>Ga0310039_10000465_pt1 | contig 33989 bp, 32 predicted proteins | sample Sb_taG_4_FD_200460 | JGI IMG/M metagenome (GOLD analysis project Ga0310039, IMG submission 200460) | Peat soil microbial communities from Weissenstadt, Germany - Sb_50d_6_BS metaG (v2) (version 2) | ecosystem: Environmental > Terrestrial > Soil > Wetlands > Peat | place: Germany: Weissenstadt...
GGATCGGGAATTTCTTCAGCATCGCCGCGACGGCGGCCGCCGGATCGTCGCTGCCGAGCGCGTCCTGCAGCCGCGCCTTCGCCTCAGGCGCCGCTTCGAGATTAAAGCGCATGACGTGCGGCAGCATGATCGCGTGGGTCTCGGCATGCGGCAGGCCAAGCCCGCCGAGCACGTGCGCCAGCTTGTGGTGCAACGCGGTGCCGGAACTGAGCACGGTTCCCGCGAGCCAGGCGCCGACGAGACACTCGCCGCGCGCCGCGACATTGGCACCGTCGGCGACCACCGCCGGCAGATTATGCGCAAACCGCCGCATCGCTTCAGTGGCGAGACCAGCCGTCACCGGGGTGCGGTTGTCGACCCACAACGCCTCGACGCAATGGGCGATGGCGTTCATGCCGCTGGCGGCGCTGACCGCGGCCGGCAAGCCGAGGGTGAGATCAGGATCGTAGACGATGGTGCGCGGCACGACCTTGACGTCGCGGCCGGTGATTTTGCGCTCGCCGTCGGTCATGCCGATGATCGGCGTCGCCTCGGAGCCGGAATAGGTCGTCGGAATAGCGAGGATCGGCAGGCCGGTCTCGAGCGCGATCGCCTTGGCAAGCCCGATCGCAGAGCCGCCGCCGACCGCGATCAATCCATCGGCCTTGTTCGCGCGCGCCGCCGCGAGCCCGGCTGCGGCGATCGTCTTCGGCACGTGCACGACGGCATGCGCGTGCAGGGCGGCCACGCGCGTACCAAGCAGCGCGCTGACTTTCTCGCCAAGCCGTGCGCCGCTGCCCGGCGTCGCGATTATGAGCGCGCGCTCGATTTTGAGCCGCGCCGCCTCGTCGGCGACGCGCGCCAGCGCACCGGAGGCAAAGACGACGCGTTGCGGCGGAACGTCGTGGGTGAAGGCAACCGCCTTCACTTCCCCTCGCGCCAGATGCCGAGCGCCTTTTGCGCCGGGCGGTCGGAGATCGAGAACAGCACCGACTCCTTGGACGCATGGTGGTGATAGCGCTTCCACGGCGGCACCACGAAGACGTCGTTGGGGCGCCATTCCAGCACCTTGCCGTCGACCGTGGTGGTGCCCTCGCCCTCGACGCAGACGAAGATGGTGCCGTCGGTGGCGCGATAGGGCTCGCCCTTGAACCCCTTCGGCAGCATGGCGAGCCAGGCGCCCATGGTGGGCAACACCGGGCCGCCGGTGACCGGATTGGCGTAATGCACACGGGCGCCATGGCGCTTGTCGATATCGCCTGAGTGCATCATGCGCTCGACGATCGGCCGGGTGCGCTTATAGGTATAGTTGATGACCGGGGTGTAGCTCCTGTCCCACGAACCTTCGGGCAGCACGCCGGAGCCGTAGAAGCTCAGCGAATCGCCGTCCTTGCGCGTGGTCTCCTGGGTCGGCTCGTCAGAACCCTCGGCGAACGAGGTTTCGAAGAAATTGACCGCCGGGAAGTCGAGCACGTCGAGCCACAGCATCGGCTTCTTCGACGTGTTGCCGTGGTCGTGCGGCGCCCAGTTGGCGGTGATGACGAAATCGCCGGGCGACATGAAAGACTTCTCGCCGTCGACCGCCGTATAGGCGCCCTCGCCGTCGAGGACGAAGCGGATGGCGGAGGAGACGTGACGATGGGCCGGCGCGACCTCGCCCGGCAGGATCATCTGGATGCCGGCAAACAGCGTGTTGGTGGCCTTGGATTCGCCGTGCATGGCCGGGTTTTCCAGGATCAAGACGCGGCGATTGGCCTCCTCAGCGGTGATCAAGCCGCCCGACTCCATGACCAGGGATTTGACGTCGTCATAGTGCCAGACATGGGGCTGGCAACGGGTCACCGGCTCCTTGGTGACCACCGATTTCATGACCTTCCACAGCGGCGCCATGTCGCGCTTGGCGATGCGCTCGTAATAGGCTTCCCGGACCGCCTCGATATTGTGCTTGGGGCCGGGTTTGCCGTTGGTCGATTTTCTCGCGGTCGCGACCGCCATGGCGTCCTCCATAAGGCTCGAAAGCCTGTTGCTGCGCCGGAATATAGTCAAAGCAGGGGCTAGCGGAAATAGCGCGAAAACGAGGGACTGGCAGGCTTGCCATGCGGCCGTAGCGGCCTGCCCGGTTAATTATTGGTCGCCCCGCCGTCCACCGCGATGGTCTGGCCGGTGACGAAATCGCTGTCGGCGGAGGCAAGGAACACCAGCGCGCCGAGCAGATCCTCGGGAAATTCGTCGCGCTTGAGCGCGCGGCGCGCCAGCGACGGCGCCCGCGAATGCTCCAGATGCCCCGGGTTCTCGTTGATCACGCTGTCGCTCAGCGTAAATCCCGGGGCCAGGTTGTTGACGCAGATATTGTGCTCGCCGAGCTCGCGCGACACCGAGCGGGTGAATGCCGTCACCGCGCCCTTCGATGTCACATAATGCGCGAAATTAGGAATGCCGCGGGCGACCGTGCCGGAGCTGATATTGATGATCTTGCCGTATTTTTGCGCGATCATGTGCGGCGCGACGTGCTTGGTCATCAGGAAGACGCCGCGGATATTGATCGACATCACGCGATCCCACAGCCCGACGTCGATCTCGGTGACCTTCTGCTCCTTAAGCGGCGCGAACAAAGCCGCGTTATTGACCAGAATGTCGATCTTGCCGAAACGCTCCATGGTCTTGGCCACCAGCGCCTTTACCGCGCCTTCGTCGCTGACGTCGGCGACCGCGCTTGCCACCGAATTGGCGCCGTGTTTTCCCGCGATCTCCTCCGCAAGTTCCCTGCCGTCGGCGATGTCGGCGATCATCAGCCGCGAGCCTTCGGCGGCGAGCCGATGGGCATAATGCCGGCCGATGCCCTTGGCGCCGCCGGTGAGCAGCGCGACGCGGCCGTCGAGACGAGCCATGGCTATGTCTTTCCGTTGAGCCGGCGGATGAATTTCTCAAACCCGGCGAGCTGCTGCTTGACGATGTCGATGGTCGGCTGATCGGTCAGTTCCAGCGTCTTCTCGTCGAATTTCTTGGCGGCGAACGTCACCAGAATTTCCGGCTTGCCGAACAGGAAAGCGTCGATCGAGGTGAGGCTCTGCCGCAAATGATATTGCATGCGCGCGCCGCCGAGCACGCCGCCGGCGCAGGATTGCAGCGCGACCGGCTTGTCCTTGAACGGCACGTCCTTCATGCGCGAGACCCAGTCGATGGCATTCTTCAATCCGCCGGGGATGCTCCAGTTGTATTCCGGCGAGACGATGATCACGCCGTCGGCGGCACGGATGGCGGCAGCCCAGGCTTCGGCGTCGGCGGGAAAGCCGGTGCCGGCTTGAATGTCGTGATTGTAGATCGGCATCTTGTCCCAGGCCGGCGCCGGCGTGATCGACATCCCTGCCGGAGCCAACGACGGCAAGGTGCGCGCCAGCGAGGCGTTATAGGAGCCTTTGCGCAGGCTGCCGCAGATCGTGATGACATTGAGAGTATTGTCGGCCATGTCCTAGTGTTTCCGTCTTATTGATTGCAATATGACAAAGTGTAGTTGGTCGGATTAGCGCTCACAAGCGCGCGCCGCCACAGCCGCGCGAGCGACGCCGTCTCGTGGCGGAGAAGACACTCAATTGTTCAGGATGGCGATATCCTTCGGCGAGCTCGGCCCCGGCAGCGTCTGCACGAAGGCATAAATATCAGCGATGTCCTTGTCCGACAGCACCGCGTCGGAATAGGCCGGCATATCGTCGGACGGGTTGCGCAACTGGCCTTTGAAGCCGTCGAACGGCAGCGCGGTGTGGGCGAGGATCGGCGCCGGGCCGTTATAGGCGCCGCCCTGCCCCGAGCGGCCGTGGCAGGTGAAGCAGCCGTCGGCAAGGAAGATGCGCTTACCGTTGGCCGCATTGCCTTGCGGCGCGTCCTGCGCCACGGCAAGCGAGGCCGCGCCGACGCCGAGAGCGGCCGCGGCGCAGGCCGTCACCGCGATACGCTTGAACGTTTTCATCAAAACTCTCCTCAGCGCGGATCGGTTACGACGTCGACCACGGCCGGCCCGCCGGCCTTCACCGCGGCGATGGCGCGGGTGAGCGCCGGCGCGAGATCCTTTGGATCGGTGATCGGTCCCTCGCCGTGGGCGCCCATGCCGCGCGCCACGGTGGCGTAATCGATATTCGGATCCTTGATCGTGGTGCCGATGTCCATCTTGTCGACGCCGCGGCCATGCCGCGCCGCCATGGCGATGAGATACATGTATTCCTGATGGTAGGCGCGGTTGTTGTGCACAATGTAGAGGATCGGGATATTGTGGTGCGCCGCGGTCCACAGCGCGCCCGGATTGAACATGAAGTCGCCGTCGCCGCCGAAGGCAAGCGTGAAGCGGCCGTGCTTTTTGTTGGCGAGCGCCGCACCGAGCGCAGCGGGCAGGTTATAGCCGACGCCGGCGCCTCCGGAGCCGCCGTTCCACTGATACGGCTTCTTGAAGTCCCACAGCCGATGCATCCAGGAGAGCCGGATCGCGGTGCCGACCACCGACCAGTCCTCGTCCTTGATCTGGTTGTAGACCTCCGCGCACATCCGCGCCGTGGTGATCGGGCTCGAATCCCAGCCGATGGTCGCATCGGTCTTGGAGTGCTCGACCATGGCGAGGTGCGCCGCGGCAAGCTTCTTGCCGCGCTCGGCATAGGCTGACTTGCGGCCGTCGTCGATCAGGCGCTTGGCCGCTTCGGTGAGCGCCGGCAGCGACGCCTCGCCGTCGCCGGCGATGTCGAGATCGACGTCCTGCCAGCGGCCGAAATCCTGATAGTTGGATTTCAAGTAAAGATCGCGCATGCCAAGCGTGATGATTTTTGTGTCGGATTTGTAGGCGGGCCGTGACCGGCGGTTGATGCGGTCGCTGAAATGGGTGAGCGTGCCCCACAGATCGTTCATCTCGATGGCGAGAATGACATCGGCCTGGCCGATCATGGCACGGCGAAAGCTTTGGTTGAGCGGATGCCGCGACGGGAAATTCATGCGGCCGGCATTGTCGATGACGGCGCATTGCAAGGTCTCGGCAAGCTCGACCAGGTTGGCCATGCCGGCGGGCGTGCGCGCCACGCGGTCGCACACGATCACCGGGTTTTGCGCCTCGACCAGCATCTTGGCCGCCTGCGCGATGGCCGCGGAATCGCCCTGCGGCGGGATCACCGGGGCGAATTTGGGAATGCGCAAGGACTCGGCATCGGGAATCGGGTTCTCCTGCAGCTCGGCATCGAGCGCCAGGAACACCGGCCCCATCGGCGGTGTCGTCGCGATCTTATAGGCGCGCACCGCCGACTCGGCGAAATGCTGCAACGAGGCCGGCTGATCGTCCCACTTGGTGAATTCGCGAACGATTTGTCCAATATCCACGCCGGCATGGAGCCACTCGGCGCCGGGCGCCCGCTTGTCGGCCTCCATGATATTGCCGCCCATCACCAGCACCGGCACGCGGTCGCACCAGGCATTGTACATCGCCATTGTGGCGTGCTGCAGACCGACGACGCCGTGGCAGGCCATGGCCATCGGCTTGCCTTCGATCTTGGCGTAGCCCTGCGCCATGTGCACGGCGATGTCTTCGTGCACGCAGGTGATGATCTCCGGCTTGTTGTTGCCGTGATTGACGATCGCCTCGTGCAGGCCGCGGTAGCTCGAGGCGCAATTGATCGCCATGTATTCGATGCCGAGCGAATTGAGCACGTCGGTCATGAAATCGCCGCCGCTCGACGACTGATTCACCGGATCGCTGTTGGGCGGCATGGTCTCGGCCGCAACCTGACGCGGGCCGGGCAGCGCGGCCTTCAATTTCTCCGCCGGCACAGCCGGCATCGCACTGGCGGCGACTGGCGGCGTGACCGCGGCGGCGGCGGCGGCGCCGACGAGGCCCGCGCCTTTGAGGAAATTGCGGCGGCTGGCGTCAGGTTGCTGACGGCGTTTCGGCATGACGTCCTCCCAGGGAATGGCTTGTTAAGCCAAGAGAAATTCGGTGCTTTTTTCTTGCGGCGACTCTCGCCTTAGCGGCAGCGAGCGTCAAGCAGGCTCAGCAAGGGGCAGCTATGTGCTCGGCGAGTTCAACAGCGCCGGCGCGACGACGTCCTTCCAGCTCTTCGGCGGCGTTGTGAGCTCGCCGTGGCGGCCCATGAAGTCGGCAAAAGCCTGCGCGCCGTAAACTGAGCTGCCGAACTCGTCCTTGATCTCGCGAAGCACCGCTTCGATGATCGGGCCGCTGAGCGACATCGACGGCTCATGGGTCAGGTAGATTTGCGCCGCGCGGGCCGGATCGCTGCGGATGATGCGCGCGGCATCGTCGATCGCCTTGTCGATCGCTTCCGGCAGTTGCGGATGCGCCTCGATATAGGCGCGGGTCGCGCCCATGATCAGGAACGACGCCTTGCCGTTGATCACATCGACCGAACTGAGCACGCGGTGAACTTTGGCGTCGCGCAACGCCACCTGCGTGAACGGCGGCGAGGCGAAATAAGCCGTCACCAGGCCCGAACCATCGATCAATGCAGTGACCGTTTCCGCGGGCGACATCGCGACCACCTGATCCTGCAATTTATCGAAACTCCTGAAAACTTTCTCCGATTGCATTTCCAGCAGATACATCTGCGGCGCGGTCAATGACGGCATGGCGATACGATCGGTCGGCTGAAAGTCGGCGATCGTGGCGACGTTGGGTCGATTGCTAAGCAGCGTCAGCGGCATGGTGGTGATGCCGGACACGGCGAGGATTTGCTGCGGTGTGTCCTTTCCCTTCTCCCAGGCGGCGAGCAGCGGCGCGGTGCCGTAGGGCGCCATGTCGATCGCACCCGAGGCGATCGCGTCCTGCATCGGGCCTGAGCCGAGGAAGCGCTGATAGCTCGCCTTGACGTCGAGATGCAATTCCTTGGCGCGCTTCTCGACGAGTTTCAAATCCTGGCAGATATAGACCGGCAGAAACGCCAAGCCAAAACCAAGGCCGATCTTGACCTGATCTTGTGCGCGCGCCGGTGCCGCTGTCGCGCAGAACACAGCGGACGCCGTAAGCCCAAGCACAAATCTGCGCAAAGCTTTTACTCGTCGTTGGAAGGCCGTGACTATAGTTCACCCTCCCCTGCAGGGGGAGGGTAAAGTCACGCGGCGCCGGAGAGAAAATACTCCTTGAGCCGCTCGCGCGCGGCAAGCGCCTTGCCGAGATCGAAACCGTTGACGATGGCCAGGCGAAAACCGCCGGGCGGCATGGCGTGGCGCTCCGGTTCCCAGTTTTCGTGAAACGAGATTTGCACACTGGTGACGCCGGGCGTGCGCTTGATCTCGTCGACGAACGCCTGCGGCGGATGCCGGTAGCGGCGGCCGTTCGGGCCGAACAGCACGACACTGTAACCCTCGCTGCGGTCGTCGTCGTAAAAATCCCAGTCGCCGTTCTCATAGAGGCCGACCAGCGCATCGACCCAACCGGGACCGTAGAGATCGGGCCATTGGTCGGCGAAGCGCAGATGCGCCTCGATGATGGTGCCGCCGATGGTTTCGAGATTGAGCATGCCGGTATAGCCGGCGAGATTCTTTTGCGTCCAGGCGCCGCAACGGCTCTCGATATCGGCGTCCGGCTCGGCATGCACGGTCCAGTAGTCGAAGGTGCCCTCGCCTGCAGGCTTGCCGGTGGCGTGGCGCCACCAGCGCGGCTCGCCATCGACAACGACGACGTCGGAGGAGACGTGGAGGCCGTCGAGCAAGGTCATCCAGAAGTGACCCGGCGCGTAATGCCGCTCATAGTCGGCGGCCGTATTCAGCACACGGCTGCCGACGCCCATGCCCTTGAGATTGATAATTGGTTTGGAAAATACTGGAAAGCGTGCTGGCGTGACGCCATGCGGGGCGGCGTCAAGATTTTGGCTCAGCGCCACCGCGAGCTTGTCGTAGACCCAGCGATGCGCGGGATACCACTGCCAGGCGTCGCAGTCCTCGGTCGGGATGTTGGCGGCCGTTTTGACGTGGTCGAAATACTGAAAACGCCAAGGATCGACTTCGCAGATAGGCATGGGTCAGACGACGGACGACGGACGACGGATAACAGAAAAACCGACCCTCAATCCGTCGTCCGTCATCTGTTGTCCGTCATCTGTTGTCCGTCATCTGTTGTCCGTCGTCTGATTCACCAGCGCGTGAACGCTGAACAAACCGTCCGTCCAAACCTTGAGCGGCGACCAGCCGCTGCCGCGGGCCAGTGCCTGGAATGACTCGATGGTGTATTTGTAGCTGTTCTCGGTGTGGATGGTCTCGCCGGCGCGGAAGTCGACGGTCGCGCCGTTGATCCGCACTTTCTGCCGCCGCGTCGACGCGAGATGCATCTCGATCCGGTTGTGGGCGCTGTTGTAGAGGGCGTGATGCTCGAAGGCGTCGAGATTGAAATTTGCGCCGAGCTCGCGGTTGATGCGCGCCAACAGATTGAGATTGAATTTCGCCGTCACGCCCTCGGCATCGTTATAGGCGTCATAGAGAATTTTCGCGTCCTTGACCAGATCGACGCCGACCACGAACAGCGCGCCGACGCCCAGCATGCCGCCGGCATGGCGCAAAAATCTGCACGCTTCGTGCGGCTCGAAATTGCCGATGGTCGAGCCCGGAAAGAAGCCGACCCGCGGCAGCGTCGCGATCACGGGCGGCAGCGCGAACGGCTTGGTGAAATCCTCGACCAGCGGATAGACGCCCAGATGCGGAAAATCCCGGCGCAGTTGGGCGGCGTCCTGTTGCAAAAAATCGCCGGAAATATCGACCGGCACATAGGCTTCGACCGTTGCCGCGGCGCCGAGCAGGATGCGCGCCTTGCGGCTCGAGCCGCCGCCGAATTCGATCAAGGCGCAGTTTTGCGGAAACAGCGAAGCGATCGCCGGAGCGTTGTCCTGCAGAATGCCGATCTCGCTGCGGGTCGGATAATATTCCGGCAGTTGCGTGATGCGGTCGAACAGCGCCGAGCCGGCCAGATCGTAGAAATATTTCGGCGGCAGGCTTTTCGGTTTCGCGGCTAGGCCAGCCAGGACGTCGGCTGCAAACGGGTCGCTGGTCGCAGCCGGTGCCGCGCGCCGCGCGGTTTGGACAGCTCGTGTCATGGCTTTGCTCAGTGTTCGTATTCCGCCAGGCGCAATCCGCTGAATTGCCAGCGTGCCGACGGATAAAAAAAGTTGCGATAGCTCGCGCGCGAATGCCCGGCCGGCGTCGCCAGCGACGAGCCGCGCAACACCATCTGATTGACCATGAACTTGCCGTTGTATTCGCCGAGCGCGCCGGGCGCGGCCTTGTAGCCTGGATATGGGGTATAGGCGCCGCGGGTCCACTGCCAGACGATGCCGAAGGCGTCATTGAGCACGCCGCTTTTGGCGGCGACTTCCCATTCGCCTTCGGTCGGCAGGTCCTTGCCGGACCAGCGCGCGAAAGCGTCCGCCTCGTAATAGCTGACATGGCACACCGGCGTCGCCGCATCGACCCGGCGCAGGCCGCCGAGCGTCATTGCATGCCAGACGCCGTCGACCTTGCGCCAGTAGCCGGGCGCTTCCCAGCATTGCGTCTCGACCGTGGCCCAGCCGTCCGACAGCCATAAGGTCGGCGTCGTGTAGCCGCCGTCGGCCATGAATTCGAGCCACTCGCCGTTGCTGACCAGCGACGGCGCCAGCCGCACCGGCCGCAACACGACCTGATGCGCCGGTTGTTCGTTGTCGAAGCAAAACCCGCCGTCGCCGTGACCGATCATATGGATGCCGGCAAGCGACGCGCCGGCGGCCTGTCCTTCGCGCGCGGTTTGCGGCCACTGCCAATCCGGATCGTAGGCCGGATGGGTTTCGTTGAATGAAAACGCGTGCAGGATGTCGGTGAGCAACAATTCCTGGTGTTGCTGCTCGTGATTGAGGCCGATCTCGATGATCGGAATCAGCGTCCCGAGATTTTCCGCCGATTCAATCAGCGCGCTCACCGCGGCATCGACATGAGCGCGGTATTGGGCAACTTCGGCGGCGTTGGGCCGGGTGATGAGCCCGCGTTGCGGGCGCGCCTGCCGCGGTCCCGCCGCGACGTAATAGGAATTGAACAGAAAAGCGAAGCGCGCGTCGAACGGCTTGTAGTCCGGTGCGAACGGCCGCAGCAGAAATTGTTCGAAAAACCACGTCACGTGTGCCCGATGCCATTTGGTCGGACTGGCGTCCGGCATCGACTGGATGACCTGGTCCTCAGGTGACAACAGCGCCGCGCGCCGCTCGGTCTCGCCGCGCACCGCCGCAAACGTATTAAGCCAAAAATGGCGCGGATCGTCGGACGGCTGCGCCGCCGCGACAGAATCGTTTGCCGGATCGGCTAGCCGAACTCGCTCGGAAACGGCGGCACGTGGCATTGCATAGGTCCGCAAAGGGCGGGGATTAATGACAGATTCGCAAAGGCTAGGAAGATAATCGGCCCCCGGTGGCTTGGTTCCATACATGATCCATTCGCCGCAGACTGCAAGGGCTTCGGCGCGCCCTAACAAGGATGTGATCGTGCCATTACAACCTTACGACAGGCGTGCGAAAGTTGCCGTAAGTATACCTGCCGACATATGGTTTTGCCCCTGATTCCGGCGCCGGCCGCGGGGAGGACGCGCACCATGAAAAAACGCATGACCAGTAAGCGCGCCAAGCCGATGCTGCCGCGCGAGCGCGCCGACTTCTCGGCGATCGTCGACCGGCCGCCGCTCAAGCTGGCCGGCCGTGGCCGGCTGGTGTTCTGGACCATCGTCAATCTCGAAGTCTGGGACATCGGCAAGCCGATGGCGCGGCAGGTGTTGGCGCCGCCCACCGGGCAGACGCTTATTCCCGACGTGCCTAACTGGAGCTGGCACGAATACGGCATGCGGGTCGGCGTGTGGCGCTTCTTCGATCTGTTCAAGCGCCTGAAAATTCGGCCGACGCTGGCGATCAATGCCCGGGTCTGCGAGGATTATGCGCGCGTCGCCCAGGAAGCCAAGCACGACGCCTGGGAATTCATGGGTCACTCCTATCAGCAAGGCCCGATCCACGTCGAACCCGACCAGAAAAAGATGATCGCACGCTCGCTCGACGTGCTCGAGCGCTTTTGCGGCAAGCGGCCGGTCGGCTGGCTTGGGCCTGGGCTGACGCAAACTTTGGAGACGCCGGATTTGCTGACGCAGGCCGGCATCAAATATATCGGCGACTGGGTCTACGACGACGAGCCGACGACGATTCGAACCACCAACGGCCCGCTGGTGACGCTGCCCTACACCATGGAGCTCAACGACATCCCGATGATGGCGGTGCAGCACCACGAGAGCGATTATCTTTACAAGCGCACCATCGATCAGTTCGACCGGCTCTATTCGGAGGGCGAGAAGCGCGCCAAAATTCTCGCGCTGGCGATTCACCCGTATCTCAGCGGCCAACCGCACCGCATCAAATATCTCGAAGCGATCTACGACTATGCGCGCCGCTTCGACGGCGTCGAATACTGGACCGGGGAGGAGATTTTGCAGTGGTATTTGCAATCAAAAGCGCAATAGCAGGCGCAGCACTGCTGCTCGCGGCTACGCTGGCAAGCGGCGCGGCGAATGCCGCCGCGCCGTGCCGCACCGGCGGCCCTTATGACGCCTGGCTCGCCGCGTTCGAGCGCGAGGCGATGGCGAACGGCGTATCGCAGCGCACGGTCGGCGAGGTCGCGCCTTACCTCACCTACGACCAGCGCATCGTCAATATCGACAGCGGCCAGCGCGTGTTCACGCAGACGTTTTTGGAATTCTCCGACCGCATGGCGGCGGCCTACCGCATTCAAACCGGTGCGGCGAAGATCAAAACTTACGCGCAGGTTTTCGCTCGGATCGACCAGCAATACGGCGTGCCGGCACCGGTCATCGTGGCGTTCTGGGCGCTGGAAAGCGATTTCGGCGCCAATATGGGCAAGGAGAAAACGCTGAGCGCGCTCGCTTCGCTGGCTTACGATTGCCGGCGCGCCGATCGGTTTCGCGCCCAACTGCTCGATGCGTTGCGGCTGATCGAGCGCGGCGATCTGCGGCCCGAGGACATGATCGGCTCGTGGGCCGGCGAGCTCGGCCAGACTCAGATGATGCCGTCGGAATATTATCAATACGCCGTCGATTACGACGGCGACGGCAAGCGCAATCTGTTGCGCAGCGCGCCCGACGTGCTCGGCTCGACGGCGAATTATCTGGTCGGGCTGGGCTGGAAGCGCGGCGAGCCGTGGATGACCGAGGTCCACGTGCCGGCGAATATGCCGTGGGACCAAGCCGACCTCGCGATCCAATTGCCGCGTTCGAAATGGGCGTCATACGGCGTCACGCTCGCTGACGGCCGCGCGCTGCCCGCCGACAACCTGCCCGCTTCGCTGCTCTTGCCGATGGGGCGACTTGGACCCGCGTTCCTGGTCTATGCGAACTTTCAGATCTACCTGCAGTGGAACAACTCGCTGGTCTATTCAACGACCGCGGCGTATCTCGCTACCCGCATCGCCGGCGCGCCGGCGCTGCATCGCGGCTCGCCGCCGCCGGCGCTCGCCTTCGCCGACATGAAGGAGATGCAAACCATGCTTGCGCGCGCCGGTTACGATGTCGGCAAGATCGACGGCTTTGCCGGCCTGAAAACCCGCCAGGCGGTCAAGGAAATGCAAAAGAAATACGGCCTGCCCGCGGATTCTTATCCGACGGCGGAACTGCTCGCGCGCATGCGCGGCGGGCGGTAGCGGCATTCGCATGCGCGCGGTATTCGCTTTCGCCGTTCTTTGTGCATTTGTGGCGCCGGCCTGCGCCCAGAAGATCACCATCGCGGTGGTGCCGAGCGTGCCCGGCGGCGCGACCTATGTGGCGCTCGACAAGGGCTATTTCCGAGACGCCGGCCTAGATGTCGATATCGAGCGCATCGATTCGCTCGGCAAGGCGGTTGCCTTTCTCGCCACCAATCAGGTGCAGGTGGCGCAAGGCGGCGTCAATGCCGGTTTCTACAATTCCGTGGCGCAAGGTCTGCCGGTGGCGCTGGCGCTGGAAAGCGGCTCGTCGCCGACCTATCACCAGATCATCGTTCGTACCGATCTGAAGGATCAAATCCGCACGCCCGCGGATCTGAAAGGCCGTGCCGTGGGCTTGAGCTCCGCCGGGTCGAGCTCGATGTACGAAGTCGCTTCGGTGCTGGCCTCCGCCAAGCTCAGCCTGAAGGATATAGAGGCAAAAAACCTGTCGTTCGCGCAGATGGCGGCGGCGATGTCGAACGGCGCCCTCGATGTTGCAATGGAAGTGGCGCCGTTCACCGAGCGCATGATCGAGCAGCATATCGGCGTGCCGTGGATCGATCCCGACGACTATATCCAACCGCTGCCCATGACCAGCGTCGGCTATATCGTCAATACCGATTGGGCGCGGCAAAATCGCGACACCGCGAAAAAACTGTTCATCGCTCTGGCGCGCGCCGGCCGCGATTATTGCCAAGCCTATCACCACGGTCCGAACCGCGCCGAGATCATCGATATTTTCCTCAAATACCGCATCGGCACCGACCGCGATTTGCTCGACCGCATGGCCTGGCAGTCGCGCAATCCGAACGGCTCGTTCAACGTCGCGAGCATCACCGACATGCAGGCCTTCTTCCAGCGCGAAGGCGTGATCGCCAAGACTTCGCCGGCCGACAAATTGGTCGATCCGAGCTATGCCGCCGACGTCGCGAAGGAGCTCGGACCGTTCGACCTCATCAACAAAGCGAGCACGCTCAAGGGCTGCCGTTAGCGAGAGCAAAAATGCCGAAATCCGTTCGTCGCGTAGTGACCGGCCATGACATCGATGGTCGTTCGACGTTTCTGATCGATGGCCCTACCCCGCACGTCTTCAGCCGCAGCAAAGGCAGCGCCGTCGTGCACGAGCTGTGGGAGACGACGTGCACGCCAGCCGACAATCGCGGCAATAGCGACGCCATCGGCCGCGGCCATCGCCTGCCGCCACCGCAGGGCGGCTCGGTGTTCCGCGTCATCGAATATCCGCCGGATCGCGAACGGCTTGCCGCCATCGCACACGAGGAAAAGCTGCCCGACGACGGCTCCGGCCGCGCTGCTGCGACCGACCGCAACAATCCGCGCCATCCCGGCTTCCACAAGACCGCGACGATCGATTACGCCATCGTGCTGTCGGGCGAGATCTTCGCCATGATGGACGATGGCGAAGTGCTGCTGCAGGCCGGCGACGTGCTGATCCAGCGCGGCACCAATCACGCCTGGAGCAATCGCACCGACGAGACCGCGGTGGTCGCTTTCGTGCTGATCGACGCCGAGCCGGTGTGATCCGTCATTCCGGGGCGCGCCGAAGGCGCGAGCCCGGAATCCATATTCACGAAAAGTGAGGTTTTTGAAGATTCGAGACGCTTCTGCCGCGACAGTGATTATGGATTCCGGGCTCCTCGCTTCGCTCGGCCCCGGAATGACGACTCACCGTCGCCCGTTCAACTCCGGCACCTCAAAATCTTCCCACCCAGGCACGTCGGCGACGTCATAGAATTTTTCGCCGAACGGCCGCGTGGCGTCGATGCCGATCGACGACGAAATCCGCATGGTGCGGTCGCGGGTCAGATCGACCGACGGATCGGATGGCCCCGCCGGCACGTTGTCGATGACGATGACGTCGCGCGCCGGCTGGACGCGGAAGGCGAGCGCCCATTCGACTTCGGTCGAGGAATGCACGTCGATGTCGGGATCGACGATCACGGTCCATTTCGGCCGGATATTGCTCGACATGGCGGAGAGGATCACTTGGCGCGCCTCGCCGGCGAAGCGCGGCTCCATCGAGATCACCACGTAGAACGACACGCCGGCGGAAGCGCGTACCGACACATGTTTGATCGTCGGGAACTGGCGCTTGAGCGCGCGCAGGAACGAGGCCTCGAATGGGATTTGCTTGAGGATGTGGTTTTCCGTCACCGGCTTGCCGGTGAGGAGCCCTTGGAAGATCGGCTTGCGTCGGTGCGTGATTGCGGTGATGCGCGCCACCGGCTTCTGCGACGGCCGCGTGTAATAGCCGGTATATTCGCCGAGCGGGCCTTCGAGCACGGTGGTGTTGAGATCGACCTCGAACTCGATGACGACTTCGGACGTGGCCGGCACTTTCACGTCGCAGGTCTTGCACTGCGTCAGCTCGACCGGCGCCCCGCGCAAGCCGCCGGCCAGCGCCCAATCGTCGGTCGTGTCGGGCACCTGCACCTGGCAGGCATAGGCGATGATCGGATCGACGCCGATGATCAACGCCGCCTTCGGCACGATGCCGAGCTTTTTGCACTTCGCCAGATTCTTGCCGAAGCGATGAAACGGCTGCGCCGAGAACGAGAACGTATCCTTGCCGAGAATGAGAAAGCGGTAATGCCCGACGTCCGGCACGCCGGTCTCCGGATCCTCGGAGACGACGATGCCCGCCGTGATATAAGGCCCGCCGTCCTTGGGGCTGTATTGCGGCACCGGGAAATTGCGGATGTCGATGGCGTCGCCCTCGATGATCTCGTCGTGGCACGGCGCGCCGTTTTTCGCCATGACCGGCGGGATCGGGTTGTCGAGACCGTGCAGCACCTTGTCGAAAATCGTTTCCTCGTCGGCCTCGAAGGCGAGTAGCGCCTTCTCTCGCGTCGAATAGATGCCGGCGACCAGTGGATAATCGGTGCCGTTGTTGTTGAACATGATGGCCGGGCCGTTGCGGACGTAAGCTTGCTTCATCGCCTTGCCGACGTCGTTGAGTGCGACCGGGCGGTTGATGTCGATCAGTTCGCCGTGCTGGCGCAGCACGTCGAGGAATTGGCGGAAGTCTTGGAAAGGCATTTTTTGTCGTTCTCCAACTGGCGACACGCCAGAACGTGTTTCCCGGCGCAGCGCAGCACGTAGCGCAGCGAAGTGGTGCGCTGCAGACCCGGGATCGTCACAAGCGCCCAGTCCAGAGCGGTCCCGGATCAGCAGTGCACCGCCATAGCGCGTCGAAGACGCGCGTGACCGCGCTAATGGCGCTGCACTGCATCCGAGAAACACAACATTCTCACATCACGTCGCCCATCACCACTTCGCCCTCGCTCGGCGGCCGTTCGTAAAATTCCGGATTCATCCGGCTCGGCAGGCCTTCGCGTTTGAGCGTCGCTTCGAACTCCTTGCGGATCGCCGGATCTTCCTGGTGATAGGGAATGGCGCTGCCGCCCTTACCCAGATCGATGGCGCCGTAATCCATCAGCTGCTCGCCGGGCACACCCGGCTTGCGCGCGCGCTGATTGTTCGGGCCGTGCCAGGCGGTGATGCGCAAGCCTTCTTTGCCGATGCCGAAATGCTGGTGATACCAGTCGCCGCTCATGGGCGCTGCGGAAACCAGACCGACCGGCTCGTAATCCTGGCGCAAAATTTTCTCCGCCTTGCCGTTCCGCCACGGCGTGGTGCCGAGCGCTTCCGGCCACGTGTAGGTGTAGCCCTTGCCTTTGACGCAGACGAGCACGGCAGCGGAGGCGTGCTTGTGCGCCTTGGAATAGCGGCCGGTCTCATGCTGGCCGATCCACAGATAAAAGCGGTTCTTGGCCATCGCCGGCTCGACCCGGCGGTAACCGGGCGAGCGGCGGTTATCGAGCGGTAGATCGCAATTGACGATGTCGGGAATGAGATTGGTGCGCCGCATGGCAAGGCCACGGATCGGATCGGGCTCGACATCGTCGTTCGGCTTGAAGAAATCCTCGGCGCCGGAAAACCGTTCGCTGAACGTGTAGGGGCAGTTGAAAATGAAATCATTGTTGTCGAGCACGTTCATCACGTTCGGCGCCGTAGTGCCGCACAACAGCAAGGCCGGCGAGCTCGCCGCGTTGATGATGCGGTGAAACGCGTTGAGCGGAATGGTGAACAGCGAGCCCTTCTGCCATTCGAAGACGTGGCGCTTATTCTGGCCCTCCTGCCACACTTCAGTGGTGCCGCGGCCCTCCACCACCAGTACGACCTTTTCGTAAAGATGCCGTTCGATATTAAGCACACCGGCGCCGGGCACTTCGACGACATAGAGACCCCACAGGCCTTCGGTGCCGAACAGCTGGATGAATGAGCCGTGGCCGCCAAGCCGCGGCCACGACACCAGCGGCAAATCCTGCACCCGGCGCACGCCGATGCCGCGATAACAGGGCACGCCCTCGGCCTCCATGAAGCGGTCATAGGGCAGCGGCTGGCGCTTGAATTTTCCGAAGCCGGCGTTCTCGCCCGCTATCGGTTCATGCCAGTGTGCGCCGTCGGGTGTGTCGTGCATCAAAAGGTCTCCAGCTATCGCGCCTGCACGTCGCCCTGCGTGCCGCACACTATTATGGGCGAACCGGCGAAGCGCGCCAAGCCGCGGCAATGATGCGACGGCGGCGAGCGCGAGCGACCGAAAGCGCGGCGAGGTTCGGCTCTTGCTCAGTCAATTACAGCATTCGCAATCGTCGCCGGACCATGCCTCGCGGCCTTCCTTGATTAAAAACCAAACAATTGCCAGCGAACCGACGCCATCAATCCACCATGCCCCAAAAAGCCATTGAGCGGCGAGACTAGCGACAACCACAACCGACAACCATCCGCATGTCACGGCCTCCATCGCGTCGGCGCGGAGCGCACGACTGCCAATCTTTTCGGCGATGGTGATCTTGCGATGCGCCAAGTAACGCATAGCCGGAATCGCGACCAACGCGACAATGAAGCCCGGCCATGAAAATTCTTCGCCGGTTCCGTTCAAAAGTTGCCACACGGCCGCTGCCGCAACGTAGGCCGCCAAGAGAAATAACAAGCCACCGCCGATGCGACTAGCCATTCGTTCGGCGCGTTCGGAGAAAATTACGCCGTGGCGCAGCTCAACCGACAGTCGCCACATGAGCACGCCGGCCGATGCCACCTCAATCACGCTATCGAGACCAAAGGCGGTTAGTACGAGACTGCCCGCAGCCACGCCTGCGCCGATGGCGACGACGGCCTCAATCGTCATCCATCCGATTGTCAGCCATTCGAGCCGGAAAGCCTCACGAATGAGTGGCAGCCGGTCCGATCGCGGCGGCAGGATAATCGGTGGCGGGGCACAAGAGTCTGTCATTTCTCAAGGATATGCCAGTCAGGCCCCAATGTCTGCTCCGGGTCTTAGCGGTCATATGAAATGTCGTCCCAGATCGTGGCGGCGGTGCCGAAAGCCACTATGAACACTTTCATTCGGAGCCGATGACCCATTTCTGCAGAATCCAGAGTGGTGAGTGACATAAGGAGCACACTTTGCCGGGCAAGGCACATTGCCTCGATTTTAGCTCTTGCCCGATGTTACAAAGTAACATTACCGTTGCGGCCGAAGCCGAAGGAATCGTCCGGACTGCGACATGCGCTGGTTCAGGTCGAACAGGAAGACGGGTGGGCGGCTAGCGTTGTTTGCGCTGGTCGTGCAGTTTGTTGTTGCCTTTGGTCACATCCATCCGCAGGACATTTACGGCTCACTGGACGGCGTCTCATCGTCAATGCTGAGCGCGTTGTCGACGCCGGAAAAAGTCCAGTCGCTTTCGACCGATCATACCTACAAGCAAAGCGACGATTTCTGCGCTATTTGTGCGGCTGTATTGTTGCTGAACAACTCGTTCGCCGCTGAGGCGCCACACCTGGCGCTCCCCGTCGCCTCGCGCGCCGTCCTGGAACCTGATCGCGTCGCCGGGATTTTCGTCGAGCCGCACCGCACACCGTTCCAATCCCGCGCCCCGCCCGTGGTCTGACCGCCGGTTGGTGCTGGGCTTCGGCATCGCTGCGCTTTTTCGTTTCCGTCGGCGCCGGCGATGGCCGCAAGCTTAACGCGGCAGCGTTTCCACATTCTCGATTTGCCGCGACCGCACGACCGCCGATGCGTTTGGCTAATCATGCAAACATTCACGTATTGGTGCTGTAGAGAATGGCCAAGTTCAAGCGAAAGCAACACCAAAGGCTGAAAACCAAGACGGCCCTGTTGCGTGCGGCGGATTTATTGCTGAAACGACAGGGACCGGACAGGATGACGATCCATGCGGTTTGCGCCGCGGCGAAGGTAGAGGCGCCGACGCTCTACCATTACTTTGGTGACAAGAATGGCCTGTTGGATGCGGTTGTGGCGAAGGGACGCGACGAGTTTCTAATGCGGCAGCAAGCGGTCCAGGACACCGAAGACGCTCTAGGCGACCTCATTTCGGGGTGGAAAAGTTTCATCGAGTTCGCTTTGGAGCGCCCGCAACTTTTCCGACTTATGGTGCAGCGTGTCGGCGATAATCCGAAAATCGTGGATGCGGCTATGGCAAAGACCAACGCGCGCCTGACACGATTGTCGGGTGAGGGCCGCCTTAGAGTGGACGTGAAATTCGCCCGCCGATCGCTACTGGCGCTCTCGAACGGGGTGATGGCACTCTGTACGCAAGGCGCCTCGAAAACGGAGGTGAGAGCGGTCGGCCACTTTTTGCTGGACGTGATACTGCGCGCACTCGTTCGCGCTGGACATGACAGCGACCCAAAGCGCCCGATTATCGCGAGACTTCGGTGAAGTGCGGCTCCGGCAGCGAGGCCGAGCGCGGCGAGGCCGCCTGCAGGGCCGCCCAAGCGCGATTCGTAGCCATGAGTCGATACTAATGGGTACGGATACCGAAAGCGGCTATGAACACTTTCATTTCGGGCGGACGACCCTTTTCCAGGAGGGCGCAGTAGACGGCGTTGTGTGTAGCAAATTGAGCACACTTTGCCCGGCAAGGCACGTTGCCTCAATTTAGCTCTTGCCCAATGTTACAAAGTAACATTACCGTTGCGGCCGAGGCCGCAGATTAACGGGAACAGTCCGGGCTGCGACATGCGCTGGTTCAGATCGAACAGGAAGATGGGTGGCCGCCTAGCGCTGTTTGCGCTGGCGGTGCAGTTCGTTCTTGCCTTCGGTCACATCCATCCGCAGGACATTTACGGCTCACTGGATGGCGTCTCATCGTCGACGCTAAGGGCGCTGCCAGCGCCGGAAAATGTCCAGTCGCTTTCGACCGATCAAACGTCAAAGCAAAGCGACGATTTCTGCGCTATCTGTGCGGCTGTATCGTCGCTGAACAACTCGTTCGCCGCCGAGGCGCCGCAACTGCTGCTGCCTGCCGCCTCGCGCACCGTCCAGGAACCTGATCGCGTCGCCGCGATTTTCGTCGAGCCGCGCCGCGCCTCGTTCCAATCCCGCGCTCCGCCGACCGCCTGATTGCCGGTTGGTGCTGAGCTTCGGCATCGCTGCGCTCAATCCTTGATTTCGGACTGCGCCAGCGATGACCGCAAGCTTTGAATGCGGCAGCTCTCACTCGTCCTCTATCTGTCGCGACAGCACCACCGCCGATTCGCCGGCCATCTGGCCGTTGCTTTCCGGATTCGGAGTTGGAGTGTCATGGCTAACCAAATTCATCGTTCGTACCGCGCCTGTTTGCTCGGCAGTTCGGCGCTGCTCGCCTTGATCGGCTTCAGCGATGCGGCCTTCGCGCAAGCCAAGCTTCCCGAGGTCGAAGTCACCGCGAACAAAAACAAACCGAAGCCGCGCCCGGCGCCGGCGCGTCAGGTCGCGACCGCACCGGTGGTGGCGCCTTTGACGCCAGCCGAACAGCTCGCCGTCAAGAGCAACGCCTTCGACCAGAGCCGCAGCAACCTCTATACGACCATCGGCACCACTTCGAACACGATCAGCCACGACACCATCGAAGCGCTGCCGCAAGGCACCAACACGACCGTCGAAAAGGTGCTGCTGCAGGCGCCGGGCGTATCGCAGGATTCGGCGGCGAGCGGCCTTCTGCATGTCCGCAACGATCACGCCAATGTGCAATTCCGCATCAACGGCGTCATGCTGCCCGACGGCGTCACCGGCTTCGGCAGCATTTTCGACACCGACCTGATCGGCAGCATGTCGCTCGTCACCGGCGCGCTGCCGGCCGAGTTCGGCATGCGCACGGTGGGCCTCGTCGACATCACCACCCGCGCCGACGCGTTCAACAATTCCGGCACCGTGAGCCTCTACGGCGGCAGCCGCGGCACCATCGAGCCGAGTTTTGACTATGGCGGCACCTTCGGCAGCCAGTGTCCCGCCACGACCGCGGCAACGACCGTCGGCAAGGCGCCACCGTCGTCATCTGCGAACTGGTGCTTCCCCGGCGTGCAATATTTCTTCAGCGGCCGTTACCTGCAGACCACCGAAGGCATCGAAAATCCGCTGCCGACGCTCAACGCCATCCACGATTTCTCGTCACAGGAAAAAGGCTTCGCCTATATGTCGGCGTTCGTCGATCCGTGGACGCGAGTGAGCCTGATCGCCGGAACCGCCGTCAACAATTTCCAAATTCCCAACGTCCCTGGCGCGCCGCTCAATGGCACAGTGACTCCGCCCGTGTTCGGAGTGTCCACGTTCAATTCGGCGCAACTCAACGAGAACCAGTTCGAGCAGACCGAGTACGGGGTGCTGGCACTGCAACGATCGGCGAACGGTTTCGACGGGCAATTGTCCTATTTCACCCGCTACAATCAGTTGCACTTCATGCCGGACCCGGTCGGCGACCTGCTCTTGAACGGCATCGCCTCGGACGTTAGCCGGCAATCCTATACCAACGGCATCCAGGGCGACGGCTCGTATGTGATCAACGCGGCGCATACGCTTCGCGCCGGGTTCACCGTCAGCGCCGAACAGGCCTGGGTCGACAATTCGTCGATTGTCCAGCCGTGCATGGCGTGCGACGGCACCGACAGCGGGCCGCCCGAAACGATCACCGATGATGTTTCGAAGCTTGGCTGGCTCGCCGGCGTCTATGCCCAGGACGAGTGGAAGATCACCAATCAGCTGACCATGAATGCCGGGCTGCGCTTCGACCAGATGTGGCAATTTACCGATGCCAATCAGTTGAGCCCGCGGTTGAGCTTCACCTACAAGCCGTTCGAATACACGACGTTTCACGCCGGCTACGCGCGCTACTTCACGCCGCCGGTGCTGGTCGAGGCGGCGCCGGCCAATATCGCCTTGTTCGCCAACACGACCGGAGCGCCCGCCGGCAGCGGGACCAATCCGGTGCTACCGGAGCGCTCGCATTATTTCGACGCCGGCGTCGATCAGAAGATACCGTTCAAATGCTATAGCGCCAGCGACAAAGACTGCCCGACGCTCGATCTCGGCCTCGACGCCTATTACAAAATCGCAAAGGACCTCATCGACAATGGCCAGTTCGGCCAGGCGCTGGTGCTCAGCGCCTTCAATTACGCCAAGGGCTACGTCGAAGGCATCGAGTTTTCCGCCAAGTATCACGCCGGCAATTTCCAGGCCTATGCCAATCTCGCCGTCGGCGAAGAGCGAGCCACCAACGTGGTGTCGAATCAATTCCTGTTCGACAACGCCACACCGCAGCCCGATCTCGGCGGCCAGACCGAGCTCCAGTACGTCGACTCGCACTGGATCTACACCGATCACACCCAGATCGTGACCGGTTCCGCGGGCGCCGCTTATCAATTTTGCGGCCGGCCATCGGGCCTGGGCGAAAGGTGGTGGGACTCTTTGTGCGGAACAAAAGTCTCAGCTGACATGATCTATGGCTCGGGGCTGCGCACCGGCGACGCCAATATCGGCACCGAGCCGCCCTATGCGCAGTTCAACACCAGCATCGCGCACGAATTCGCCATGCCGGACGGCAAGCCGCTGACGGTGCGCTTCGACATCGTCAACCTGTTCGACACCATCTATCAGATCCGAAACGGCTCCGGCATCGGCGTATTCGCGTCGCAATACGGCCCACGCCGCGGCTACTACTTCGGCATTTCGAAGAAGATTTGAGGACAGAACACAGACGATCGAGTCGCGTGAATATTGCATGAGGGGATGACCATGACGACGATCAAAGCCAAGGCGAGTGAAATGGGGACTGGACGGCTCGTGCGATTAGTCGTGGCAATCATCGGCCTACTGACAGTCGCCGAGCCAGCGTGGAGCGCCGACTTATCGACGTCGCCTGCTGCGCCGGGCCCGTACAGTTGGTCCGGCCTCTACATCGGTCTCAACGCCGGCTATGCGAATACCAAGGTCACTGAGACGGCCTCCGGCGGCGGCGGTTCGGGCAGCGCGAACGTGCCGGGTGGTCTTGGCGGTTTCCAGATCGGGGCCAATTACCAAACCGGCGCCATCGTGCTGGGCTTTGAAACCGATTTCGCCGGCTACATGGGGACCAAATCGGTAACGGTCGCCGGCGGAGCGGTGTCGGGCACGGCGCAAATTCCGTGGATCGGAACGTTGCGCGGCCGGGTCGGATATGCGTTCGACCGGTTCTTGCTCTACGCAACCGCGGGCGGCGCGGCCACCCAGCTAATTTCCACCGTGAATGTCGGTGCCATTGGCTCCTCCAGTACGACCAACACGCATGGCGGATGGACGGCGGGCGGCGGCCTTGAGGCTGCCGTTACCGAAAATCTTAGCGCCCGCATCGAGTACCTTTATCTCGACACCGGCAATGTCAATGTGGCGCAGGTCGGCGCGCCGCTCGTTGGGGTCACTGGCCGGCTGCAAGACAATCTGGTGCGCGCGGGCGTGAACTATCGGTTGCCGGTTGCATGGTAGTGCAGTCGAGGCAACGTCAATTCAGCGTAGGACCATCGGCGCCGGACGCGCACCGACATCGGCGTGTTCGCGCCGCAATTCGGGCCGCACCGCGGCTATTACGCTGGCGTATCGAAGAAGTTGTGGGGGCGTGTGTCACGGAGGGCGGGCTCATCGCCCACCGCTTCCGCTTCTCATTCGCAGGAGGACTTGAAATGTCCGTGATCGCTCTGGAAAGCGCCATCTTGTCGATGCCGCGGCCTCACGCCGTTGTGGACACGAGCAGGCCGATTGCGTTACAGCAACGCACTGAAAGAACAGCAGTTTTTCATTATTCCAAAGTAAAAGACCGGTCCGTGAAGACTAAACCGCACGACATGCAGGACAATCATCGCGCCAAGCGATTGCGACGCTTTATAGCGTTCATCCTTCTCAGCGGCGCGCTCCTGACCGCGAACCCGCTCACGGAATCGGCGCGCGCGCAAAACGCCCCTGCTCCTCCCGCACCAACGGCCACGCAACCAGTTGCTCCGCCTGCTGCGGCTGTGCCGGCCACGCCGTCGGCCGCGCCGGCGCCAATGGCTGCGCCGGCCTCCCCTGCGCCGGCGGCTGAGTCGCCATCGGCTCCAGCGAATGCAGCCGCGCCTGCGGCCACCGATCAGCCCGTCGGCCAAACCTCCGTCGGCCGCACGCAACTGCCGCAGGACCTGTCGCCGTGGGGCATGTTCGAGGATGCCGATCGTCTGGTGAAGGGCGTCCTGATCGGGCTCGCCTTTGCTTCTCTCGTGACCTGGACGGTCTTTGTCGCCAAGACGTTCGAACTGCGCACCGCGCGCCGCGAGGTGCGCGACGGGCTTCGCATCCTTGCCAACGCGGCGACGCTCGCCCAGGCCAATGAGCAATTGCGCGACGGCACGACGCCTGTGGCGCATCTCATGCAGGCCGCCGTGCAGGAAATTCGCCTCTCCGCCAATGCCCGCGGCGACGGCTTGAAGGAGCGCATCGCCTGGCAGCTGGAGCGCATGGAAATGGCAAACAGCCGGAAAATCTCCCGCGGCACCGGCGTGCTCGCCACTGTCGGCTCGACCGCCCCGTTCGTCGGCTTGTTCGGCACGGTGTGGGGCATCATGAACAGCTTCATCGGCATTTCCAACGCGCACACTACCAATCTCGCGGTGGTGGCGCCGGGCATCGCGCAAGCGCTGCTCGCCACCGCGCTCGGCCTCGCCGCAGCTATCCCTGCGGTGATGATCTACAACGCCTTGGCGCGGCAGACGACGCACTATCGCGCGCTGCTCGGCGACGCCTCGGCGCTGATCATGGGGCTGGTCAGCCGCGACCTCGACCGCGCCAAGCTGCCGCTCGCGCAAGCCGCCGAGTGACCGCCGTGGCCATTCGTCTCGATCACGGCTCCGACGAACTGAACGAGGTGCATGACATCAACGTCGTGCCGTTCATCGACGTGATGCTGGTGCTGTTGATCATCTTCATGGTGGCAGCCCCGCTTGCCACCGTCGACGTGCCGGTCGATCTGCCGTCGTCGAACACGCAGCCGCAGCAGAAGCCAGACAAGCCGATCTATCTCACCATCAAGGCCGACCTGACGCTCGCCATCGGCGACGACGCGGTGACGCCCGGCGCACTGGCGGCGACGCTCGATGCCGTCAGCGGCGGCAACAAGGAGGACCGTATCTTCCTGCGCGCCGACCGCGCCGTGCACTATGGCGACGTCATGCAGGTGATGAACGATCTGCGCGCGGCCGGCTATCTCAAGATCGCGCTGGTGGCGCTGGAAACGCGGGACGCGAAATGACCGCGCGCGCGCTCACTTGGTTCGAGGACGACGATCCGCGCGACCTCATGCGCTGGGCGGTCGCGGCGGCCGTCGTAGTCCTGGTCTATGCCGCGCTGATCGGCGGCTATTTCCTGTGGCACCCAGCGGAAGAGGACGTCGGCGACGATACGTCGGCAATCGCCATCGAGCTGACAGTGCCGGACATCGACCAGGTTGAGCAGGCGCCGGTCGACCAACCGCCGCCGCCCCAGCCGACCACATCGGATGTCACGATGCCGGAAGAGAAGCCGCCCGAGAAGGTCGAGCAGGTCGCACCGGCACCACGCACCTCCGAGCAGACCCCCGCCACTGCGCGCCGCATCGATCCGTCGTGGACGACACTGCTGGTCAAGCAACTGCAGCGCTTCAAGAGCTATCCGAGCGGCGCGCGAGCGCGCAACGAGGAAGGCGTCGTGAACCTGAGCTTCACCGTCGACCGCGACGGCCACGTGTTGTCGCGCCAGATCGTGAGCAGCTCCGGCCATCCCGATCTCGACGCCGAGGTGCTGACCATGATCGAGCGCGCCCAACCGCTGCCGGCGTTTCCGCCGAGCATGACGCAGGCGCAACAGGATTTCACAGTTCCTTTCCGCTTTTCGCTGCACTGACGCCACCCTACTAGTCGCCAACCAAGCCGACTACTATGTTTCATTCATATCCGGAGGAACCATGCGTACCAAACAGTGCCTGACTCTTGCCGACGTGAAGAAGATGATCGCCGCCTGCGAGGCCGAGGCCGCCAAGAACAAATGGGCGGTGGCGATCTCGGTGGTCGACGACGGCGGCTTCCTGTTGGGCTTTCAGCGCATGGACGGCGCGCCGGCGATCTCGGCCGAAGTGTCCATGGGCAAGGCCAAAACCTCCGCCATGACCAAGCGGCCGAGCAAATTCTTCGAGGACAGGGTCAAGGAGCGCCCGGCCTTTGCCGGCTTTCCCGCCGGCATCTTGATCCAGGGCGGCATGCCGGTCATGCACCAGAACGAATGCGTCGGCGCCATCGGCGTCTCCGGCGTGCAATCGCACGAGGATGAGCAGATCGCGCAAGCCGGCGTGAGCGCGCTCGGCTAGAGCGCGCTCGTTAAGGCGATAAGGCTTACTCCGCCGGCACGCCGGCGAGTTGCCCGGGCCGCGTGACCGGGCGCTCGAAATTGAGCCAGAACGTGCTCACCGCCGAAACCAAAGCGAGGCCGGCGAGGAGATAGAGCCCGGAGGCAAAGCTTCCGCTATAGGTCTTGATCCAGCCGACAGCGGTCGGGCCGAAGAAGCCGCCGAGATTGCCGACACTATTGATCCAGGCGATGCCGGAGGCGGCAGCCGAGCCGGTCAGGATCATCGACGGCAAGGTCCAGAACGGCCCCTTGGTGCCGTAGAGTCCGATGGTGGCGATGGTCATGCCGACCACGGCCCAGGCCGTGCCGATCGTCATGCCGGCGATGACCAGACCGATCGCGGCGACGACGCAAGCCGCGCACAAATTCCAGCGCCGCTCGCCCATGCGGTCGGAGACCCAGCCCCAAACAATCATGCTGAGCGCGCCGAACGCGTATGGAATCATGCTGACCCAGCCGACCTGCATGTTGCTCAAGCCGAGCTGCTTGACCATTTGCGGCAGGAATAACAGCAGCCCAAGGCTCGCGGTGACGATGCCGAAATAGTTCAGAGTCAGGATCAGAACCTTGGGCTCAAAGAACGATTGCCACAGGCTAATTTTACGCGTGGCTTCGATCAGTTTGCGTTCTTCCTCGAGCGTGTTGATGAGCCAGCTGCGTTCCCCTTCGGTGAGCCAATGGGCGTGGTGCGGCCGGTCGGTGACGAAGAACAGGAAGACAAATCCGACGATGATTGTCGGGATGGCTTCGCAGATGAACATCCATTTCCAGCCGGCCAAGCCCAGCGTCCCGTTGAGCTCGAGCAGCGCCGTCGACATTGGCGCACCGGCCGCAACCGCCAGCGGCAGCGCCACCGTGAACCCCGCCATGATGCGGGCGCGGTGCCAGTCCGGGAACCAGTAGGTGAAGAACAGGATCATGCCGGGGAACAAGCCGGCCTCGGCGAGGCCGAGCAGAAAGCGCATGGTCAGAAAGCTCCACGGCCCGACGACGAACGCCGTGGCACCGGACAGGATGCCCCAGCTGATCATAATGCGGGCGATCCAGATCCGGGCGCCGACCTTTTCCAGAATGAGGTTGCTCGGCACTTCGAACAGGAAATAGCCCCAGAAGAAGGCGCCAGCCGCCATGCCGTAGGTCGCGGCATCGAGGCCCAGATCCTTGTTCATGGTCAGGGCTGCGAAGCCGACATTGATGCGGTCGAGATAGCAGAGGAAATAAGTCAGGATGGCGAGCGGCAAGAGCCGCCAATAGACTTTGCTTGCCGTCGATTTCTCGACCGTATCGGGCATGGTTGCCTCCCCGGGCATGTTGCGGCTCTTTCGGCCTTCGCATTCCAGCATAGACCGGCCGCAGCCGCGCGCAACAGGCGGCATCTCGGCATGGCCGTGTATCTTACTGCCGTCATGGCAGCCACACGGAGAGGTTGGCACTCCCCGGGCAAAACCTGTTGTATGATCGCCACCGAATTTGTTCTGGGAGGAGAGCACCGTGCTTGCGCCCGCCGCCGCTTCCATGCAGTCGCGCATCGCCATGTACAACGACAATGCGCTCAAGATCGGGCTGTTCGGCGCCAACTGCTCGTCAGGGCGTTCCGCGACCACGGTGCCGGAGCGCTGGTCGGCGAGCTGGGAGGATTGCCTGGCGCTGGCGAAGCTTGCCGACGAGGCGGGGCTCGATTTCATGCTGCCGATCGCGCGCTGGAAAGGCTATGGCGGCGAGACCGATTTCCATGGCGCGACGCTCGAGACCATCACCTGGGCGGTCGGCCTGTTGTGCGCCACCAAGCGGATGACGGTGTTCGGCACCGTGCACGCGCCGCTGTTTCACCCGCTGATCGCGGCGAAGGAATTCGTCACCGCCGACCACATCGGGCAAGGCCGGGTCGGCGTCAACATCGTGTGCGGCTGGAACGAAGGCGAGTTCGACATGTTCGGCGTGCAGCAGCGCGAGCACGACATGCGCTACGCCTACGCCCAGGAATGGGTCGACGTGGTCAAGCAGGCCTGGACTCGGGAGGACACGTTCGATTTCGACGGCGAATTTCTGCAGCTCAAAGCGGCGCGCGCCTGGCCAAAGCCGTTCGGCGGCACGCGGCCACTGATGATGAATGCCGGCTCGTCCGGGGTCGGCCAGGCTTTCGCTTTACGCAATTGCGACGCGTTCTTCGTGGCCAGCGCCGGAACGCGGCAGTCGCTCGCCGGCAACGCAGCCAAGGTGACCGAGGTCAAGACTGCCGCCAAGACTCTCGGCCGCGACATCGAAATCTTCACCGTCGGACAGGTGATCTGCCGCCCCACGCAGAAAGAAGCGGACGAGTACTATCAACACGTCAACATCGACAACGCCGACTGGGGCGCTATCGACGGCATGCTGGCGAATAAGAGCATGACACCGCAAACCATGCCGCCCGGGGAGTATGACGCCAAACGCCGGTATTTCGCCGCAACCGCCGTCGGCGGCTACCCGTATGTCGGCACTCCCGACAAGGTCGCCGAAGAGCTTGCCACCATCAGCCAAGCCGGCATGCACGGCATCGGGCTGTCCTTCGTCAATTATCTCGACGAGGTGCCGTATTTCTGCGACGAGGTGCTGCCGCGGCTTGAGCGCGCCGGCGTGCGGGTGAAGCGCTAAACTTCAAAACTCTTCGAGCAGGCGCCCCAAACCGTAAATCTTGTCGGTGATGCCATTGGCGCGCAGCGCGTGCCAATAGGTCGCCGTGTTGATGGCGATCACCGGTTTGCCCAGCCATTGCTCGGCCTCGGCGGCGAGCCGCACCATGCTGAGATTGGTGCCGACCTGGATGATGGCGTCGGTGTCGCGGCCGTTGCCGTTGAGTTCGATCAGCTTGTCGCGCAACACCTCGGGCGGAACCTCGGCGATCCCGGTCCAGCTCTTGCATTGCAGACAGATATCGCGAACCACCTCGAAGCCGGATTCGGTGAAATAGCGCCGCACCTCGGTATTGGCGACGGGATAATACGGCGACAGGAACGCGATGCGCTTGACGCCGCCGTAAGCTTTCAGCGCCGCGGTCGAGGAATGCGAGCCGACGCTGATGCGCACGCCGGCTTCCTTCTCGACCGTCGCCACGAAGGCATCGGCGCCGGCGGCGCCGCCGTTGAACGTGACCGACGACATGCCCATGACCAAGTAGTCGGGTTCACACGTCATGACGCTGCGCACCGCGTCCAAAACATTGCCGCCGATGACATTGATGCCGGCCATGAAGCTCTCGTTGCTGACCGCCTTGGCGTTCGGCGTAAAGATCCGGCTGTAGTGATTGGTGACGCCGGGCGGCCGCATCATCTCGAAATCGGGCTGCACGATGGTATTGGTCGATGGCCCGATCACGCCGAACTTGCGCCGCCAGCCGAGAACGTCTCGCATTGCCACACCGCTCCTGAAGCAAGCCAACGCCGGATTTCGCGCAATGTGCGAGGCCACGGCAGGCTGCGTCAAGTTCGGCGCACGATTGACCCGGGCCGGTGCCGTACCCCAGGATGCCGCGCGCACGACGCCCGTGCGGCGGGCAGCGGACCGGGACATGGCAGCCTATATCCAAGGTCGCAACGTCAACCTGACCTTCCGGCCGCCGAACCGCGGTCCGGTGCGCGCGTTGGCGAATTTCGACATCGACGTCGAGGACGGCGAATTCCTGTCGATCGTCGGGCCATCGGGCTGCGGTAAGAGCACGTTTCTCAATATCCTGCTCGGGTTGATCAAGCCGGATTCCGGCGACGTTTTGATCCACGGCAAGAAGATCGCAGGCCCGGGCACCGACCGCGCCATGGTGTTCCAGGAATTCGGCCTGCTGCCGTGGCGCACGGCGCAGAACAATATCGAGCTCGGGCTCGAGCTGAAGAAAGTCCCGTCCGAAAAGCGCCGCGCCGTCGCCGGCCGCCTGATCGATCTGGTCGGACTCTCCGGCTTCGAGGGCCATTATCCGCATGAGCTCTCGGGCGGCATGAAGCAGCGCGTCGGGCTGGCGCGTGCGCTCGCGACCGATCCGGAAGTGCTGCTGATGGACGAGCCGTTCGCGGCGCTCGACGCCCAGACCCGCGACCTGATGCAGGCCGAGTTGCTGCGGGTGTGGCGCGAGGCGCGCAAGACCGTTCTGTTCGTCACCCACCAGATCGACGAGGCGATCTATCTCTCCGACCGCGTCATGGTCATGAGCAAGCGGCCGGGCCGGGCCAAGAAGATTTTCGCCATTCCCCTGCCCCGCCCGCGCGAATACGAGATGCGGGTGACGCCGCAGTTCAACGAGCTCAAGCTCGAAATCTGGAATACGCTCAAGGACGAGATTACGGTCTAGCCCATGGCAGAGGACGTTGCACCGCACCAGAATTTTGCCGAGCGCTACCGCAAGCCGCTGCTCGGCGCGCTTGCCGTGGCAATATTTTTCGCCGCCTGGCAGGCGATCTTCCTGGTGGTGCCGTTCAACCCGCTGTTCATCTCCAAGCCGAGCCTGATCTTCGAGGGTTACGTCGATCTGATCGAAAGCGGCGATCTCGCTCATGACCTCGCCGTCAGCGCCGTGCCGTTCGTCTTCGGCCTCGGCGCCGCCGTGATCATCGGCGTGCCGCTCGGCATCGTCATGGGCTGGCGTCAAAAGGTCGGCTATGCGCTCGATCCGCTGATGACGGTGTTCTACGCAAGCCCCCTGGTCGCGCTGTCGCCGCTGGTGGTGATCTTTTTCGGCGTCGGCGTCGGCGGCAAAGCGGTGATCATCTTTTTCCTCGCGGTGTTCCCTTTCATTTTCAACGCCTGTGCCGGCGTGCGCGCGGTCGATCCGCTGCTGATCAATGTGGTGCGCTCGCTCGGCGGCGGCGAATGGGACCTTTATCGGAAAGTCATCTTCCCGAGCGTGCTGCCCTACGTCGTCGCCGCAAGCCGCATCGCCGTCGGCCGCGCCTTGATCGGCGTGCTGGTCGGCGAGTTTTTTGCCGCCTCCGAAGGCATCGGCTACGCCATCTCGCGCTTCGGCGACATTTTCTCGCTCGACCGCATGTTCGGCTGCATCATCACAGTAATGGTGATCGCGGTGGTGCTGACCGAAGGCATCCGCTGGGCGGAACGCGCCGCTTTCCCGTGGCGCAGTGGGCGCTAGGCCATGACCGAAATCCAAGCCACGGATGTGATCCTCGCCTCGACCGTTGCGGCCGACGACACCACGGCGCCGCGCAAGAGCGCATGGCGGCGCTTTGAGCCGACCATCCTCGGCACCGGAACGATCGTATTGCTGCTGCTGGTCTGGCAATTCCTGCCGGATTTCGTGCCGATGAAGGCCGGCACCAAACTGTTCTTTACGGTGCCAAGCCACATCGCCGGCACGCTGTGGACCATGTTCGCGACCGGCAGCATCTGGGCGCCGCTCGGGGTGAGCGCCTCGGCCTTCGCTATCGGACTGGCGATGGCCATCGTCGTCGGCCTGCCGCTCGGCGTCTTGCTCGGCCGTTCGGCGACGCTCAATGCCATGGTCGATCCGTTCATCACCGCGTTCAACGCAACGCCACGGCTGGTTTTCCTGCCGCTGTTGATGCTGTGGTTCGGCATCGGCATCTGGTCGAAGGTCGCCGTGGTGTTCCTCGGCGCCTTGTTCCCGCTTTTGATCAACACCTATGAGGGCGTGCGCAACGCCGACAGGCTTTTGATCAACGTGGTGCGGTCGTTCGGCGCCGGCGAATGGGATATTGCGCGGCTCGTCGTGGTGCCGAATTCGCTGCCTTTCATCATCGTCGGCTTGCGGCTCGCCATCGGCCGCGCCGTGCTCGGCGTCGTGGTGTCGGAATTCTTCGGCTCCCAGGATGGCCTCGGCGTGGTCATGGTGCGCGCCGCGAGCGAGTTCAAGGTCGATGTGGTCTTTGCCGGCCTGATCGTGTTTGCGGCGCTGTCGCTGATCATGACCGGACTGGTCAAGCTCATCGAAGACCGCCTGACCCGCTGGCGCCCGCAACACAGCAACGCCGGTTGATCAATCGCCCTTGGCCGGCGCCTCGATATTGGTCGGCACGTAGCCCATTTCCTTCAATGTCGGGTCGAGCAGGTCGCGGGCCAAGAAGCTTTCGGGATCGGGCAGCGGCTTATCTTCCGGCCACTGCCGCGCCGCGATCATGGTGAGGCGGCGCGATTCGAAGATTTCGCGGAACAGGTCCTTCGGCACCTCGGCGCCGAACGTGTTGTGCACCTGGTCCCAGATCAGGCCGGCCTCGGCGTCGGACTGGATGCTGCCGATATGGTGGCGGAGCACCGCAATCGAGCCTTGCTTGTCGTCGCGGAAATAGGTCACCGCCTTGGCGATGGCGCGGATGATCTTCTTCACCGTCTCGGGGTTCTTTTGCACGAAATCGGCCGCGCACCAGATGGTGCCGCCGGCGCGCGGGATGTAGTCGCCGGTGCGCAGCAGAACTTTCAAGCCGGCCTGCGCGGCGACCGCGGCGTGTGGCACGGTGAGGCCGGCGGCCTGGATATTGTCATTGACCAGCGCCGCGATGCGCTCGGGCTGGCCCTGGAACGCGATCACCTTGTAATCCTTGCCGGCGTCCATCTGAAAGAAGCGGTGCAGCACGGCTTGAATCTCATCGTAGTCCGAACTGCCGGGGTGGCCATAGCCGATCATTCGGCCTTTGAGGTCCTCCACTTTGTTGATGTCGCTGCGCGCGACGATGGTCCATTGCGATTTGAGCGATTGACCGACGATGTAGGTGATCTTGGCGCCGCTCAATGCGGCCTGCGCCCCGCCCGAGGGGATCGGCGCACAGTCGAGATTGCCGGACAGAACGGCGGTCACCTGGATTTTCGGGTCGAGCTCGACCAGGTTCACGTCGAGGCCCTCGGCTTTGAAGAAGCCTCGATCCATCGCCACATAGCTCGGCAGGTGAAAGCCGTCGCCGCCGATCACCTTGCCGATGGTGACGTGCTGGGCGTCGGCATTTCCCGCGAACGGCACCACCAATGCGGCCGCCACGATAACAGTGCGCAGGCGCCGGGACATGTCGCTCCCCCTTGGCGCCGCCAAACCCGGCGGCGGCTCGGATAATAGGCCTTTGCCGCGGCCGTGAAACCAGCCGCGTCCGCTCAATTGCCCTTGGCCGGCGCCTCGATATTGGTCGGCACGTAGCCCATTTCCTTCAGCGTCGGGTCGAGCAGGTCGCGGGCCAAAAAGCCTTCGGGATCGGGCAGCGGCTTGTCCTCTGGCCATTGCCGCGCCGCGATCATGGTGAGGCGACGCGATTCAAAAATTTCGCGGAACAGATCTTTCGGCACCTCGGCGCCAAACGTGTTGTGCAGCTGATCCCAGATCAGGCCGGCTTCCTCGTCGGTCTTGATGCTGCCGATATGGTGCCGCAGCACCGCGATGGAACCTTCCTTGTTGGTGCGGAAATACATCACCGCTTTGGCGATGGCGCGGACGATCTTCTTCACCGTCTCCGGGTTCTTTTGCACGAAGTCGGCCGAGCACCAGATGGTGCCGCCGGCGCGCGGGATATAGTCACCGGTGCGCAACAGCACCTTCAGGCCCGCCTGCACCGCGACG
>Ga0310039_10000467_pt1 | contig 33940 bp, 18 predicted proteins | sample Sb_taG_4_FD_200460 | JGI IMG/M metagenome (GOLD analysis project Ga0310039, IMG submission 200460) | Peat soil microbial communities from Weissenstadt, Germany - Sb_50d_6_BS metaG (v2) (version 2) | ecosystem: Environmental > Terrestrial > Soil > Wetlands > Peat | place: Germany: Weissenstadt...
ATTGTTAAACACGCAATATCCGGTTTACCACGAACTCAAAGGACTCCACCAGTCGGCTTCGGCCTCCTTCATAGTTTCACCCAAAATAAATTCACCGCAAGATCATGCATGAAAGTGCAGTGCGAGGGTCTCAGCGCCTGCGGCGAGGTCCCAGCTGTGCGCAGGTCTCCCGACCTCGCTCCTGAATTGACCGGAGGTCTCCCCGAAGCTGCACGAGACCTGGTCTCAGCGCCTGCGGCGAGGTCCGGAGACCCGCCGCCGAATGCAGGTGCATGTGGATCTCGACGACGCGGCGTCGCAGCCGGCCGGAACGCTGTAGGCGTTCAAGCGCAAAGCCCAGGGTAAGCGCAGCGCCACCCTGGGATAAAGGCGAGCCCGATAGGCACCTACACCGTAGGCGTTGCAGCGTCCTCAATCGCGCCGCTCGATGCAACGCTTTCAGCAAGACGTGTTTCCTTTACCCTTTACTCAGGCCACCCCCTGGTACAGATACTTCTGGAACCCGGCGAACATTCTGCCGATCTCTTCCGGCTTACCCAGATCGGCGACGGCGTCGGCAATGGCGTTGTTGTATTTGAGTTTGAGCAGAGGAGAGAGCTTTTCCTTGTCCAGTTCGTGCACGCCGACTTTCACGTACTGCGAGAGCACGAAGTCGAGGAACGCCTGCTGCCTGCTGTTGAAATGAGTGGTGATCGCGCCCTTAGCGTTGGTCGCCCTTTCATCGCGGGTGAGCGGGGCCAAAGCATATGCCACATATGCCAGCACGTCGAACAGGTCGCTTTTCTCCGCGTCGATGACCTTTTGCATCTCGTCAAGCTGCTCGCCGCCGAAGCCTTTCTCGGCGAGCCCTTGCAATAGCTTGGCGCGCGTGTCGGGGACGCTCCAGAGGGCGCGCAGTTCCGCCTCGTCTTTGAAGAACTCGGGCAGCTTGCCGAAGAGCATCTTCATGAATTCCTGGGCCGAGATGGGCGTACCGTCGGCGTGCCAGAAGGTTGTCACCATCATGTGCTGGATCGTGCGGGCTTTGCCGTCTGCCAGTTTAACCTTGATCTTGGCCGGGCGCTCGGGACGCTCCCCTCCGTCGCCACCCTTCTTCTTTCCATTGTCTTCCTCATCATGGCCTTGGCTGGCGCCGTCTTCCTCGCCGTCGCTCGTGTCACCTACCGACGTGCCGTCCCATTCCGGATCGCTGAAATGGTGGTGCGCCTTCACAAAATCGTAAATCGTGAAGTAATCCTTGCCGTCGTAGAGCCGGGTGCCGCGGCCGATGATTTGCTTGAACTCGATCATCGAGTTGATCGGCCGCATTAGCACGATGTTGCGGATGTTGCGGGCATCGACGCCGGTCGAGAGTTTTTGCGAGGTGGTCAGAATGGTCGGAATGCTTTTCTCGTTGTCCTGAAAGTCGCGCAGGTGCTGGTCGCCCAAGGCGCCGTCGTTGGCGGTGACGCGCTGGCAGTAGTTTGGGTCTTTGCTCGTCTTCATCTGGTTGATGAGGTCACGCACGGCCCGTGCGTGGTCCTGCGTGGCGCAGAAGACCAGCGTCTTTTCGTTCTGGTTGATCTGCTCCATGAAAATCTCGACACGCTTTCTCTCGCGCTCCATGATCTCGATGATCTTGTTGAAATCCTTCTCCTCGTAGCGCTTCCCCGTCTCCACCTCGCCCTCGATCAGCTTGTCGTCGGACGTGTAGACATACTCGTCCAGCGTCGTGGAGATTTGCTTCACCTTGAACGGTGTCAGGAAGCCGTCGTTGATGCCGTCCTTGAGCGAATAAACGTACACTGGCTCCCCGAAATACTTGTAAGTGTTCACATTGTCTTTGCGTTTGGGAGTGGCGGTCAGGCCGAGCTGCACGGCCGGCGCGAAGTAGTCGAGGATGTCGCGCCAGGTACTTTCGTCGTTGGCGCCGCCGCGATGGCATTCATCGATGACGATGAAATCGAAGAAGTCGGGCGGATACTCGCCAAAATAGGGAGAAGGTTTCCCATCTTTCGGCGGCCCGCTCATGAAGGTCTGAAAGATCGTGAAGAACAGGCTACCGTTCTTGGGGACCTTGCCCTTCTTGCGGATGCTATCCGGCTCAATCCGCACCATCGCATCCTCGGGGAACGGAGAGAAAGCATTGTAAGCCTGGTTGGCGAGGATGTTGCGGTCGGCCAGGAACAGGATGCGCGGCCGGCGCGACGGTTCGTGGCTCAGGTTCCAACGGCTCTGGAACAGCTTCCAGGCGATTTGAAAAGCAATAAAGGTCTTGCCTGTGCCGGTCGCGAGCGTGAGCAAGATGCGCTGCCTCTCCGCGGCGATGGCCACCAGCACGCGTTCGATGGCGATGTCCTGGTAGTAGCGCGGCTGAAAATAGCCGCCCTTGTCCTCGAAAGGGACGGTGGCAAAGCGATCGCGCCAGGCGTTCGCCTCGGCAAAGGTGAGGTTCCAGAGTTCGTCCGGGGTTGGGTAGCGAGACATTTCGCCCTCGGTGCCCTCCTTCATGTCGATGCCGTAGATGCCCTGGCCGTTGCTGGCGTACGTAAAGCGAATTTTTAGCTTCCCGGCGTACTCCTTGGCTTGGCCCACGCCTTCGGTGAGCGCCTCGTCCCACGCCTTCGCCTCTACGACGGCCAGCTTGGTGTTGCGATAGACCAGCACGTAATCGGCGGTGAGTGCTATGCCTCGGCGCCCGTGGCCTTCAAGCCGGCCGAGAGTGATGGGATACTCGCGGCGAATGCGGCTCCCCTCGACGACGCCCCAGCCGGCGGCGGCGAGCGCGGGGTCAATATGCTCGGCTCTGGTTTCGGCTTCATTCATGACTCGTCGGCTTTCTGGTCATTTTTCTTTTTCTTGGTCCTTTTCGGAGAAGCCACTCGTTCCTGCTTCGAGGGAGAGGGGTTGGGGTGAGGGGGCTCGGCATTCCCAGGCAAAACCCCCTCACCCCCAACCCCTCTCCCCCGAGTACAGGGGAGAGGGGAGAGCTTGTCGGACAGATTCTTAGCGGTATCCTCTAGCTCATGAATGGCGTCCTGCTCGGCCTTTGCTTCGATTTCTGCGCGCCGACGTTCGCTGAAGCGCTCGTACTCGCGCCCCGCCTTTTCATCCGCCGCCTTGCGCGATACTGTCCCCGCATCGGGCAGGATGCCACGCTCGTTGAAACGCAGGAATTCGTCGAGTTTGTTCCGCCAGTCGCGCAGGAAAACCTGCTTGCGGCGTTTCGCCTGATCCTCGGCGTAATCCAGAAACATGACGACGATGCGGTTGAGTTCGGCAATCTCCGTTTCTTGCAGGTAGTTCTTGGCAACGGTCACGTCCCCCTTGCGCACGACGGCACCTTTCCAACTGGTAAACCCCATGTTGGGCTTGGCCGCGTCTGCCCGCTCGGCAATCAATTCGGGAGCGGTCTTGCCGGTAGCGGCGAAATGCAGCTTGTTTTGCACAGTCTTGAAGAAGAGCAGGGTTTCAGGTTCGGCAGGCGTGTAATCCGCCGCCAGCGCCAGGATTTCCCGTACGCGCAAGTACATCCGCTTTTCGCTGGCGCGAATGTCGCGGATGCGCTCCAGCAACTCGTCGAAATAATCAGGCACCCCCGGGCCGGGCGGGTTCTTGAGCCGCTCGTCGTCCAGGGTGAAGCCTTTCACCAGGTACTCGCTTAGCTGGGCGGTCGCCCACTGGCGGAATTGCGTGCCCCTTGCGCTGCGGACCCGATAGCCGATGGCCAGGATTGCAGGCAGGCTGTAGTGCTCAATTTCGCGCGTCACCGCGCGCGCGCCCTCGGTTCGAACTATTCGGAATTTCCGAATAGTTCCCTCCGCCGCAAGTTCGCCGTCGGCGTAAATCCCCTTGAGGTGCTCGTTTACGGTTGGAACCGTGATCTGGAACAACTCCGCGATCAACGCCTGAGTAAGCCAGATCGTCTCGTTCTCGAATCGGCACTCGATGCGCGTGCGCCCGTCCTCCGTTTGGTACAGGACGATCTCGGAACGTGGGGTTTCGTCGGCCATGGGCTTCTCCTACAGTTGGCCGCTGAATGCCTGGTGCAGCAGCGACTTCTTCAACTCGTCGAGCGCGGCGAGCTTGCGCTGGTAGAGGGATTCGAGGCGTTGGGTTTCTTCGTGGAGGGCGTCGAGCCTGGTAACAATTTCGCGCTGCTTTGAAAGTGGCGGTTTAACGAACTGAAAATCCTTGATCTGTTGACCACTAATGTGCGGCACGCCGATGCCGGTTTGAACGCCAAGAATGTGGTACGTGAAGCCAGCAGAACCAATGAGATAAACCAAGAACCGGTTGTCGAGACTGCCGTTTCCTCGGAGTCGCGCCGTTCGCTGAACCAGCAGGCATGGCAAATCACTCTCCCATATTTGTGCTCGTTTCAATCCTGCTTTGACCCAAGGGCGATCCATCGCGAGCACAACATCGCCAAAAGAAAGCTCATATCGTTTGTATTCAGCTGCTTCCGAAGCGGGCCACCTCTTAACATCGTCCCAACGCAATGAACCCTGCACGATGTTGTCGCCCCTGAGAAGGCGCACTCCGTTCGCTGAGTCGGTGTATTGGGAGCTTTTGAAAGGAAAACCAGTCAGGAGATCAATCTCTGCACCGAGGGATGTCTCTGCCCACTCCTTGCCGTGTTGGGTGAAGACGGCTTGCAGGTGGCTTTCGAACAGAGCATGGGCGTTTTGGAGGTTCTTTTCGGCGTTGGCTTTGGCGGTGGCGATGCCGTCAAACGCTTTGTCGAGGATGCCGACGATCCGCCGCTGTTCGGCGAGCGACTCAGGGAAACGGATCAACTCATTGGAGAGAATGGTCGCATTGATGTTCGCTTGGTTGATCGACTGCGACGCCTTCTCTTTCACGCTCTTCTGGAAGCGGCCGGAGTTCATGAAATAATTCAAGAACTCAGGCAGCACCTTCTGACGATCGAGATTCAGCCGCACCAGATACGAAGCGAAGCAGTAGTCTCCATGCAGCGTGAAGATACCGGTCTTGCCGACGAGTTCAAAGCTGTTGGTGCGATTGAACAACACGTCGCCAGTGTGAAGTTGGTATTGCTCGAAATCAGCGCGGCTGATGTCTGCATACTTCATCCGCCCGGTATCAATAAGCCGTCCGTTCTGAAGCTCGCCCATGCGGAAAATCTTGAAGCCTTTGCCTTCCTCATTCATTGGTTCGGAAAGCCCGTACTGAGTCTTTGCCACGTCTCCCAATCTCTTTGTCTGCCATCCGTTTTTCATAGCAATCCCCGGATGGTTTGCAGCACTTCTGCGCTCTCGGCGTCCAGCACGGCCATTTCGTCCATGATCTCTTCGGGGCTGCGGTGCGCCACTTCCTCGCCGCCGTTAGGGTTCTTCACGGAGAGGTCGAAGGTCGTTGGGTCGATGCTCTTGGCGTCCACGCTCCACGACTTGCGAGAGTCGGCGAACGTCTTTTGCAGCGCGACGAATTCTTTCAAATCGTCATCGTTGAGCGGGTTGGTCTTGCCCAGGTTTCGGCCAGCGTCGAGCTGGTAGTACCAGACCTTGCGCGTCGGCGCGCCTTTCTCGAAGAAGAGGACCACGGTCTTCACGCCCGCCCCCTGGAAGACGCCACCCGGGCAGTCGAGCACGGTGTACAGATTGCAGCTTTCCAGAAGCAGCTTGCGCAGGCTCACCGAGGCATTGTCGGTGTTGGAAAGGAAGGTGTTCTTGATGACCACGCCGCCGCGGCCGCCGGCCTTGAGAATCTTGATGAAGTGCTGCAGGAACAGGAAAGCAGTCTCGCCCGTGCGGATGGGGAAGTTTTGCTGCACTTCCTTGCGTTCCTTGCCGCCGAAGGGGGGATTGGCCAGAACCACGTCGAAGCGATCCTTCTCCTGGATGTCGGCGAGGTTTTCAGTGAGGGTGTTGGTGTGGACGATGTTCGGCGCCTCGATGCCGTGCAGGATCATGTTCATGATCGCAATGACGTAAGCGAGCGATTTCTTCTCCTTGCCGTAGAAAGTGCGTTCCTGCAGCGTCTTCAGGTCTTTGGTGGTCAGGCTTTTCCTGGCCTTGAGGTAGTCGAACGATTCGCACAGGAAGCCGGCGGAGCCGCAAGCGCCGTCATAGATGCGTTCACCGATCCGGGGCTTCACGACCTGGATCATCGCGCGAATGAGTGGGCGCGGCGTGTAATACTCGCCGCCATTGCGGCCAGCGTTCCCCATCCGCTTGATTTTCTCTTCGTAGAGCTGCGATAGCTCGTGCTTCTCGGTCTGCGAGCGGAAGCGCAGCTCGTCGATGTGGTCGATGATCTCGCGGAGATTGTAGCCGCTCTGGATCTTGTTCTTGATCTCGCCGAAGATTTCGCCGATCTTGTACTCGATGGTGTTCGGCCCGCTGGCCTTCTGCTTGAAGCCATGCAGGTAGGGGAAAAGCTTGCCGTTGACGAAGTCGCGCAGGTCGTCGCCGGTTTGGGCCTTGTTGTGGTCGATCTTGCCGTCGTTGCCCTTGGGTGCGGCCCAGGCCTCCCAGCGATAGGGCTTGTCGAGGATGAAGGTGTATTTCTTCCCATCCAGGGCGGCTTCATCGGACCTGTCTTGCTCCAGCCCGTCGAGGTATTTCAGAAAGAGGAGCCACGACGTTTGCTCGGTGTAATCGAGTTCGGTCGTGCAACCGGCTTCCTTCCAGAGCACGTCGTCGATATTCTTGAAAGCTTGTTCGAACATGGCGGCTAGGTGTGATTCCTTGGTCCCTTGTAACAGAAACAGAATCGGCAACGTTGCGACTTTGGGCGCTCGGCCGGGCAGTTGACTATGCTAAGGGAGTCTTACCCGGAAACTCGTCACCGTATTAGCTGGCGTGCCCAATCGTTAGCATGGCGTCTAGCAGCCGATTTTACTTGGCAATTGGCACACTTGCTACCGTTTCCCTTGATAGCAGATGCGCCCGATAGCTTGAGCCATGAAGAACTTTAACTTGCCGAGCGTGGTACCGGCAATCGTTGGCCGAGTAGGTCTACCTTGCGACTACACGCGCGAGGGTGCGACCGCGGCCAAAGCCCCGCGCCGCGTGCAGCGTCCCTCGGTTAACTGAATCGTCCCTTTTCAACCACAGGAGACCTTCATGACCATGCGCTCTTGGATGAAGACCATGTTCGTTCCTCCGTCTCTGCCGCAGAATGGCTTCGAGATACCACCGCGGCCGTGCGCGTCTCGTTCACCTGGATGGGCGTCCGCAAGACGCGGACGCCGGAACAAAAGACGCAAGCCGCCGGCGAAGCTTGGTGTCACTTCTGGATTCTGTCCAATCCAGGATTCGGCCAGCAATCTTACCTTCGTGGAGGAGTCCCCATGCGTGTGATCGTTCCCGTGTTCACAGTTCTGGTGCTCGGAGGTGTCGTCGACGCACAAGACGCCATCAAGAAGGAGATGAAACAACTGGAGGGGGAATGGTCCATGATGTCTGGCGAAGCTAATGGTTTTTCGATGCCCAAGGAAACCGTCGACCGTGGGAAACGGGTCGCCAAGAACGGGGAGACTACTATCACCATCGGCGGGCAGGTCTATTTCAAGGCCAAGATCAGCATCGACCCGTCCAAGAAGCCGAAGGCCATCGACTACGCCATGACGGAGGGGCCGACCAAAGGGAAGACCCACCTCGGGATTTACGAGCTGGATGGGGACACGGTCAAGTTTTGCTTCGCCGCACCCGGAAAGGATCGTCCGACCGAGTTTACGGCCAAAGAGGGTAGCGAAAGGACATTGAGTGTCTGGAAGCGGGACAAGAAATAGTGCCAGCGGGGTGCGGCCGAACCAAACCCTGCACCTGGCCGGGACCGCATTAGGCCGTTCCAAGGTTCAAAGTCTTAGAGGCGGCCCCGGAAAGCGAGCTTAGTCGTTCGGCAGCCCGCGTCGGTCACATCGACCGATGCACCGAAAGGCAAGTAAAAATGAATCGCGGTCGGGGCAGCCTGACGACCATGGAATTTTCGAGGCCGGCTTGAGGGATTTGACGCAACAAGCCGGGTCATGCTGCGCCAGCCCACGACGATTTGACCCTGGGAAAGTTTCTGGAATCCCGGACCGGGCGGAATATCGTTCGCAACCTGAGTAGAATTCCCACATGTCCGACGACAAACCCGCTGCCGCCACCTCCCCCATTTCCGTAATCCGCGTCATTGCGGCAAGCTTCATCGGCACGACGATCGAATGGTATGACTTCTTTCTCTACGGGACGGCCGCGGCACTAGTCTTCAATCGACTCTTCTTTCCCACGCTCGATCCGCTCGCCGGGACGATGGCGTCGTTTGCCACGTACGCGGTCGGCTTCGTCGCGCGCCCGGTAGGCGGTATCGTGTTCGGGCACTTCGGTGATCGTATGGGCCGAAAATCCATGCTGGTCACCACGCTGTTGATCATGGGTCTGTCAACATTTCTGATCGGTGTTTTGCCGACGTACGGTCAGGTTGGCGTGGCCGCGCCGGTTCTGCTGGTTCTTTTGCGATTCGTCCAGGGCTTCGGCGTGGGGGGAGAATGGGGTGGGGCCGTGCTGATGGTCGTAGAGCATGGACACCAGGGTCGGCGAGGGCTGAACGCAAGTTGGGTTCAGGCGGGTGTGCCGGCCGGTTCCCTGTTGGCCAATTCGGTCTTCAATCTCTTCTCCCTGCTGCCCAACGAAGCTTTTCTGAGCTGGGGCTGGCGCATTCCGTTTCTCCTGGGGATCGGATTGCTCGGCGTAGGCCTGTTCATCCGCCTGCGGATTTACGAGAGCCCGTTATTTGCGAAGCTCCGTGATCGCAAGCAGCAGGCCCCTGTGCCGTTTCTCAAGGTCCTCAGGCGCTATCCGCGAAACGTTCTGCTGGCGATCGGTGCGCGGATGGCGGAGAACGCCGGCTTTTACATTTTCACGGTGTTCGTGCTTACCTATGCCACGGTCAATCTGGACCTACCGCGAACTGTGACGTTGAACTGCCTGCTCATCGCCTCGGTGTTGCAGTTCATAGCCATCCCCGCATTTGGCAGGTTGTCGGACGCCTACGGAAGGCGCGCGGTTTATCTGGGAGGCGCCGCGGCGCAGGCTGCCTTCGCCTTCCCGTTTTTCTGGATGGTCGATACAGCCTGCGCAACCTGGATCGGCCTGGCCATCGCGATCGCCCTGATCGCTCAGTCGGCGATGTATGCGCCACAAGCGGCTTTTTTCTCCGAGCTGTTCGGCACGGATGTCCGGTATACGGGCGCTTCGATGGGGTACCAGTTGGCCTCGCCGCTGGCCGGCGGCCTGGCCCCGCTCATTTGCGTAGCGCTGCTGCAATGGGCAGACGGTCGCACCTGGGGAGTTGCCGTCTACCTGATCGTTCTCTCCGCAATAACAATCGTCTCCGTCTGGCTTGCGGCCGAAACGCACCGCGCTCACTTGGGCGATGGCGATGAACCGGCCTGATCGCTAGGCGGGAGTTGCCACTTTGCGTACGCCGCTAGGCCAACGCTGCTGAGGGCAAAAAGGAGCAGAGAAGCAGGCTCGGGTACCGAGGCTTGCAGGGGTACGACCGTAACCCCCGGGCCCGTCAACGGCGGCTCCAGTCTGCCCGTCCCCGGGTCTACGTCAATCTCCGCGGCACTCACGCCATTGCTCCCGGCATCGACCGCGTTGCCGTTTTGATCAAACATCGAAAAGAAGAAACTAGCCCCCGGAGTCCCGCTGAACGTCGTAAGCGTGAGTTCGTACTGAATGCTGGCCCCGTAGGTGAACGTTTGGTTCAATTCGCTTAGAGGCTGATCGTCCGTGAGCGTCAACGGCAGACTGGAAAGGGAGCCCGAAACATCGCCCGTCGTGGGCGGAGTGTTTACAGCACCCACGCTGCCACCACCAGGGTTAAAGGTTGAAATCAGAGCCGTGTCCAAGCCCCCTGCTCCGAGAGGGTTGAACTGGAAATCCAGGGTGCCGGTGGCCCCCCCAAGGCCGGACGTGTTCAGGACGGTGACGAGGTAGGTGATTTGGCCGGCCTGACTGGCCGGGGTCCAGCCGCAGCAGAGCACGGCCAGCAACGGGGCCAATCCATAGTGTGCCCGTATTCGCGCGGTCATGGATAAAACTCCTTGATTAATAATAGGGCACCTCAACTATCGAACGGGTCAGTGAACAATTTGGGTGAATACAAAAGGAATGTAGCCGCCGCTTCGCCAAAGTACAAGGAGATCGCCAGCGAACCGCCTTTGGCCAGGCTGCTCAGAATCGACTTGGACAGGAAGATGACCGGGTCCCCCGCGGAGTCGGTGCTGATCGACAGACTGTAGGTAGTGCCGCCGATTGTCACGTTTGCGTACTCGAGCGTGACGCCTGGGCTCTGGGCGGCCAAGCCCGACAGAAGGATCTCCAGGCTGCCGCTGATCGGCGCCTTGCTGGTGTTCGTCACGGTCAGGGTGCTCTCATACAGGCCGTTGTACTTGCCCTTTTGCAGATCATGTACGGCGGCTGTCTTCTTGAACGTGGCACTCGTGCTTACATCTTTGCCGACGTTGATTGTCGTGGTCGTTGCCTGCGCCGTAGCGGAAGCGTAACTGGCGCTAGCGACCGTTACCACCGGGACGAATGACGCCCCGGTCGAGTACATGTGCTTGCCGTAAACAATGATCTGTGTCCCGGACACAGATAGCCACACATTGGCTGAGGAACTACTGGACTGGGTAGTGCCGTCGCCCCAGTTGACCGTGGCGTCAAAGGAGTCGGGCAATGTAGCCTGGAACGTTGCCAGTTCGATGGGGCCGCTCACGATGTTCTGCAGCTCCTTGATGGTCTGCGGCGCCGATGTCACCGTAATCTGCTGCCGCTGCTGCGAGCCGAACGTGAGATTCAGGCCTACGCCACTATAGACTGGGACAAGGGACTGACCGGTTCCAAAGGTCAGGCCATTGATCGTAGTAAAGGTGCCGGAGAGCTGCTTGGAGATCAGGACCAGGAAAGAGTCGCCGGAACTCGGGGTAAAGCCGTTCTCGAGCGACACGTTTAGAATGCCGGCCAACGTGGCAGTACCGGTGATCGAAAGCTGCCCGTACTGGCTAGTGCCGTCGATAGCGATGTCGAGGGTCCCGGCTGCAGTCTGGGTGTAGTTGCCCTGGATGGTCAGCGTACCGGGCTGATCGCCAGGAGAGACCGTGGCGGCGTTGATCACGTTGGCCTCGATGGTGCCTGTGCCATTTAATTCACCGCCGTTGAGATTTACGTTGGCGGCGCTGAGAGTGCCGTCCACCGTGGTCGTCCCTTGCGACTGCGTGTAGTTCGATGTTCCGACGGTAAAGGTGCCGCCGCTGCCGACCGTCACGGCACCGGCGTTGCTGAAGGCACCCGGGGCCATGAAGGTGTAGCCCTTCGCGACAGTGAAGCTGCCGGCAGCGGTATTGGTCGTGAAGTTGGCGAGGTCGTTCATGGTCCCATAAACAAGCGGTTCTTCGTAGATTCCCGAGCCGGCACCGCTCAGTTCGATCGTGGCTGCGTTGGTCGTAATGGTGTTGCCTAGGATCAGAGCGCCGCCGTTGCTCACCTCCCACGTCCCGCCGGTCAGGGTTCCTGCCGAATAATTGGCGAACGGAGTAACGCCAAAATAGCGTGCATTCGCAACAGTGGTAAGGACGCCCCCGCTGGTGTTCTCCTCAATGGTGCCCTGGTTCTCGATAGGTCCAGAATAATCGAGTCCGAAGGAACTGTAGGAGTAGTAGTTTCCGACGATGGTGCTTAACAAGCCGCCCTGGATGGTAATACTCGGCCCGAAAGTGAGCATCGCAGAGCTTAAGTTGTCCAGGCTATCGCCCGCGGAATCCTGGCCAAACTGAATGGTGCCCGTGCCTTCGACCGTCTGGCTGGCGTAGTCGGCAGAGGTCGGAAAGAATACATATTGCTGGCCAAAAATCAGATCGGCGTAGTTATTGGTTCCAGCCGCCCCTCCGAGCTTGATGATGCCGTTAAGGGTCAGGCCGTTGATGACGTCAGCATCGGCCCCGCCGCCGTTACCGCCAAGCTGGGACATGTCAAAAGTGCCGTCGAGTGTAACGCCGTCGAGCGTCCCGAAGAAGTAGGAGTCATTGTCAACGGTTGGGGAGATAGCTGGTTCAGCCACCAGGTCGTCGCTGCCGCTGGTCGTGATGGTCCCCTGGTGAATGAGGCCGCCGTACAAGAAGAGCGGTCCAGTCGCCGCACTGATGGCCAGCACGCCGCCGCTCTGGGGATTGTCCGCCACGCTGCTGTCGAGCGATCCGATCAAGTTGACCGTGTCCGTGATTAAGTGGGCAGTGACGCCGACGTCGGCGAGGTTGTCCAGGTACTGGTCGGTAGTGATGATCCCGCCCAGGTCCACCGTGGCGCCGTCGGCGATCGTGAGCGTGCCCTTGTTGGTCCAGACGTATGGGGCGGCAGCGGCGGAAGTGGGGTCGATGTCGACTGGGCTACCAAGGGCCACTGTGACGCTTGCCACCCTGATGGCGCCGTTATTGGTCCAGCCGCCATAGAGATTCAACGTCGTGCCGGGGCCCGCAGTGATCGTGCCGTTGTTGGTCCAGGGCGCTACCACGGTTGGGTTGCCGTAAAAGGCGTTATAAACTTGGCCCTGTGGTTCACGATTTACACCCTGCAGCGTGGCGCTGACGTCGCTGCCGACCTCGATAGAGGCATTGTTGATCCAGCCGTCGGCGGCGATCGTTAGCTGGCCACCGCCGGCATTATCCTCGATCGTTCCTTCCGTGGTGATCGGTCCGCCGTAGTAATATTGATAGTAGGACCCGTTGTTTGGCACAGATACAAAGTAGTAGTAATAGATCGAGCTGATGGTTGTGTACACGCCGCCGACAATAGTAATGCCTGACCCGATGGTAAGCATCTTGTTGCTATAGTTGTACAGGCTACCTTCGTCGCACTGGATCGTGCCCGTGCCGGTGATAGCTTGTGCCACATTGTCCGAGCCAGCCCCAAAATTAAGGGTTGCGGAGTCGGATGCCCCGGCCATCGCGATGGTGCCGTTCAAGGTCAGACCGTTGATGATCTGGGCTTCTGGGAAGTAGGGCTGGGTCATGTCCAGGGTGCCGTCCAGCGTCACTCCGTCCAGCGTTCCGCCAGCTTGGGCTTGGTAGTAGAAAGAGAAGGGGTAGTTAGCGTGGTCGTCGGCGCCCGCCACCAGGTCGTCGCTGCCGCTGGTAGTAATCGTCCCCTGATAGATACGGCCACCCGCCAGGTTCAGCGGGCCGGTATTGGCACTGAGCATCAGGTTGCCGCCGCTCTGAGGGTTGTCCAGGGCGCTGTTGTCCAGCGTCCCGTCCAAGTTGATCGTGAAGCTGGCCAGACTCTGCCCGCTGGCCGCAAAATAGGCATTCAGAGCATCGAGAGCATCCGTGGTGAAAACGCCGCCCAGGTTGACTACGTCGCCGTTGGCGATCGTGAGCGTGCCGTGGTTGCTCCAGAAGGAGCCGGGCGCGGTGGGATCGGTCGGGCTAATGTTGATGGGGCTGCCCAGACTTACAGTCGTGCTGACGGCCACCGTGATGGTGCCGTCGTTAGTCCAGTTGCCGTAGAGGTTGAGGGTGGCGCCGTTGCTGACGGCGACAGAGCCGTCATTGACCCAGGGGGCGCCGACGATCGTCAACTGGCCGCCGCTCGTGTTCTCCACAATCGTGCCCTGGCTATCGATGGGCCCGACAATGGCGCTAGCGAGACCGCCCTGGATGGTGATGTTCGGACCGAAGGTGAGCGTGTAGTTGCTGAGGTTGTCGAGGTAATTGCCAACATTCTGAGCGCCGAACTGAATGCTTCCGGTACCGCTGACGGTCTCGGCGGTGTAATCGTCCTGGCTGCCGAAATAGAGGTAGGCATAGTTACCTAGCAAAATCGTGCCGTTGAGGGTCATGCCGTCGACGATTGTGGCGGGCGCGCCCTGCGACATATCCAGCGTGCCTTCCAGCGTCACGCCGTCCAGCGTGCCCCCCGTAGCCCGCAGATCGTTGCTGCCCTTAGTGGTGATCTCCCCCATGTAGATGCGGCCGCCGATGACACCCTGGTAGAGGCCACCGAGATACAGCGGGCCGGTGGAGGCGTTCAGGGAAAGGATGCCGCCGCTTTGCGGGTTGTCCGCCATGCTATCGTCGAGCGTGCCGGTCAGGGTGACGGTGTCGTTGGCAAGGCTCTCGCCGTTGGCCTGAAGGTCGGCGACGAGGGCGTCGAACGTGTCCGCGGTGAAGACGCCGCCCAGGTTGAGGTAGTTACCGTCCGCGATAGAGATCGCGCCCGGACTGCTCCACGAGAAACCGGGAGCCGACGGATCAGTCGGGGAGAGACTGGTCGGGTTACCCAGGCTCACAACGCCCTGGCCGTCGGCGGCGATGGTACCATTGTTGGTCCAGCTTCCGTAGAGGCTTAGATAGTAGCCGTTTGAAATAATCGAGCCGTCGTTGACCCAGTCGGCAGCGTTGATCGTCAGGTTGAATCCCGCTTGAATCGAACCCTCATTCGTGAACTGGCCAACGTTGATGCTCAGTTCGGCGGCTTCCTGGATCATCCCCTGATTGTCGACTCCGCCGGAGTTGGCACCATACGAAGAAATGTCCAACTCGGGCGCGAACTCGGTGTTGTTGTTCCACGCGCCGTTGATGGTAATGTTCGGACCAAGGGTGAGCGTGTCGTTGCTGGCGTTGTAAATTGTCGTGTAGGAGAATATGTACTTAAAATTGGAGGAAACGTAATAGAAATAGGCCGGCCCCACCTGGATGGAGCCCGTACCAGAGACGGTCTGGGAAACGTTGTCGCCGCTGCTGCCGAAATAGAGGTCGGCGTAGTTGGGGGTGTTGATCGCGCCGCCCAGTTCAATGGTGCCGTTGAGGGTCAGGCCGTCGATGACGTTCGCGTAGCTGCCCTGGAACTGGGTCATATCGAACGTGCCGTCCAGCGTCACGCCGTCCAACGTGCCGCCCAGGGTGGTGGCTACCAGGTCGTTGTTGCCAATTGAGGTAATGTCGCCCTGGTATATTTCGCCGCCTTCCAGGGACAGTGGACCGGTTTCGGCGCCCAGGGCCAGGACGCCACCGCTGACGGGGTTGTCCGCCGCGCTATTGTCCAGCGTACCGGTCAGGCCAACCGCTACCTGGCCGCTGGCACGCAACTCTGCAATCAGGGCATTGAACTGGTCGGTTGTCATGACGCCGCCCACGTTGACCGTGGAGCCAGCCGCGATCGAAAGAGTACCCTGGTTGCTCCACGAATCGTCGGCGGCAAGTGGGTCGGTCGGATCGATAGCACCCGGGCTGCCCAGGCTCACGGTCGATGGATCCACGGTGATTGTGCCGAGGTTCGTCCAATTGTTGTACAGGTTCAGCGTGGCAGCCGTCGCTGTGATCTGGCCGCTGGGGCTGTTGGACCAACCTTGTCCCTGGACGGTCAAGGCGGCGCCGCCGCCAACCTGGATGGAGCCGTCGTTAACCCCAGCACCCAAGTCGAGTGTCAATTGGCCGCCACTGGCGTGCTCTTCAATCGTGCCCTGGTTATCGATCGTGCCCCCGTCGGCGTCGTCCGCAAGAATGTAGCTGGCCTTTCCTCCCTGAATGACGACGTTCGGCCCAAAGGTCAGCGTCCCCTCGCCGGCGCCATACAAGTAGTTGGCGGTCGACGCCTGACTGAATTGGATGGAGCCGGTGCCCGTCACCGTCAGGGATGACGAGTCCCCCGAAGTGCCGAGGAATAGATCGGCGCTGACAAAGCTACCGCCCAGCTCGATCGTGCCGTCGAGGGTCAGCCCATCCAGGACTTGAACCTGGGCGCCCTGATAGCTGTAGGAGATCCCATTGAAGACGAGATAGTAATTGGTCATGTCCAGGGTGCCGTCCAATTCCACGCCGTCCAGCACGCCCGCCGTGGCGGTAGCCGTGATGGTTGTCCCGGAAGTGATCTGGGCGCCGGCCAGAACACCTCCGCTGAGTACAACCCTGTCCCCCGTCTGACCTGCCTGCAGGACGCCGCGAGCTCCGCTACCCGACACATCGAGCGTTCCGCCCACCAGGTTCAGCGTCACGTTTTGACCAGTGACCGTCAGGCTGGAGATGAGGTCGTAGTTGACGTCCGCGTGGTTGATATACTGGTAGTTGAGGTCCACCACGACGTTATCCTCGGGCCCCGGCAGTACCGACTCGGGCACGTAGGCGACCAGGGGATCCACATCGGACCAGTTGCCCGGGTCATCCCAATCGCCGTCGCCGGCGGCCCCGGTCCAATAAAGAGTCCTTGGAGAGCTGCTGGTGTTCTGAGTCGCCGTCAACATCAAGGCGGCGTTGCCGAATTGCGGGGTAAGGAGCAAGCCGTTGCCCAGATTTAAGCCAATCAGCGAATGAAACGTGCCGGAGAGGTTTTTGTAAGTCACAAGCGGAAAAGAAGTGCCGGCAGCCGGCGTATAGCCTTTGGCCAGGGAAATCTTCAGTTTCCCATTGAGCGTAGCATTACCGGAGATCGCCAACTCGCCGTACTGCCCTTGGCCGGAACCGCCAAGGGTAATGTTGACGAGCCCGGCTGCCGTCTGCGTGTAGTCACCTTGCAGGGTAAGTGTGCCCAAGGGGGCGATGCTGGCGGCGTTCGTCAGCTCTGCTTGAATGGTGCCGCTGCCTTTGAGGGCGCCGCCGTTGAGCAAGAAGTTAGCCGCGTTCAGGAAGCCGCCGGCGGCGACCGTTGTGGTGCCCTTCGACTGCATGTAATTGCCGGCCCCCGTAGAGAGGCTGCCGCCGTCTCCGACCGTTACGGCTCCCCCGGAGAGGACGAAACTGGCCGCGCCGAGTCCACCATCCACGGTGGTAGTACCGGCCGTTTGCGTATAACCCGACGTTCCTGTGCTGATGAGGCCGTTGCTGCCGATCAGCACAGTACCGGCGTTGCTGAAACTGCCTTGAGTGTCGAGAGTGTAGCCGTTCTGCAAGGTAAGTTTGCCGTGGGCAGCATTGACCGTGAGGTAGCTGAGGGAGTTGGTTATTCCCGCGTCAGCGTAAATGCCGGACGTGCTTCCACTCACAAGGATTGTGGCGGCGTTCGCATTGATCGTCACGCCGGAGAGCCAGAGCTGGCCTCCATTGGTCGCCTCCCAGGATCCGCCGCTAAGCGTTCCATTCACGTAGTTGGCGAGGCAACTGCCGTACACCAACTTGCCTGAAACATCGATCGCGGCCGCTCCGTAAACCTCAAAAATACCGCCTTTGTCCGCGTCCTCTATCGTGCCCTTGTTGAGAATGGTTCCATATGGCGCATCAAGGACACTCTGCAGACCGCCTTGGAGGGTGACGGTCGGCCCGAACGTGAGCTTGCTGGTACTCAGGTCGAATAAACTGTCGGTGGAATTCTGTGTGCCTAATTGAATGGTACCTTTGCCGCCGATCGTTTGTGCGTGCTTATCCTTCTGTGTGCCAAAATAGAGCGAGGTCTGGTAGGGCGTGCCGGTCGGCCCACCCAGCTTGATGGTGCTGTCGAGGGTGAGTCCGTCGATGACGTGGGCGGATGCGCCGGCGACCTGGGTCATATTGAAAGTGCCCGCCAACATCATGCCGTTGAGCAGTATCCCGCCCAGGGTCACGCCGTCCAGCGTGCCGCCGGAGGCGGTGGCCACCAGGTCGTCACTGCCCGAGGTGGTGATCGCCCCACCGTAAATACGGCCGCCGGACAGGTTGAGTGGAAAGGCCGCGCTGCCCAGAGCCAGCGTGTCCTGATTGACCGGGTTATCCGCCGCGCTGTTGTCCAGCGTGCCGGTGAGGTTGAAGGTGTCGCCAGACACGTCCTGGCTGGAGCTATTCAGATCGGTGATCAGTCCGTCGAAAGCATATGTGTTGAAGACACCGCCCAGGTTGACCGTGGAAGTGTCCGGGATCGCGATGGTGCCGTCGTTGGCCCAGGCGTAATTGGCGGCCGCGGCGGATGTGGGGGCGATGTTGATGGGGCTGCCAAAGCTCACGGTCGAGGTGACGCCAGAGCCGGACCCCACGGTGATGTTGCCATAGTTTGTCCAGCTGCCGAACAGGTTCAGCGTCGCGTTGTCGCTTACAGTGATCGCACCGTTGTTGCTCCAGCCCTGGCCCTCGAAGGTGACGCTGGCATCGTTGCTGACTTGAACGGCGGCGCCGATACCGATCGACACACCGTCGAGGGTGCCGCCTCCGCTGGTGGAAACGAGGGCTGCGCCGCCCGTGGCAGCAAGGCTGCCCTGGTCGATCCGGCCAGCGAGCAAGCTCCAATTGCCCGAACTGCTGGTAACGCCTGGGCTGAGCGTCAGGACGCTCGGAGTGGCGGGGTTGTCCGCCGCGGTGTTGTCCAGGGTGCCGATCAGTGCGACATCAATGGCGGTGCTCAGGTCTAGCGAGGCGAGGTTTTTCACGCTCGGGTCGTAGGTGAGCCAGCCGCCCAGTTCAACCACGCTGTTCTTGGTCGAGATGGTGCCTTTGTTGACCCAGGCGTCTTGGCTTGCATTCGGGTCGGCGAGGCCGGCGCTCCAGAAATCACCGAGGACAATGTTGCTATCGTCGGCTGTGATCGTGCCGTTGTTGACCCATTTGCCTGCCAGGTCCAGAGTCGCGTAGCCACCGTCATTGACTTCTATCGTGCCGTTCAGCACGCCCCCCTGGATCTTGCCACTATTCGCGTCGGCCGCCGCGGCGTTGGCGGAGCCGAGCACGGCGATGGCTGTATCTTTCGCCACGTTGGCGTTCGCGAGCACCCCGCCATTCAGGTCGACCTCACCGTATAGCCCTGCGGCGAAGTCAACCGTACCGGGAACTTCCAATGTGCCGGCGGCGCCGCTGCCTGAGAGATCGAGGGTACCGCCGTCAAGGTTCAAATACACGTCCTTGGCCGTGGCTGTCAGGCTGCTGATCGTGTCGTAGCTAGCGTCCGAATGGACGATGTTCGCGCCAACGATGTCGATCACGACGTTATCGTTGGGCCCGGGCAAAACGTCCTCGGGCACATTGCTGCTCTTGGGATCGACATCGGACCAGTTGCCGGGCTCATCCCAGTTGTAATTGCCGGCGGCGTCCGGTCCGGCGTCGCCGGTCCAGTAAATGGTGTTCGAGAGCGCGGGTGCGGCGAAGGCGTTGACGAGCGCGGGGACGAGGAGCTGAGCATTTGGCGTGCCCAGGCCCGTGACGAGATCGTAGCCCGGTCCGGCCGAGTAGCCGGGGTTGCCGGTGCTGGCGCCGGTGGTGATTTCGTTGAAGGCTGCGGGGACGGTCTGGGAGATCTGGTAGAGCGCAGGTAGAAGTTGGCTGGGACCGTCGAGGGTTTTTTCGCCCGCAGCCAGTCGTTGCTGGTCGGCGATGGCGATGAGTGCGGCCCACTGCGCGGTGCCCGCACCGGTGGTGCCGACTCCAAACCAGGGCATGCCGGGCTGGTTGGTGTCGCTGTCGTAGATGTCGAAGCCAGTGGAGGGGTCGGCGTCGTAGGCGACGTCGGGCGTGGTACGGTTTGTGGAACTCTGCGTTACGATACCCTGCTGGTAGGTCGGCTGGGGCTCGATTGCGCTGATGCCGCCACCCGAACCGCTCCAGCCAGACTCCGCGGACAAATTTGGGTTCCCCGACGCGTTCGCGGGCAAGGTCGTGCCGCCAACACCTAGTACGTTGGGGTCCGCGGATGGGTCGGTGGGCGGAGCGCCGGAATCTCCGGAGATAGCGACAAAGGCGACCCCTTGATGCCCGACAGGGGTGGTGTAGATGCTGGCATAGGGATCAGGAGTAGTGCCTTCGACCGAGTTGAAGATCGCGCAAACGACGGAGACAGCCGGCTGACTGGCGGCGTACAGGACGGCGGTTTGCAGGTCGGCATAAGAGTTGCTATCGGCCTCGACGAGCAACATGTTGGCGCCCGGAGCGATGGCGTGGGCCCACTCCACTGCCGTGTCTTGCCGCGAGGCTTCGAGCGCGCTGGCCAAGCCAGACTGGGTGCTGGGTTGGCCGCCGTCCTGGTTGACCACCGTGAAGAAGCTCAGGCTGCCGGGATTGTTGGCTGCGCCGCCGATGCGGAAATACTCGTCGAACTGCTGGAGGTCGTTGGCGACGGTGGGGGCGTCACTCGAATCGATGATAGCAATCGTCTGGCCCGAGCCGGCATAGTTGTAGTTGTTCCCCGACAGGCCGCTAATCTGGTTGAACCCGTAGACCTGCCGGATTTGGGCCGGTGTATAACCACCGGCCGGGGACGCGCTACCCTGCGAGTTGAGTATGAATGGGGGGGGCGCCGAAAGCAGCAGGCGTCCCTCCAGCTGCTCAACGACCAGCGGGCGCCGGCGCGCCCGGCGAGCCATCTTCTGCTTGCGCTCCCTCGGCAAATTCCAGAGTTTTGGTGCCATGACCTTGTACCTCCTGTTGGGAGCGCTTGGTCTTGTCGACGAAGGGGGTGCGCACGCTATCCAGAGTGGCCTCTAAGGGAGGAGGCGTTGGCGCGAGGAGAAGTAAGCGCGCGGGGCGGGGTTTTCTCCAAGTACGTTGTGCCGCCAGGTTTTGACGCCTGATTGCTGGCGCCAAGACATAAACAATCGGCGAGCCCCCCGATGAGGCTTGAGACGTCCCCCGACAAGATTCAGGAAATCCGCCACGACATCGACCAGACCCTAAACGGTTTTTCACTGCTGGTCGGAATTCCAAGCTGACGACGCCGACCTGAAACTCAGCAACTGTTGGGCAGACGGGTCCTAAAGTTAGCACGGAGCTTCGAGGAGCGAAAAAATCCAGCAAGCGCTTGGTTTTCTCTTCTCGAACGCCTTTTCTTTTTAGTTGGCCTTGATGGCTCAGGAACCCAAGGGCGAGAGCTGGCCGTTGGAGCGCTATCGCAACTACCATTGCCTGTTGGCACGGCTGCATCTCGACGCCGGCTTGCAAAGTGAACCCGATGCTTCCGACGTGGTACAGCAAACGTTCATAGAAGCGTGCCAGGCCATGGCCAGGTATCAGGGCCAGAGCGATCCGGAGCTGACGGCGTTCCTGCGGCGGATCCAGGCCAACATTCAGGCCGACGCCGCAGGCCGTTTCCGCGCAGATGCCAGGGATGTGGCGCTCGACCAATCGCTCCAAGCCGACATCGAGCAATCTTCCTCCCGTTTGGAGGCGTGACTGGCGGCCGAACGGTCGTCTCCCAGCCAGCAAGCTATGGCCCGTGAACAGTTACTGCGGCTAGCGGCAGCCCTGGCAGAGTTGCCGGCCGACCAACGTCGAGCGGTTGAGTTGCATCACTTGAACGGCTGGGCGCTGGCGGAAGTAGCCAAGGAGATGGGTCGAACCAAGGCTGCCCTCATGGGGCTGATCTTCTGGGGACTCAAAGAGCTGAGCGTACTGCTCGTAGAGGACAAGTCTGGGCCAAGCCATGGAGCATGAATTCGAAAAACCCGAAGACAGGGAGCAGCGTTTCCACGAAGTGCTTGTTCGCTACGTGGAGGCACTGGAGGACGGGCACCCTCCCAACCTCAAGGAATTCGCCGCGCGCTATCCGGAGTTTGCTGCGGATCTGGAGGAGTACTTTGCCGGCCTTCGCCAGCTAGACCAGCTAGCGGGAATGCTGCGTGGCCTCGTTCCGCCCTCGGTAGCGCGTCAACGAGGCAAACCAACAGAATGATTCACAACAACGGCATCTCGTAACGTGCGGTCGGGAAGTGTGATTTAACCGTTGATTTATGGCGCCGATTCAGGCGCTTGGCTTGGATCGCATGAATGCCGGGAAGGGACCCCGTTTGACACAAGTGGGTTTCTTCAGCCTCTTCCCTTCCGCCCCAGCATTAAATAGCCACCCGCGAATAGGCTCGCTGCACCGACAAGCGCATAGAGTATGCGCATGAGGTAGCTAGGATCGGCCGACGGTTCAAAACCGGCTCGGAAGCCGTAGATGCAGAAACCCGCCACCAGAATCAGCACGATAGCGACCAAAACCTTTAGAACGTGGATCATGCGAGTTCCTCGGCGAGAGGGGTTCGTCGGTCAGAGCAGATTTTACGCACGAAGAGGAGCGGGAGCAAGAACGTAGCCTTGCCGCCCCAAATCGCAAGAGAGAGTTCACAGGCCGGAAGCGGAAACGTACCGATCGCAATTCCGTTCGCTTCGGAAATCCCCGAGAATTCCTGCTTACTGCGCTTGCTGTCCTCCCGCCCGCGAGGTATGTGACTGCCCCTGTTGCATCGCGATTAGCGCGATGCCGCACACGACAGCTACCGAGAAAGGACAACGCATGATGGCAAGCAAGAAGACAGCGAAGGATTCGGCCCACACCGAAAAGGCGAAGAGCACCGAGGCCGAGAAGGCGACGGGCACCCCGAGGAAGATTACGGGCCTGAGTTTGGGCGACATCGTCCTGATTCCTGGCTTCGACGGCCCGAGAACCATTTGCAAGGCAAGCAAGGTCGGGGACGGCGCCGACGCGGGGAAGTTCGAACTCGCCCTGCGAGATGAGGCGGGCGAAGTGGAACACGCCCGGTTCGCCCCGGACGAGGAGGTGCAGGTGGTTGGCAAAGCGCCGACAGATACCAAGCATAGGGCGATTCCCGCCGATTCCGCGGCGCGGAAGACCTCCAAGGGAAGAGGCACGAAGAACAGCGCTGCCAAGGCTGAGGGGGCGAAAGCCGCCAAGAAAACCAAAGAGCCAAAGGCTGCCAACGCACCCAAGGAGAAGAGGACCAGTGCCCTGGACGCCGCCGCCAAGGTTCTCGGGGAGACGAGCGAGCCGATGAACTGCCAGGAGATGATCAAGGCGATGTCGGAGAAAGGGTATTGGAACTCCCCAGGCGGGCTGACGCCGCACGCGACTTTGTACTCTGCGATTCTCAGAGAGATCAAGGCGAAGGGGAAGGAGGCCCGGTTCAAGAAGGCCGAGCGCGGGAAGTTTAGCCTAACATAGGCTTGCCTATGCAAATCTGGATCGCCTACGAGGCCTCCAACGCGAAGGCCTTTTCTTGTTGGCGATATTGGCCGACCGAGGCGATCCGGACGCGACGTGGGCGAACGTGGGCGTGCTGCTGGCCCACCGGAGATGAAGACGCCCCGCTGGAGAAAATGCCAGTCGGCCGGCGGGGCGCGTCGCAGAATGGCACCGCGGCAATTCTTTGCAGTTCCAGCGAAGAACCGTTCTGTCACTGGCCAAACGCTTTAAGGAAACGGCGGCTTGGTTCCGGCCTGATCCGCGATTCCAGGGCCTTGCTAGCACCTTTGCGCCTCTTACGGCCGCGGTGGGTGAGCGCGGCGGACAGCATTGATCGTGTCGTCAAGTCTTGACAGGAACCGGGAGCGGTCCTTCGGCGCCATTGGCGCGGGGCCGCCGGTCACGATCCCACCTTGACGAAGTCCGCCCATTAGCTCGCGTAGCGCCAACGCCGAACCGATGTCGTTGTCCGTGAACGAGCGGCCCTTTGGATCGAGCACGCGTGCCCCTTTCTCCAAACAACGGGCAGCAAGCGGAATATCGGCGGTGACCACTATATCGCCCGGCCCGGCGTGATCCGCAATCCAATCGTCCGCGGCGCCAAAACCAGGACAAACCACCAGTTCTACGAGCGCGCTTGCCGGTACACGGAGCGGAGCGTTGGCTACCACAGTAACGTGCATATCGTACCGGCGCGTTACACGGTAGATCTCCTCCTTGACCGGGCTAGCGTCGGCATCCACGAAAACAATGAGCATATGGTTATCGTCCTGGCCACTATCAGGTCGATGCCGTCGCGCCGCAATACTTTGACTCCAATAGTCATCAGCATACACTATCCCTCGAATGCGATCAGGCTTGCGTGATCCGCCGCAGCCCGCCAAGCTGGGTTCATTTCCGCTGATCATTCTGTCTCGCAAGGGGATTGATCCATGGCTCACACGTCCTCGTTCGCGTTTGCTTTTCTGGGAATTTGCCTTTCGCGACCGGCGCTTGCTGACGAACCCACCTCGATTCCACATGCAACAACGCAACAGGTCCAACGGACGGTCGAGCGCGCCATTGGATACTTGCAGACCGAAAGCGCCGCCTGGTTGCGCACACGCAAATGTGCTGCCTGCCACCACGCGCCGATGCCGCTTTGGGCACTGAGTGAAGCCGACCGGCAGGGGTATGCGATCGATAAGAAATTCTTGGCTGATACCGCCGCGGCCACGCTGGGCAGCCTAGAAAATATGATTGCCTCGAAGCTGGTAAGCAATCCGGCTGATCCACCCGATCCGCGCCCAAGCGCCAAGGGTGTGAACATGGGGACCGTGTTCATGGCCGTTGCGGCTCAGTCGTTGCCCCTTCTTGATAAGGGACAAAAACAAAGCCTTAAGCTGATTGCGGACGAAATCGTCAAGAAGCAGCGCGCCGATGGCTCATGGGAGTTCTTTCTCAATCTCAGGCGACCACCGATCAACGAAAGCCAGACTACAGACGCCGTCTGGATCATTCTGGCATTGCAGGGCGAAATGGGAGTCGACGCGTCGGAATCGCAGCGTGCGGCGATAAAGAAAGCGACTGTCTGGCTGGCCCGCGCCAAGCTGTCGGACAACCTTCAAGATAAGGTCCTCAATGTGCTGTTGGCCCTTCGCACCGGCAAGTCACGGAACGAGATGCAAATCGCCATCGACCAGTTGCTTGCCCGTCAACGATCCGACGGCGGCTGGAGCCAGACAGCGAAGATGACGAGCGACGCCTTTGCCACAGGCCAGACCCTGTACGTTCTTTCGCTTGCCGGTTATGCGGCCGAACGACCTGACATCAAGCGAGCCATCAACTTCCTTGTTGCTACTCAAAAGCCGGACGGCAGTTGGCCGATGACCTCGCGATCCACGCCGGACGGAAAGCCCGGGAGTGCGAAGTTATTGACGCCGATCACTTGCGCGGCCGGTGCCTGGGCCACGCTCGGCTTGGCGAGGCTCGCGCCAAAACGGCACTAAGATGGTGGCACGATCTACTGTCGTCATGCGAGACCCCGACGGATTTTCGGGCGCTAGCCAGCGCGAAACTAAACGTTCATTGGCATCAGATATGAATCAGCGGGCTAATGAAGGACATCGCAACGATGCAATGAGAACGATCAAGCTCTTGAATCAGGCAAATTGCAGTCCCCAACCTATTTCCCGAATGCGAAAAGCTTGCCCACCTCCCCATCGTCATCCACCGCCACATGCAGGTACACGCTCGTCGTCAACAAGCTGGCACGACCCGCCGCCGCCCTCACTTCAGCTATCGTGCGTCCCCCGGCTAAGGCGTGGCTAATAAAACTATGCCGCCCGCTCTGAGGACCTGTGAGATTGGCCTCCAGCACAAGCTGATCGGCGCGCACTTCGACTCTGAGTTCTCGAATACTGACCAGTCTTTCCTTCGGCAATTCCACAGCCTTGCCCAACCTGCGACAAGATTCGGACCCCGTTGCTCCAGTGGCACAGCGGTTGCCCTGCCGTCAGGCACAAATCCAAGGCCTCGTCCCAAGTTATTCTGTACAATCCACCCCTTCAGATTGGAGAATGCTATGGGAACCAAGTAGTAATGTGTTTGATGCAATTTGGCATCGGCCGACTGCATTGCATCTATTTCCCTTTTCAGCTCGTCCAGCAGAACTGGTGGTGTCGCGCTCATTCTGGGAATATCGTGGACTCAATCGGCGACGGTAGCCTTGAGCTGCTCGAATTCGTTCTTCAGATCTACTACCTCCGCAGCCAGCATGGCCGTGCCATGCCGGTTGCGTCTAGAAGTTGGCGCCCTGGTTCGACTTACGACGCCCGGAGACAGTGTTTTCGGCATAGTAAAAAAGGATGTCGAAATTGTCCGGGTTGTAGCCAAACAACCTGAGCGGGAGAGATACCTGCCCGCGATGAAGAACACCCTGATTGGCCGCGGCGAACAAAGGGGACCAGACCGTTCTTGTCAAGAACGGTCCGCGTTCCGTAGGTTGTTCGGGCACTAGGTATTCACGAAAACACGCTGGGAGTCGCGCTCTACCGCGCCGGCCGTTTTGTGGAGGCCACGCCCGTCCTCGAACGTAGTCTGCGCCGTATTCCAGGCTTTGTGGACGCCCACAACTTACTATTCCTGGCCATGTGCCATGCCCGACTCGGAGAGACGGACAAGGCGAAGGAGTGCTATCAGCGGGCCAAACGTCGGCGCGCAGAGATAAGCGAGAAGCTGCCGCCCGCGTGGGCCGTGGAGCTTGACGAGTTTCAAGCCGAAGTGAACAGTTGCTCAACGCACGGAACGCGCAAGGGAAATGACGAACGGCGAATGACGCGCCCAGTCAAGGACCCAACCGCTGGGCGCAGTTCCGAGGATTGGATGCTACAGATCAATATCCGCCAGCCTAAGGCGAGCAGGTGAGAAAATGCGGCGGTTCCCTGGCCCCGTTCCGGTTCCCTCTTGCAGCGCGCAGCGCTCCGATGAGGAGCGACTGCTGCAAAGCAGCCTCTGTTCTCTCCGTCCCTTTCGGTAACGCCCCTGGGGGCCTCGCGGCCCTTGGGGGCGTCTGCTCTACTCGGGCGCGAGCACTGTATCACTTTAGCCGTTATTTGCGCCTCCTCATTCGACAGCCGTTTGAGGCCGGCTAGTCGTTTCAACCGGCAGGTATCACATCCAAATCGGCAGAATATGCGTGCCGTGCGCAAACGGTTACAACCCGGTACTACGGCGAGTCGGAGGGCAATGCATCCTGCCGGGCCCCGCAAGGCGGAGTTGGTGGTGCTGCGCTTCTTCGCCGGCATGACGATTCCCGAGGTCGCAAAGGCTCTCGGTGTGTCGGTTCCCACGGCCGAACGATGGTGGGCGTACGCCCGCACCTGGCTGTATGCCGATCTCGAAAGCGAAAACTCCGAAAATCCGGCGCGACAAGATCGTCGATCACGCCCGTGCTCGCAGTACAACTCGTGCAACTTCGGCAGCAACGCATTACGATTATCAACCGTAAAATCCTTCGCGCCGAATTCTCCGAGGCGCAAGATCAACGCCCGCCGGATCGTCAGGTCCGGTTCCTCGTCCAGCCGTTTGACGATAACTTTGGCTTCCGCCCCCAATGGAGAAAGGCGATGGAGCAGATAGCTCCGAACTCTTGGATCGGGGCTGTGCTTGAGCAGCGGCCAAACCTCCGCTGGCTCGTTCATTCTGAGCAGAGCGACCGCCGCATTCGTTTGCCGCTTCGCCAGCTTCTCTTTCAGTTCGTCCTTCCCATTGAGCGGCAGCTTCTTGTCGATCTCGCCGGTGAGAACAGGCCAGGCCCGTTCGCCTAAGTGGGTCTGCAAAAGTCATTTGACACTACCATTCGGAAAACCGCATTATTTGCAGCGTTTACGACTCATTAAATGTCAAAACCGTTTTGCGGACCCACTTAGGGTTCACCTCATTGCCTCCATTTTGCTGATTCCTTCCTGATTCTTCAGTCGTCCCCTCGGCATTGAAGTGTCCTCTGGTTGAAATGGTCAACGCGACCTTTGCGACATCTTACCTAGCACCAATCCGATGGTCACGAGTGTTTTCCGTAGACGGCACTTCCCGACTAGAAATGGGCATGCGGCAACTGAGATCGAATGCCAGGAGGCCGTTTGCCAGTTCAAGGTGCCGCAACCGAAATCCGAGCCAAGCGCGCTAAGGATGCCTTGGCTTCTTCCGTCAGGCGTGCCGCAGGCTGCCCCGTGGCCAGCTTTTCCAACAGTCGCCGGCAGTCAGGCGTACCGCAACGCTCCAGAACTTCAACAGCCCGCAACATCCGGAGCCGCTCGCCTTGAACGGACGCCAACTTGTCCAGCAAGGCTTCTGCCCGGCGCCGGAGTTCCGGCGTTGGTTTGCCCTGTATGACCTGGCTTAGTGCTGCCTGGGCTCCTTCCGCCTGCTGTTCCAGTTCATGCGTTGCTTTCTCGCGCACGGCAAAGCGATCATCGTTCAGGTCGCGAATCCATTGCGTAATCAGCTCTGGCCGAACCGGCCGAGTTGGTTCTAAGCGAGTTTGCAGAAGCGCCACGGCTTGGTCGGAAGCCTCACTCAGTCTGGCGATGGCCTGGTAGGCCTTGGCGGCGTCGCTCGCTGCCAGGTCCTGCCACTGGATTTCGCACTCCGCCTCTGAAAGGCGTGCGCTCTGTGCTCGAACCCGGTGAGTGAGAGCGGCTACATCCCAAAAGAGAACCGTGGTGTCGAGGCCCGTGGAGATCAACACCCTGCCGTCCGGGGTAAATACCAGGGAATTTGCCGGGCCGCGATGGCCCGTCAACTTGCGCAACTCCATGCCGTTGTCCAGGTCCCAGAGACGGATCGTGTTGTCCCAACCCGACGAGGCAAGTGTTCGCCCGTCCGGGGAGAACGTAACGTAGATCGTCGATTCCTCGTGACCCGCCAACAGGCAGCGTTGTTTGCCGGAGGCGGTCTCCCAAACGGGAATGGTTTTCTGCGAGCGGTTCAGGGCCAGCGTTTTCCCGTCGGGCGAAAAAGCGAGCCGCGGCTGGATAATCGGGCTTTGTGGGAAGGAGGAGGAATCACGCGTCCCTTGATCGGAGGGTTCGTTCATCATCGCGTTCAAGGCCGTGAGGCGTTGGCCGGTGGCCAGATCCCAAAAACATAGCTTGCTGCCCTTGTTGATTCTCCGGCCAGACGCGGCCAGCGTTTTGCCGTCCGGCGAAAAGGCGACTGCTTCCACCGTGCAGAATTCGTTCCTGCGATCCTTCATCGTGAGGCGGCGCACCCTTCTGCCAGTAGCCAGGTCCCAAAGCTGAATGATTTCATCTGTGTTTCCACCGCCAGGTAAGAGCGCCCTACCTGCAGAGGCGAGCACCTTGCCATCAGGTGAGAAAGCCAGGTGATAGTAGGCGATCCAATTGAACCCGTCCGGCTTCGGATCGCTCACCAGACGGCGCGCGAGACGGCGGCCGACCACGTCCCAGACGTCGACTTCGTTCGTATCTCTTCCTCCGGCCAATGTCCTGCCATCAGGCGAGAAAGCGAGGCTCCAATGAGTTGCGCGGCGGCCAGACTGGGCCGGAGCGCCATGCGCCGAGCCGTCCTGTTCTTCTGGAAGCGTTGCGACCTCGTGCCCGGCACTGACGTCCCAGAGCCGGACGCAAAAATCGGCCTCGTAAGCCAGCGTTCGCCCATCCGGTGAGACAGCGGCGGCGGCAAGGCTTAACGGATTCCCCGCCGCCGGGGTTCGTTCTTCGCCGGTGAGGACGTCCCACAGACGGATCGTGTCTCCATCGCCGCCGATCAGGGTCTTTCCATCATTGGAAAAGATCAGTCTCCAGAGCGGCCCGACGTTTTTTTCCAGGCGGCGAAGCTTTTGGCCGGTCGCCAGGTCCCAGAACTGGATGGCATAGCGATTCGCCTCTTGATCCCATTCGGCCGCCGCGAGTGCCTTGCCATCCGGTGAAAACGCCAGCCCTGGAACAAATGGCGCTCCATGCAGATCGCGGACGATTTTGCCGCCGTTCACGTCCCAGACTGTGATGTGGCCGCTTTCCGTCCCAAGTGCTAATTGGCCACCGTCGGCGGAAAGGGCCATGCCGCGAACCATCTCTGGACGAGTCAATTGTTGGCGTTCCTTGCGCGTAGCAACGTCGAACAAGCGGACGGTCCGGTCCAACCAATCGCCAGTCACCAAGGTCTTGCCGTCCGGAGTAAACGCGAGAAGGTTAAGCCGGTTATGGTGAGCCGGCAGCCTGGCAACCGTTTTCCCGGCGGCTAGATCCCACAGCAGCACAGTTTGTCCCGCGTGGCCCGAGGCCAAGGCCTTGCCATCGGCAGAAAACGCCAGCCCCTGGATGTCGCCGAGAGGCGCGTTGAGTTGTCTGACCTCGCTCCCGGACGCCAGGTCCCAAAAGTGGATCGAAGCTGCGCTGCCCGTCGCCAGGACTTTTCCGTCGGGGGACAAGGCGAGCGCCCCGTTCTCTTCAAAATGTCCCGGAAACTCGTGCAATAGTCTGCCGCTCGCCATTTCCCAGACACAGATTTTCCCACGGCCGTAGTAAGTATTGGAAATCAGCCTCTTGCCATCAGCAGAGAGGAGGAGGGAGCTGATCGAACCGCCACCGTGGCGAAAGCGCAGGGTACCCAATCGCCGAAAGGCGCCGGCCGGGAGTGCGTCGCCAGATTGGTCTATCGGGACCGGCTTCTCTTTCTTCGGCCCCGGGCGCTGCTCATCGGTTTGTCCCATCCGCATCTCTTCGTTCGGTCGCGCGGCTATGGTATGTCGGGCCAGCAGGCCGGTTCCAACGGTAAGGGTGCCAAGTGCCAAAACCAGGAAGGAGCCAAGCTTCCACCTGGAGACGAGCGCGGCCTTGAGGGTACGCTTCGCCAACGCGGCTGCCTCGGCCCGGATAAGTCCCGGCTCGCCCGCACCGAATCGCAGCACGCTCATCACAGCCGCCGTGGACAGAGCGGAACCGGCGTGCACGTCGAGCGCCACCGCGCATAGAGCCGCTGACAGGGCTATGCCGCGCCGGGCCAGCCGCACGCGGAGCAGCTTGCGCGCCCGAGCCAGCCGCCCGGAGACGGTCCCCTCTTTCCAGCACAGTTCGTGGGCCGCCTCGGCCTTGCTCTTGCCTTCCAGGCAGCAGAGGACAAAAGGAGTCCGATAGTTCTCCGGCAGGCGGAGGACTTCCTCATCCAAGATCGCCTGGAGTTCGCGCAAGGCCGCCTCGGAAACGGGCTGCTCGGCGTGGCGCTGAGTTGAACGTTTTTCGCGTGCCTGGCAGCGAATGGCTGATTTCTTGGCGTTCATGGCGGTGCGGTATGCGGTCCCGTAGAGCCAGCTGGCCACGGAAGCCGTTTTGCGGATGGAGTCAGCCCTGCGAACCAGAACTAGGAGGGTAGCCTGAACGGCGTCCTCAACGTCCTCTTCCTGGCTGAGGACATGGCGGCAAACGGCCCCGATCAGGCGCCTGTGCCGCGTCACCAGCGTGGTAAAGGCCACCTCATCCTTCGATACAACGAACCGGTGGAGCAGTTCCGCATCCGTGTAGTCCTTGGCGCCGGAATCGCTGGCCAGCCGGCGCAGGTGCTGGACGACGTGATCGAGTTTAGCAGCAGGCATGGAATTCATGCTCCGACAAGTTGGGGGTTTCCTCTATTAGTGTCCATGCCTACATCGAAAGGTACGGTTTTTTGTGAAAAAAGGGAAGATTGCCGGCTGTACGTGGCCGCGTCGCTGGGCATCCAGGACTGCAACCAGGCGGGGCGGGTCAACTGCATCACCCTAGCGCCGCACCGTTGAGTGGCGCACTTGTGCTTCGGCGGCGCCAACTTCGACACGCTCTTCGCCATGTGAGTCAATCATGTTTACGAGCGCCGTAGAAAGTGAAAGGCGTCCAGGTGTTTCGCCCAACATTCAAACCCAGAGCGCCGCGACTCTAGATTCCGATGGGGGGACCAGGTGCGCCGGCAAAGAAGCGATGGGGCTGCCCTACCGCGGGAGGATCGAGCTGGCTGCCCCGAGTCCGGACGGCCATCGGCGTGCCTCCGCCGATTGCGAAGGTCGAGTTCGGGACTCTTCGTCCGGAAGTGACCCTCGCAGGTGGCATAGGGGCAGTGGTTGAGCTTGCAGACCAGTTCCACCGGACCTCAAGAGTATGTAAGCGGCGGTAGCGGTGGTCACACACATGCATCATGCGGCCGCAAATCGGACAATCGCGGTCGAGGACATCGAGTTCCTCCAAGACAATCCGTACCTGCTGGCCACGGGCTATGTGACGACACTGCAGGGGCCTCCCGAGCCGATGCGCTCGCCATTGCTCTATGGCGAGTTCAGCGTAGGCCGGGAAGAGGACGCCTGGCAGGTGATCCCGACGGAGTGGGTCAAGGCAACCATGAATCGTTGGACGCCGGAGGGGAAAAAGATTCAGCTGTGCGCCGTCGGCGTCGACATTGCCCATGGTGGGCCGGCGAAGACCGTCCTGGCCAAACGCTACGGCACGTGGTTTGCACCATTGGAAAAGTACGACGGCAGACTGACCGACACTGGCATGAAGGCGGCAGCACTAATCCAGCAATCGATCCGAGAGTATCCCCAGGCCCTGGTGTGTATCGATTCAGTGGGCGTGGGGGCCTCGGCCTACGACGCTCGCAAGGAACTCCGGATGTATCATGCGATGGCGATCAACTTCAGCGCCAAATCTTCGAACACTGATCGCACAGGTGTTTTGTATTTCGTCAATACGCGAGCTTTTGCCTATTGGACCATGCGCGATTTGCTCGACCCGGATGGGGGTCAATGCATAATGCTGCCCCCGGATCAAGAGCTGCTCTCGGACTTGACCGCGCCCCATTGGTCCATGACCACCCAGGGGATTAAGATCGAGCCCAAAGAGGATATCGTCAAGCGGTTGGGGCGGTCGCCGGTCTGTGCGGATGCGTTGGTGCTTTCAATTCTGGTGCCGACGTAGTATTCACCCTCGTCAGCGTAGCTGAATCGGCTGGGCGAATGGACCCAGTTTAGAAGAAATGGGTCTATTGCTATTCAGGGCCATTTGAGCAGCGATCGCGGTGGCGATAGAGCGGAAGTCACTTGACACAGTGATTGCTTGCCGGAAGCAATGGAGCATGTCGTGCCGCTCGAAATCTCGGTCGATGTGACCGAAACGCGCAATGCTCGGGCCCTCGGCACCCCTTGCAACTGTCATTGATGCTTGGTCAGAAGCTGTCGGTTGGAGAAAAGATGGGCAATAGAGCCTACTTGGATGCACGGCTACACTTGGCCACCACCGGCTCGACAGCGACGGCGTGAGGCCCGGCTCCACAACCACCTCCCGCCTTTCCTCGCGCCCGCACCCGATGCCGCAGCCGCCCGATCAGTCATTTAGGCCTCGCCACTCACGATGGAGATTGGCGAGAAGTGTCCTTTTTCTCGTGGCATTTGAATCAATCTGGCTCGCGATGAATTCGGTTCTTGACGCTCAGGACGAGCAGGCCCCCCATGAACAAGGTTGCGGCCATGACCAGGTAGCCAACGGTGAAACTGCCGGTAGACATCTTCACGTGCCCGATGATCCTCGGCCCCAACATGCCGCCGAGGTTGGCGACGGAATTGATCAGGGCGATGCCGCCCGCGGCGGCGGCGCCCGTGAGGAACGACGGGGGAAGCGTCCAAAACGTCGGCAACATGCACTTCATGCCCGTGAGTGTCATGGCCACGCCGACGACGAAGAGCCAACGCGAGTCAAGACCAGGGATCGCCAAGCGTCCGGAGGCAACCAGGGCAATCATCAACCAACCCGACGCTGCGGTAAATGCCGAACAGGCCACATGCCAGTGGCGCTCGCCGGTCCGGTCGGAGTTTCTACCGACAAGAACCATGGCGACCATGGCGATCACGCTCGGAGCCGCCGCCAGAACACCGATCTGGAATGGCGACCAATCGGGAAACTGACTTCTCAGGAATGTCGGAATGTAGAAGCCGTAACTATTATCACCCATGGCGACGGTGAAATAGATGGCGATCAACAGCCAGACGCGGAGATCGAGAACCGCGGCGGCCAGCGAATGGCTGCGGCTGTGCGGTCGGTGGTTGCGTTCATTGTCGATTTGGTGGGCGAGCCAGGTTCGCTCCGCCGGGCTCAGCCAGCGGGCCTGGTCGGGGCGGTCAGTCAGGTACGCGAGCGTGACGAAGCCCAGGGCCACGGCGGGCAGTCCTTCGAGCAAAAAGACCCATTGCCAGCCCCACAACCCCCCGACCTGGTCCATGAACTGAAGAATGAAGCCCGAGATGGGATTACCAACCATCGAGGCGATGACGCCACCCACCATGAAGTGCGCGACGGCCCGGGCACGTACCCGAGCCGGGAACCAGTCGCTCAGGTAATAGATGATTCCCGGGAAAAAGCCGGCCTCTGCAACGCCGAGCAACACGCGCAAGATGCCGAAACTCCATGGCCCGGTCACGAACATCATGGCTGCTGAGATCAAGCCCCAACTCACCAGGATGCGCGCGATCCACACGCGTGGCCCTAGCCGCAGCAGAATGAGATTGCTCGGCACCTCGAAGAGGAGGTAGCCGACGTAGAAGATGCCCGCTCCCAGCGCGTAGGCTTCTTCCTCGAGAATGT
>Ga0310039_10000475_pt1 | contig 33707 bp, 30 predicted proteins | sample Sb_taG_4_FD_200460 | JGI IMG/M metagenome (GOLD analysis project Ga0310039, IMG submission 200460) | Peat soil microbial communities from Weissenstadt, Germany - Sb_50d_6_BS metaG (v2) (version 2) | ecosystem: Environmental > Terrestrial > Soil > Wetlands > Peat | place: Germany: Weissenstadt...
CCAGGTTGACGATGACCGCGCCACCCTCGAACCGCTGCACCGTCCCGGTGACGAGGTCGGCACGCTGGTCCTCGAATTCGTCGAAGAGGCTGTCGCGCTCGGCCTCGCGGATCTTCTGGATGATCACTTGCTTGGCTGTCTGCGCCGAGATTCGCCCCAGCTCCGAGGGGTCCATCTTGACCCCGTCCTTGGTGGCGTCGATGGCACCGGTCTCGCGATCGATGTGAACCTCGATGTCGCCGGCCTCGGGATAGTGCTTGCGGGCCGCGGTCGTGAGCGCCGATTGAATCCCGTCGAACAAGATATCCTTGGGGATATTCTTGTCTCGGTGAATACTGTCCACGATCCGGACCAGATCAACGCTCATTCAATCCCTCCGAGGCGTGCTCTGTGACTTGCTCGATGCTCACCTGTCGTGTCGCGGTCAGACCGATGCAAAAGCACCCGAAAACAACGCCGAGCCGCGCCCGGTCGAGCAGGCGGGGCTCGGTCTTCTTATCCGCGATGCCATCGAGCAGAGCAACGCCTCCTGGACCCTTCCCCGGCAGAATCGGCCGCACGGCCCGATCGAGCGCAGGGACCGAACCAAGCCCCATTCCAGCCGGGACCGATAAAGCAAACCGGCAACCCCAGCTAATATCCTAATTTATCAAGTAGTTGACAGGGCTGTCAAGCGTCCGAACAATAGCTAGGTCATTCCCGCCAAGCGACCGCAACGGTGGCCAGGCGACCCCTGACTCACCCCGGGCGGTTTGATATCGAAAGGAACTTGCCGCTTTGATGGCTCTCGCTCCGCTCGATCACGATGCGCTCAGAGCGGCTTTCGAGGCCGCCGGCTTGCGGTGCACCCCACAGCGGCTCGCGGTCTACGACCAGCTCAGCCGGGAGCTGCGCCATCCTACTGCCGAGGATGTGTTTCATGCGGTCCGCTTGACTATCCCAAAAATAAGCCTGGCAACTGTTTACAAGGCGCTCGAGGCCCTTGTCGAGATTGGCGCAGCAACCAAGCTGACGGCGGCGGACGGGACCGGCTCCGCCAGGTACGATGCCCGCAGCGAAGAGCATTACCACTTTCGCTGCCTGAGTACCGGTAGCGTGTACGACCTGCCGACCCGCTTCGATCCCACCCTGGTCTCCAAGCTCGATCCCCATCTCGAGGAAGATCTCGAACGCCAGGGTTTTCGAGTCACCGGTTATCGCCTGGAATTGATTGGTTACCGGGATCCATCGAGCCTGGCAGCCCATCCCGGACTTCCGGCCGAAGCATCCAGTGGTCCGGGGATCAGGCCCTTCCGGTCCAAGGCGAATGAGAACCAGGGATGATGCCACCGACTCCCAGCTTCGGGGCACTCGTCGATACTCACGCCCACCTCGAGGATCGTCGTCTTCAAGAGGATTTCGATGGCGTGATCGAGCGGGCACGCGCGGCCGGATTGGTCCAGATCATCGCAATCGGCACCACGGCCGCCGACAGTGCAGCCGTGAGCGAGATCGCAAGCAACCATCGTGGCATTTTCGCCGCTGTGGGAGTTCAGCCCAACCACGTCGCCGGGGCGGAAACCGGTGATTGGTCCCGCATCGTCGAGCTGGCGGCCGGGCCCCGGGTCGTCGCGCTCGGTGAAACCGGGCTGGATCGATACTGGGATCGCGCTCCATTTCCCGAGCAGCAGGCATGGTTCGACCGCCACTTGACCCTGGCCCATGACCGCGGGCTCCCCCTGGTCATTCACTGCCGCAACTGCGAGGCCGACGTCATCGAGCAGCTCGGCCGACTGCGACGTCCGGTCCAGGGAGTCCTTCACTCCTTCACCGGAACCGCCGAGCACGCGGCGGCTTTTCTCGAGCTTGGGCTGCACATCTCGTTCGCCGGCATGGTCACCTTTTCAAACAAGACCCTCGATCCGCTTCGCGCCGCCGCCTCCAAGATCCCCCTGGAACGGCTCCTCGTCGAAACCGACAGCCCTTACCTCAGCCCTCAGCCCGTAAGAGGACGTCCCAATCAGCCTTCCCATCTTGCCTGGACCGCCCAGCACCTAGCTCAGATTCTGGGGCTGTCTCCCGTTGAGCTCGCCAAGATCACTACGGCGAATGCTCAGCGTTTGTTCAGGTTACCAGAGGACGACACGCTCTGATCGGCAATCCGAATTTCAGGCATAAGTTGCATGGCTGTTAGATTTTATCTAACGCATACAGTTTGACGATCTGAACGAGCAGACCCCGACAGGAATCGTGATTTTTCCCCTCGACGCCCTTTATCATCTAGTCTTTAATCCGAATACTACGAGAGTCTGGATCGAGTCTCCGGAAGAGAATTTTGCGTTGATCGCGTCGCCCGGAAGGTGGTCCGCGCTCGTTCCGGCACTCCACTTCCATGTCCATGTCCGAGGGTCCGACCCAAGATGAGTCCGGATAAGGTGTTTGAAGGATTCTTGATCATCGTCCCGATCCTCTTTCTGCTGGCGGTGGGCGCAATCATCGCCTTGCGCAGCGGCGTTGGTGAGCCGCAGACGGGCCGAGACTATCTGCAGATCGCCGGCAATCTCTCACAGATGATCCTCCGGGTGGTCGGCTACGTCGCCATTCTGCTCGCGGTCCAGTACCTGATCGGCCTGCGGCCGAGCCTCGGCTGGTAGTGTGGAGTGTTCTCGGGCCTCAGTCCGCGCCGGATCGCGAAGGATCGGACACGAGCGTGGAACCTGCCTCGGCGGGCAGCGGGGCTGCGAAGCCCAGGTGGTGGGCGCAGTGAATGCAATGGAACTGGCTCCATTCCTCTTTACTCAGCGCACCCAGCAAAGGATGACCGGGAAACGGCCCGGCTGCTGATGTGAACAGTGCAATCGCTTCTTGGAGTGCCTCCGTCTGAACGTGGACATCGGCGTCGGCGGGTGGAATCAGCCTCGGATGTGGTGCTGCAAGACCCTCGGGAAAGCGCCGGGAACGAAAGAAACGCCGCCGAAACGCCTCGGAACCTTGCCCAGGCGTCGAACCGGCACGCCCCAGGCTCGTCAGCCGTATTGACGTCGCAAGGTGATGGAGAATCTGTGCGAGCGTCCACTGGCCGGCAGTCGAATGACCCTCGAGAAGGCGTTCGACATCGGGCATGATCTCGTCCATACTGGCGAAGTCGAGTATGCGTCTTTCGGGCATCGCACCATGTCCTCATGAATGTCACCAGTTCTCGCTTCGCAAGCATCCGATCGCCTGCGCACTCGCCTCAGGATAACGTCTTCTCTCCAACCAGGGCTAGCCTGACGATCCTGGCCGAGATACGATGGGAGTGGAGATAGACATGACCATTATCACACTTCCGCCTGAAATCGAGGGCCCACTTCGAGAAGAAGCTCGTCGGCGGGGAACGAGCTCCGAGCTTCTGGCTCTTGATGCCCTGCGCGACCGATTTGCTCCGCCGGTCACCTCCTCCCCGGATCAACGCCCTGAGCCCGCACTTGCCGATTTTCTCAACGGGTAGGTGGGCATTGTGGAGGGCACCACCGAGGCCCTCTCGGAGCGTTGCGGTGAGCGTTTTGCGGAGGCCCGCGCCAAGCAAGATGCCGAAACACGAAACGAGTGAGAAGACAGGATTGGCATCCTGTCCCACGAATCAAACTCCCCGGGCCTTGGGATCCCAGAGGATCTTGTGCTGCTGGAGCTGGAGGCGGACGGGGAGATGCGATTCGAGGATCCACGCGGCGAGGTCGGTGGGGTTGACCTGGCCGAAAGCGACAGAGAACAGAACAGGGCAGCGGTCGGTCAGGCGATGCTCACCGACCACGTTCGCAGCCCAGTCGAAATCGGCGCGGTCACAGAGGACGAACTTGAGCTCGTCGGTGGGCCGGAGCCGTTCGAGGTTGCTCCAGACGTTCGCCTCCACCTCGCCCGAGCCGGGCGTCTTGAGGTCGAGGATGACGCGGACGCGGGGATCGACCGCGCTGGTATCGATTGCGCCGCTGGTCTCGAGCAAGACGGTCTTGCCGGCGTCGGCCAGGCGGCTCATCAGAGGATAGACCTCGAGCTGGAGCAAGGGCTCTCCGCCGGTGATCTCGACGAGGTCGTCGCCCAGCGCGAGTGACCGCGCGACGACATCGTCCACGCTCATCGTCTCCCCCTGGTTGAAGGCGTGGGGCGTGTCGCAGTAGACGCACCGAAGGTGACACGCCGTCAAGCGGACGAAGACGCAGGGCAGCCCCGCGAACGTACTCTCCCCCTGGAGGCTGCGATAGATCTCATGGATCACCAGCGTCCCCGCCGCCTTCCCCTGAAGCGGCCTCAGCCGCTGCGCGTGCGATCCGGAATCCACCGTCGCCCAGTCCTCCCCCGTCCTCGGAAATCTTAACTTATCCGTGTTCATCTCTGGCTAATTTCACTCTCATCTGTCTACCGCCTGTGCGTTCCGTGGCTATTTTCTCTTGAGCAGCCCATTCACCCGCGAGGACGATCGCCTCGATCGAGCTCAAGGATACGCGCAGCAACAGATCTCCCGTGATTCACTCGAGGGGATGCTGGTTCGGGTGAGAGGAAGGCAAGACCGCTGCTGCGTCGAGGCGCGGCCGCTTCATGCTCCGTATTGTGACCGGAAGGGGGAGCGGAAGGCCAGTCATTTCTGCAAGGCGGAGAGGCTGAGGCGTCCAGGGGACGAAGCGCGCCAAAGCCGGACCGCGCCGTCGTGGTCCACGGAGGCCAGCGTGCCGCCATCGGGGCTGAATGCCACTCCATTGACCCGGGCCTTGTGGCCGGTCAGGCAGAGCATCTCCTGACCGCTTGCCGTGTCCCAGATCCGCACCGTCTGGTCCATTCCGGCGGTCGCCAGAGTGAGGCCGTCGGGAGAGAAGGCGACGCGGTTGACGCCTCCATGGTGGCCCAGAAGGATCGCTTGCGTCTGCCCGGTGGCGACGTCATAGAGCTGAGTGGGACCGTTGTGATGCGACGCGGCGAGCGCCTTCCCATCCGGCGCGAAGGCCAGCGACGAGACCTGCGGCCCGGTCGCGAAAGCCCGGCTCGTGCGGGTCGGAAGGTCCCACCAGAGGATCCGGCCGTCCCATCCGCCCGTGGCCAGTCTCCGCCCATCGGGACTGAACGCCACTGCGCTGACCGCTTCGGTGTGCCCGGAAAGTTCGCAGACCTGATCCCCCAGGCCTGTGTCCCAGAGCCGGATGGTGCGATCGTCGCTCCCAGACGCCAGCACCCGGCCATCAGGGCTGAACGCCACCGCACGCACTTTCCCGGCGTGGCCGTTCAGGAGGGTGCTCGTCCCGGTAGCCACCCGCCAGAGACAGACACGTCGATTCTTGTCCATACTGCCGCTGGCGAGAGTCGTACCATCGGGAGACCAGGCGATCGAAGTGACCAGCGACCCGTGACCTCGAGCGGGGGCAAGCTCGGCTCCGGTGTCCGGGTCCCAGAACCGGATCAGATGGTCGTCGCCCGCGGTGGCCAGGATGCGCGCGTCAGGACTGAAGGCGACCGCCCAGGCCTCGAACGGGGCATGGCCGCGCGGAACAGTCGGATCGCGCAGCGGATCCAGGTGCCACAGGCGGATCCGATGGTCCGGTGACGTGAAGGCCACGGTCCGGCCGTCGGGCAAGTAGTGGATCGAGGAAACCTGGACCGGCGGCACCGGGCAGGATGTCGCTGTTTCTCGCCAGGTCAACGAATCGACAAGGTAGGGCCCAGGCCGGCCTGGCATCCACAGGGCGACCTCCTGGTTCCTGGGTGAGAACGCGTAGCAATCTTCGCTCACGCGATTGACCGCCAGGCCTGACTGGCGTCCCGGCCGCTGCTTGCCCAGAGATGCAAGCAGATCGACGTGCGTCTGGAACCGCTTTTCCACCGAGTGATGATAAAAGATCTGGACTCCTCCCGTGGGGCGCAGCCAGCCCACGCCCAGCGGCGGGCCTCCTTGAGCGGATAGCAACTGGAACCTTCCTCCGCCCGAGCCCACGACGGCAAGCGCGCCATCGCGGGTAAAGGCCAGCCCACGCGGTCCCGGGTCACTCCAGGCGTGCGCGAGGTCGGCAGATGAGTCCTTGCCGTCCAGGAGGTCGGCGACGGCCTGGAGCCGATGGTCAAACAGTCCGAGCTCACGAACTTTTTCCGGATCCGGGACCAGAGGTTCCGTGTCGGGATTGGCGATTGCCCAGCTCAGAAGCCGATGCGGGTGGTTGAACGGGGCGTGATTGAGTGCCAGGATTCTCGCTCCATCGGGCGTGAACCACGCGCCGTAGATCGTGGGCCCCACGTGCTTGACGCGCCCCTTGAACGTCCCCGTCCGAACGTCCCAGAGGTAAACTTCGCCTGGCACGGTCAAAGCCGTTGAAGCCAGGGAGCGGCCGTCGGTGCTGAAGCTGAGGTAGTGGACAGCTCCCTGGTGGAGGGGTTGGAGGACGCGCGAACCACGCGTGTTCAGGTCCCAGAGACGCACGGCTCCGCCATTGTCACCCGAGGCCAGAGTACGACCGTCGGGGGATACCTCCACGTAGCGCACGGGCGCCTCATGACCTTCCAGCACCTCGAGACGATCCTTCAACTGGCGATGAAGGTAGTTCCAGGCGAAGCCCCGGGCGCCCGCCGAACCCAGGTCGGGTCCGGCCAGTCCGAGCAGGTCCTGGGCCACCTCGAGGTTGCTCGCCGAGACCGCCTGCTGGGCCTGGCGAACCCGGTAGGTCGCAACCAGCCGCCGAGCCTGCATGAGCGCCTCGCCAAGCTGTTCATTCATCCTGGCCAGAACCAAGAGCCCAAAAAGACCGGCGAAAACGGTGAGGATCGACAGCACCGCAAGTGATGCCAGCGTGGGGCGGCGGCGGCCCCACTTCCAGGCGCGCTCCCAGGCGGGCGCAGGACGCGCCTGAATCGGCCGGCCTTCGAGGAACCGCTCCAGGTCGTCAGCCAGGGCCGCGGCCGTTGAATAGCGGCGTACGGGCTTTTTCGCCAGGCATTTCAGGCAGATCGTTTCGAGGTCGCGAGTGACGCCCGGCCGCAACTGGCGGGGCGGGATCGGCTCTTCGGCCACAACCTGCCGCAAGGTCTCCAGGCTGGTCTTGCCGCGAAACGGGGGACGGCCGGCGAGCAGCTCATAGAGGATCGCCCCCAGCCCGTAGACGTCCGTCGCCGGACCGATCTCTTCTTTCCGACCCTCGGCCTGCTCGGGCGCCATGTACGAGGGCGACCCGGCCACCACGAGCGACCGCGTATCCTCCGCCTCCATGTCCAGCAGCTTGGCCAGACCGAAATCGCAGATCCGGGGCACAAAGGTCAAGGCCTCGCCATCACGGGCAGAGGATGCCGGCTCCCCGGTTCCCGACTCTTGCAAGAGGACGTTGGCTGGCTTGAGATCGCGGTGCAGGATCCCGCGCTGGTGGACGTGATCCATCGCCCGGGCCAGTGTCACGATCAGGCGCGCTGCACGCGGGAGGGGCATTCGCTCTTGCTGCCGCGCCAGCCAGGCCTCCAGGCTGAGTCCCTCGACATAGACCGAGGCGATGTAGCCCACGGCACCGATCTCGCCGGTCTCGAGCAGGGGCACCAGGTTGGGATGGTCGAGCCGTGACGCCGCCATGGCCTCGCGGAGAAACTGCCGCCACGCATCACCACGAGAGAGGACCTCCACGCGCGGCACCTTGAGCGCAAGTTTTCGGCCAAGCACGGGATCCTCGGCCAGGAAAACGACTCCGAAGCCGCCGCGCCCCAGCTCCCTCAGAATCCGGAACCGACCGAGCGTGTCGGGGACCGGATTCGGAGGCGGGGGAAGAGCGTCTTCGCGGGGCCAGACGCGGTCGAGAAGCTGGATACAGGACCGGATGTCGCTCAGAGTCGAAGAATCGGCCGCGACATCGGGCGCGGTGGCAAGGCTCGCGCAAAATGTCAGGCCGACGCTCGCCCCATGCGATTCCCTTGGTTGCGCCGCGGGAGCGGACCCGGCTTGATCAGACTCAGGAGACTCCATGGCTTGCTCCCAGCTCCTTCCGCAGGGCTCTCAGGGCGCGCTCCCAGCACTTGCGGGCGGCCTCGGCCGAGACCCCCAGCCGCCGGCCCACCTCCTCGAAAGGCAGCCGATCCCGGTGGCGCCAGAGGACCACGTTGCGGTGATTCTCGGCCAGACAGTCCAGGGCCGACATGAGCGCGGACTCGGTCTCCTGCGCAGCCAGGTTGGTGCTGGGCGACGGACTGCTCGCAGGCCAATCGCATCGTGGTGTCGTCGCCAGCGGCACTTCGCGATCGACCCGCCGCTTGCTGGTCGATCGGTACTGGCGCCGATGGTTGGCCAGGAGATGAACCAGGATGCCCCGGAGCCAGAGCCGCCACTCCATCTCGGACTGGCCTCGAAACGAAGCGAGATCTCGCTGGGCCCCCAGGAACGTCTCCTGGACCAGGTCCGACCCGCCCAGCTTGGCCCTCAGATCGGGCTCGAGCTCCTTGTTGGCAACCAGGAGCAGGTAATCGCGGAAAAGCTCCAGGACCCGTCCCAGGGCCTCCGGATCTCCGTCCCTGGCCGCCTCGATCAAGGCGCCCCATCGATCCGTGAGCGGAGATACGGCTTCGCTGCCGAAAGTCATGGTCAGTTCCATCTTCGATCCGGATCCTGAGATTTGCAGCAAGGCAGGATTATGGATACCAAGCCCCAGGGCTGTCAACCACTTCCGGCCGGAATCCCACTCCACCAGGGCGCCGCGCCAGGCCGCCCCTGGCATGGAATTGAGGGTTTGCCCAGATCGGCAAGAATTCCCGAAAAAAACGCGTCCGGTCGGGAAAGCGTTCGTTCCTGGTGAGGATGGGGAGCGGTCCAGGACGGATCCAGAACCCGGTTGTGAATGCCTGGACGGTTGTCACCCCACAAGGATCGGAAACGCTTCGAGAAGGAGCATCGAGTCCATGACTATGCACGGACGATCACGGATCACGAGACACCTTGCCTGGATTGTCGTCCTCGCCCTCACGACGCTGGGCACATCGCTTCAGGCGGGCGATATCACGGGAATTGTGGCCTTCGGCGACAGCCTGTCGGACACGGGAAACACCTACCTCGCGATCGGCTACCCGCCGTCCCCTCCGTATTACCAGGGGCACTACTCCAACGGACCGATCTGGCTGGAGTACCTGGCCGGCCAGCTCGGGGTCGCGGCGCCCACGCCGAGCCTGGCGGGGGGAACGGACAACGCCTGGGGGGGTGCAGAGACCGGTAACGGGACCTCCTTCATGGGCACGCCCAATATCGGCTCTCAGATCAGCACGTACCTCACCTCCAACACGCTGAGCAGCACCCAGCTCGTCACGATCTGGGGCGGGGCGAACGATTTTCTGAACGGCGGACAGACCGACCCCACGGTTCCCGTCGCCAACCTCGCCACCGAGATCACGACCCTGGCCGCGGCGGGGGGCAAGCTGTTCATGGTGCCCAATCTCCCCTTGCTCGGGGACATTCCCGCCACCAACACCATGCCGCAGCCGGTGCGTGACGGGCTGAACGCCCTCTCCCTGGGCTTCGACATGCTGCTGCACAACGAGCTCAACACGTTGCAGCAGAGTCTTGGGATCACCATCTATCAGCCCAACATCGAGGCCTTGTTCGAGAACGTCATAGCGAACCCGACGGCGTACGGATTCACCAACGTAACGGACGCTCTTCTTTACAGCAGCGACCCGACTGCCCCGGGCTACCTGTTCTGGGACACGGTCCATCCCACGACGGCCGCCGGTCAGATCATTGGTGAGGTTGCCTTCGCCAGCATGGTTCCCGAACCCTCCTCGATGACCCTCCTCCTGATCGCGGCGCCGCTCGCGCTGCTGGCCTGGCGCCGGCGGGCCGCGAGTCACATCACCCGGTCCTCGGCCCAGGGATGACGGCGGCCGAGGTTGAACTCCTTGTACTCCGCTTCGATCGGCAGGTGAATGGTGCGCGGGTCGTAGGCGGCGTTGATATCCGTGAAAACGGGGATGATGTCGGGGTCGGCATAACCCAGGCCGACGATCTCGAAGACGTCGCGATTGACGTCGCAGACGTGAAGCCGATCCTTCCACACGTACGCCCGCCGGAGCTGGCGAAGCTCCGAGCGGGTGCGCTTGAGGAATTCCAGAGTCTGGCTCAGGCCGCCAGGCTCATGGACGTGCGTGGCCAGGATCGTGCCGGTGCCGGCTTTCATGCGTCGCTCGACCCTCACCTCAGTCCTGCTAGCTCCTGGAGGAGATGCCAGTTCTCGAGACGGTCCTCCTTCGCTCGCAAGAGCGTCTCGGAAGGGTTGCCGTCGCGGTCGAAGTGCTTGGAGAACCGGCCTTCGCTGCGGGCGAAGTCGATGAAGGTGACGGGCTCTTTGGTCTTGGGATTGACGTACCAGTCGTCCTTGGCCGACGGGTTGCCTTGCAGGGAGAGACGTTCCTTGATGGTGTTTCCCTTGCGGGGATCGTAGACCAGGAGCGGGAACGCCCGGCTGTCCACGGCGAGCCGCGCTTGCTCGGCGGCCATGTTGTCGCCCACCCCATGCTCGGGCTGGCAGGTCGTGTAGCAGACGACGATGGCGGGACCATCGAACTCGAGCGCGCCCAGCACCGAGCGATAGAAGTGGTTCGTGTGCGCACACGTCGTCTGAGCCACGTAGGTCCGCGGGTGCATCATGGCGATCTGCGCGATCTCCTTGCGCCGCTCTTGCTTGCCGCCCAGTACCTTGCCGTGCACGCTCATCTTGGTATTCTGCCCGGTGAAGCTGCTCGTCGAGGCCTGGCCGCCGGTGTTGGAATAAACCTGGGTGTCGAGTACGAACACCTTGATGTTCATGCCGCTGGCAAGCAACCGGGAGAGCGCCTGGAAGCCGATGTCGAACATGGCGCCGTCGCCGCCCAGGCACCAGAGGGGGCGGTCCTGCCAGCCCATCTGGTCCCATCGCATTCGCACGCCGATCGCGTAGGCCGGCGCATTCTCGAAAAGCGAGTTGGTCCAGGGAACGAGGTACGGATTGTAGGGGTAGGTCGAGGTGTACACTGTATTGCACCCAGTGGCGGCGACGATTCCCCACTGGTCGCCGTACTTCGATCCGGTCGCCGCGCACATCATCCGCAAGGCCGTGCCCTCGCCGCACCCCGCGCACGAGCCGGCGCCACCTGTGTAAAGGTGGGTCTGCTCCTTGAGCATCATGTCGATGAGCAAGTTGTCGCTGACATATTGCTGATTGCTCGGGCCGAAGTTCTTGAAATAGCGGTGGCTCTTCCGCGCGGTGGTCATGACCTCGTCGGTCTTGTCGGCCATCTTCAGGGCGTTGTCATCGCAAATTGTGACGCACTCGGCGCACCCTTTGCACTTGCTGGGGTCGATGATGATGTTGAACATCCCCCCGGGCAGCCCCTTCTTTTGGGGTGCGTCGAAGTACTTCTTGGTTCGAGACCACTGAGTGCGGAACATCTCGCGGTCAGCCGGTTCGGTGATCGTCGCCAGCCGCTCCTCGAGCTCGGTCTCGGAGAGCACTTTGCCGAGGATCGCCGTGTCAGGGCACTGGGTCACGCAGTCCATGCAGCCGGTGCAGTTCTCGGGAATATACAGAGGGATCTCGGGGGCGATGTTACTGAAGTCGCGGAGGGTCGCCGTGCCGGCGGGAACCAGCGAGCGGGCCAGCGAGAGATCGGCGGGCAGCCCTTTCTCGGCCGAGCCGTCCTCGTAACCGCGGATGATCCGTTCGTTGAAGTCCAGGACATCGAGGACCGGCAGGCTGACAAGCTTGTAGGGGGCGTCGACCAGGGTGCCGTAGCTGCTGTTGTTGAACGGGTCCTGGTCGTGCGGCTCGTTCATCGAGGGTTTGGAAGTCGTCTGGAGCATCGATCTCTCCTCGAGATGAGTTGTGTCCAGGGATGAGATCTGGCCGGAAATGTGAGGAACGCCGGATTTGCCGGGCTGTCCCCGAAAGGAGATCAGGCATTGATGACTTCGAGGGGGATTTCCTGGATCTCACCATACCCGCGCTTGACGCAGGTGAGGTTGTCTTGAACGACGCGGTCGCCCCGCTTGCCGAAATACTTGCGCAGAGCCTTTTCCACGCCCACGTAGACCTGCTCGTCGTTCATCTGGCTGAGCGCCGCGTAGGGCGTGAGCTTGAGAAACGCCCCGAGCAGAACGATGCCTTGCATGCGCATCTGGAGGTCGGCCACCGACGCCACCTCGCGGGCGATCTTGACCATGTCGGCGAAATAGACGTGCAGCCTCTTGGTACGGATCGTGCGGCGGTTATGCTCGGGAATCCGTTTCCAGACCTCGCGTGGGTCGTCGTGGGGCGACTGCATGAAGATGGCACCCCCCGGAACCAGCCCCTTGAGCGGGCCGGGGCTGAGCATCGCTGTCGGGTCGTTGATGCAGACCAGGTCGACCTGCTCGAGCTCGCAGTGGGTAAAGATGTGACTAGCGGCGATCGTCAGGTAGTAGGTAGTCGGCAGGCCCTTTTTCTCCGAGCCGTACTTGGGATAGGCTTGCACGTCCATGCCGAAGACGTCGCCGGCGATGGTGGCGATGACCTTGTTGGTGGTGACCGAGCCGAAGCCGCCGACCGAGTGCCCGCGCATCGAGTAGCCCCCCCGGGGCCGGAGGTCGGGGTCCACGGCGGGCTTCAGCGCCAGGGGATGGTCGATGCCGATGCTGAAGTATTCGGGACCATCGTGAATCATGTTCTCGAACGCGGCGATGATGTCGCCCGGCCGCACGTCGCGGCTCCCCAGGCCGGCCGAGCCGCTGTAAACCTTGGGGATGCGCTCGATCCGATCGTGCCCGTTCTGACCCGTCATCGCATCGCAGAAAGCCGCCTTGATCTCGCGCGTCAGGTGATTGCCCGTGGTCGAGAGCGGGTCGTCCATCCGCTCGAACACCGTGATCGCCCGGCAGTTCTTCAGTGCCTCGGCGATTCTCGCGGCGGGGAAGGGGCGGAATACGAACACGGTCAGACATCCCGCGGCGATCCCTTTCACGTCCCGAAGGTAATCGACGGCCGCCTTGACGGTTTCCATGTAGCAGCCCATGCCGATCAGGATGTACTCGGCGTCCTTACAGCGATGCGGCTCGAGAAATCCGTAGCGCCGGCCTGTCTGCCGGTAAAACTCGTCGAAGGCGTCAGCCAGCAAGGGTTCAATACGATCGTAATACCACCGCTGGGCGATCTTGCCCTTCATGTAAGAATCCTGGTTCTGCACGACACCGGACATGAGCGGGCTGGCGGGATCCATCAGGTTGAAGAGCTTCTCGCGCGGATCGCCAATGAACGCTTTCATGAAATCAGGTTCGGGCAGCCGCACTCGTTCGACCGTGTGGGTGGTCAGGAAGCCGTCTTGCACGTTGAAGAATGGGGTTTGCGAAGCTTCCGCGGCGCGGCGGGCGATCAGGCAGAAATCGCCGGCTTCCTGGGCGTTGCGGCCGAAGATCATGCCCCAGCCGCAATCGGCCACCGACATCATGTCGTCATGGCCGGCATGGACGTTCAGTCCCTGGCTGGTCAATGCCCGCGCACCGATGTTCATCACCACCGGCAGCCGCTTGCCCGAGATCGTGTAGAGCACCTCCTTCATGAGCACAAGGCCCTGTCCCGACGTGAAGTTGGTGACCCGGCCGCCGGCAACGGCAAACCCCTCGCAGACGCTGGCCGCCGAATGCTCACTTTCGGGCTCGAAGAAGAGGAGTGGGTCGCCCCAGAGGTTCCGGGCCCCGTTCATCACCGCGGCGTTGAAGCCGCCTCCCATCGTGGTCGAGCTGGTGATGGGATAGGCGCCGGCGGCCTGGCTGATCTGGGTCTCGACGTGGACGACCGCCTCGGCGCCGTCACACGTCATCGGCACTCCGGGAAAGGGAAAATGGCGGCCGTTCGATCCATCCAGGTGAGGGGACAACGCTGGGAGCTGCTCGATCCGCGCAATGGTGCTCATACCGACCTCGCTGGCGGGATTTCCCCCGGAGTGCTTCCCGGAACAGGCTGCCGCACGATCCGAGGGCTAGCGGACGATGGACACGTGGAACTGAACCCCATCGTCTCCCAGGTTTTCTCAATAGTCAAGATATCTTGATCAAATTGTTACCATTGTACATATTACTCGGCAAGGAAGGTTTCCGCGGCCTCGTCCGCAGGGCAGAGTCGCGGACCAGCCTGGAAAAGCAATGCCCGCCACGGTAAGGTGGTATATTGGATAGGTTGCGAGCGAGATCATGAGTCGATGAGCCCGGGTGCGGGCATGATGGGCTCGACTTCAGCGCCAAGTCGGAGCCAGAGATGAATTGTCCTGTCGTGAGGATCAGTGTCTTGTGACAACCATGACGCGGACTTCTGAAATTCGGAAAATCGCCTTCATCGGCGACTATCTGCCGCGCAAGTGCGGAATTGCCACGTTCACGCATGACGTCTGCACGTCAGTGGCCACGCAGTTTCCTGGTTCGGACTGCTTCGTGGTACCGGTCAACGATCTCCCCCAGGGGTACGACTACCCGCGGGAAGTCCGGTTCGAGATCGAGGAGCAGGAGCTTGACAGTTACTTGCGCGCGGCGGACTACCTGAACTTCGCCAACGCCGACATCGTCTGTCTCCAGCATGAGTACGGCATCTTCGGCGGCCCGTCCGGCAGCCACCTCATTCGCTTGCTGCGGAATCTGCGGATGCCGGTTGCCACCACCCTGCACACGGTGCTCCATGAGCCCAGCGACGACCAGCGACGGGTGCTCGACCAAGTCATCGATCTCTCGGCCCGGGTGATCGTGATGACCGAGAAGGCGCGCGCGCTTCTCAGGAAAGTTTACGACGTTCCGGAGGCCAAGATCGACCTGATCGCTCACGGCATTCCGGATATGGCCTTCATCGATCCCGCCTTCTACAAGGATCAGTTCGGCGTCGAGGGGAAGTTTGTCGCCTTGACGTTTGGCCTGCTCTCGCCGAACAAGGGCATCGAGCACATGCTCCGCGCGATGCCAACCATCCTCAAGGAGTATCCCAACTTCGTTTATATCGTGCTCGGGGCGACCCATCCCAACCTGATTCGCGAGCAGGGCGAGCGCTACCGGATCAGCCTGGAGCGACTGGCCAAGAGCCTGGGCATCAAGCAGAACGTGAGCTTCTACAACCGCTTCGTCGAGATCGACGAACTGCTCGAATTCATTGGCGTGGCCGACATCTACGTCACGCCTTACCTCAACCCCGCGCAGATCACCTCAGGCACGCTGGCTTATGCGTTTGGCTGCGGCAAGGCGGTCGTTTCCACGCCCTACTGGCACGCCGAGGAACTGCTCTCGGACGGACGGGGAGTACTGGTCCCGTTCGGCGATTCCGCCTCGCTTGCCCGAGAAATCTGTGAGCTTTGCCGCGATGAGACCCGCCGCCATGCCCTGCGCAAGAAGGCCTATCTGCTGGGCCGGGAGATGATCTGGAGCCACATTGCCCACGATTACATGGACTCGTTCCAGCGGGCGCGGCGGAGCCGGCTCGATGTGCCGATCAAGCTGCAGGCGGTGCGGACGCTGGCCGAAGAGCCCATGGACCTGCCCGGCTGGAGGCTCGATCACCTGATCCGGATGACGGATTCGGCGGGAATTCTTCAGCATGCCACCTACACGATTCCCAATCTGGAGGAGGGCTATTGCACCGACGACAATGCCCGGGCGCTGCTGCTGACGCTCTTGCTCGAGCAACTGGGCGTCAGCTCGGTGCAGATCCAGCGCCTCGCGGCCTCGTACTCGGCGTTCCTGAATTACGCCTTCGACCGCAACCTCTGCCGGTTCCGGAACTTCATGAGCTACAACCGGTCCTGGCTCGAGCCGGCCGGCTCGGAAGACTGTCAGGGACGGGCCCTCTGGGCGCTGGGGGCCTGCGTGCACCGATCGAAGCGGCGCGACCTCCAGTTCTGGGCTTCCGAGCTGTTTGACCTGGCACTGCCGGCCCTGCTCGCGACGACCTCGCCCCGAACCTGGGCATCTGGCCTGCTCGGCGTGTGCCATTATCTCGACCGGCTCAGCGGTGCGCGCCAGGCGAGCCAGATCCTCGACACGTTAACCGATCGGCTGATCGCGTCGTTCGAGCGATACGCGACCGATGAGTGGTGCTGGTTCGAGGAGTATCTCACTTACGACAACGCCAGGCTTTGCCAGGGTCTGATCGCCAGCGGACAGTCAGGTGGGCATGCCCAGGCGCTGGATATCGGGCTCAAGACCCTGAGCTGGCTGGTCGGCCAGCAAAAGGCACCCGCCGGGCACTTCCGTCCCATCGGCTCTGAGGGCTTTTACCATCGGGGGCGTGAACGCGCCCAGTTCGACCAGCAGCCGCTGGAGGCCTGTGCCACCGTCTCGGCCTGCCTCAGCGCCTTCCAGGCCACCGAGGACACAGTCTGGTTGAAGGAGGCGCGACTTGCCTTCGAGTGGTTCCTGGGCAGCAATGACCTGGGCCTGGAACTCTACGATGCCAAGACCGGCGGCTGCTGCGACGGCTTGCAGGAAGACCGCGTCAACCAGAACCAGGGAGCCGAGTCCACTCTGTCATTCCTGCTCGCACTGGGTGAGATGAAGCTTCTTGAGAGCATCCTGGCGCCGTTCCGCCAGGTCCAGGTCACCTAGAGCGTGCGGTGTATCCAAACATCAGCTAGAGCGGGGCTGGTGCCAAGCCAGTATGATAGGAACCCGGCAGGAGCCCGCAATCCCTGATGTGGGTCCTGCCCGCCGGTCCCGAAGCACCTTGAAAGCAATCCCCGGAGTTTCTCTGCATGGACCGTGACAGCTCGACGCTGACTCTCGAAGCGGGCAGCCATCCCGGCATGATCAGACTCGTCAATGGCAAGGCCAACGCACCTTGCCAGCTCAACGTGAAGCGGACGGGAATCGTCATCCGGCCAAACAACAACCGGGTTGTCATCCGACCTTTCGAGCCGGACAGCGAGAACCGGATCGAGCGGATCCTGGGGCGGGTCGCGGCGCTCTCCGAGGCGGAGATCGATCTCCTCCTGGATGACGTGTTGCGCGAATTCCGGAACCGGCATCAGAAGACCCGTCAGTTCTTCCTCAGGCGATTTGAACAGATCAAGAGCCATCTCCTGACCGATCAGCCGCTGAGCGAGAACCGGAAGCTGCTCATGGGCGCCTATTTCACGCAGGAATACTCTCTGGAGTCCGCGGCCCTCTTCAATCCGTCGATGATCTGGCATCCCGACCAGTCCGGCCTGCCCGAAGGATCGCGCAGGTTCATCCTGAGCCTGCGGGCCACCGGCGAAGGGCACATCTCGTCGATCACGTTCCGGAGTGGGGTCATCGATGGCCAGAACCAGATCCGCATCGAAGAGCCGACGCGCTTCGTCACCGCGCCCGAGCAGGTCCCCAACACCCTGTTCGACAAGACGCTCTTCGCGCGCAGCCTCGTCGAGCTGGGCATCGACAGCCCGTTCGCCGACCAGGTACTGACGACTCTCGGCGACCAGTTCACTCATGATGATATCCAGCGCTCGATCCACCGCGCGCTGCAGCAGAATCGGCCCAGACACCGCGGCGAATTGCAACCGGTCGCGCAGAATATGCTTACCCTGGTCCAGGCCAATTACGAAATCTGCTTCAGCCCCGAGCTCAACCTCTCGGAACGAATCATCTTCCCCTCCTCGCCCACCGAAACCAACGGCATCGAGGACGCCCGTTTCGTCGAGTTCCACGATGACGACGGCTCGGTCCGCTACTACGCCACCTACACGGCCTTTGACGGCAAGGTGATCCTACCCCAGATTCTCGAGACGGAAGACTTCTTGCGGTTCAAGGCCAGCACCCTCAACGGCCCCGAGGTGCGGAACAAGGGCCTGGCGCTCTTCCCGCGCAGGGTCAACGGCCTTTATGCCATGCTGTCGCGGCAGGACAACGAGAATATTTACCTGATGTATTCCGACATGCTCCATTTCTGGTACACCAAGGAGCAGATCGCCAAGCCGACTTACGGCTGGGAATTCGTGCAGCTTGGCAATTGCGGCTCGCCGCTGGAGACCGAGGCTGGCTGGTTGGTCCTGACCCACGGTGTCGGCCCCATGCGCAGGTACGCCATGGGGGCCTTCCTGCTCGATCTGAACGACCCTTCCCGGTTGATCGGCCGCCTCGAGAAACCCCTGCTGGAACCCAACGCCAACGAGCGTGAGGGCTACGTACCCAACGTCGTTTACAGTTGCGGCGGAGTGATCCATAACGGCGAGCTGATCATCCCCTACGCCATGTCCGACTATGCCAGCACCTTCGCCACGATTCCGATCGATACCATCCTCGGGGCGATGGTGCGGGGCTAAAGTCACTCCTGATGTCATCGTGCTCTTCCGAACCTGCGGATGCGACCTTGCTCCCCCAAAACCATGAAATATGATAGAAAGGTCGAGTCGGCCGTCCCGAGTGAGGCGGGAGAATCATGGCCAAGTCTGGCTCGCAGGAGCGTCTTCCTGATCGGCCAAGGCGCACGCACATCATCTCCCGCAAAAAGCTGCGGGAGTTCAGCGCGGATCACCCCGACGCAGAGGAACCGCTGAACCACTGGTACAACGTCGCCCGTAAGGCCCGATGGCGTAACTTCTCCGACCTCCGGGCCACATTCGGCAGCGCTGATCAGGTCGGCAAGTTCATCGTGTTTAACATCGGAGGAAACAAGTACCGTTTGATCGTTCAGATCTATTACACCGACGCTGTAATTCTGATCCGTCATATACTGTCTCACGAGGAATACGACCAGGGTGGGTGGGGCGGCCAGTCGAAGAGATGAGACACTCGTTTTCTCGTCCGGACGCGGATGTGACACCGACCGGCCTCTGATTCTGTGGAAACCAAATGAGGAAAACGAGCAATGACAACTAAAGCAATCGGGATCGAAAAGCCCGCGGGTGATGGTTACCTGGCTTTGGTCCGGAAGTTTCCCCTACGACCGATTCGCACCGAGGCCGAACTTGATGGTGCCATTGCGATGGTTGACACCTTGAGTGACCGCAAAAACCTCGCCGACGACGAGCACGACTACCTGCTCGTTCTTTCCAGCCTGATCGAAAAGTACGAGGACGACCACTACCCGATCCCGGAAGTCTCCGGGCTTCCGATGCTGAGATCCCTGCTTGAGTTCAAGGGCGTTACCCAAGCACAGGTTGCAGCCCAGACAGGAATCGCGGAATCAACGCTCTCCGAGATTCTCACTGGCAAGCGAAACATGGCAACCAAGCACATCGCGATCCTGGCCAAGTATTTCGGAGTGGACCCCGGGCTATTACTTCCCGACTGAGTTGAACGGCTTCGACAACCCGCGGCCGGAGTCAACCTGAGGAGATCCGTCGCTCAACACAAGCCTGGTGTCGAGTCTCTCGTGGGACAAGATTGGCATCTTGTCCCACGATGTTCGTTATTCACAGGCTCCATCAGACAGCGATCAACGTCGCCATCAGCTCTTCGCGAGAGAACTCGACGACGGCCGTGCAGGTGTCGGCGGCTCCATAATAGACGAGGAATGTGTCCTCGGTCTCGACGATCCCGGTGGGAAAGACGACGTCCGGCACGAAACCCGAGCGCTCGAACTCGGCGGTCGGCTCGAAGATCGAATCGGGCGTGCGGCGGAGGATCCGCGCGGGGCTCTCCGGGTGCAGCAGCAGGGCGCCGGTGGAGTACTTGCCGACCGCGCCCGGCGTGATCGTGTGGCGGCTGCCGTGATAGATCTCCAGCCAGCCCCCCGGAACCCGGATCGGCGGCGTGCCGGCGCCGACGCGTCCGGCCTCCCAGTCCGCGCCGCCGCCATGGAGAACGCCGTGATGGCCCCAGTGGATGATGTCCTGAGACCAGGCGATCCACATCTCGGGACGGCAGAACGGCGTGGCCGGGTTGGGCCGGTGCAGGGCCGCATGCGCACCGCCGATCCAGTCCGGGAACAGGACAACATCCTTGTTCTCACAGCAGAAGATCGCGCCTTGACGCGAGAAGTCGCGGAAATCGGGCGTCGAGGCGAGGGCCGTGGCCGCCCCATGGCGAGAAACCGCGACATAGGTGAAGTAATAACGGCCGTACAGATGTGTGATCCGCGGGTCTTCGACGCCGTATTCTTCCAGCTCCGAACCGGGCAGAAAGCGGACGTCGGTGATCTCCTCGACGGAGCGTCCATCGCCGCAGCGGACCACACGCAAGTGCGACGTGAACGTGAGTCGGACCAGTCCGTCGGCCTTGCGCTTCACCACCCGCGGATCGACGGGCTCCAGCTCCTCGTTGGAGACCCAGTCCACCGCGAGGTTGCCGTGGTTGCTCCAGCGGGGCAGGGCGGTGTACCCGGGGCGCTCTATGCGAGGCCGCTCCGCGACCCGCACCAGCAGCATCACTTCATCCTTGACCCGAACGGCCCCCGGATTGAAAACGCCGACCACCTCGAAGTCGTCGCGTGAGGGCTCGAGGTCGGCAGGGCGCAGCAGGACCCTCTCGAACAGTCGTTTCAGTGGCATTGATCTGGCTCCTCGTAAGGATCAATCAGGCCCGGGCCATCTGGTCGGCCGCGCAGGCGACGGCCAGGGAATCACGGCCGTTCTTCTCGGTGATTCTTCGGCGGTGCGAATGATCGCGGACCCAGGCGAGCTGGTCGGCCAGGAGCGCACGGAGCAACTCGCCGTAGAGTTGCGACTTGTTTGTCCCCTCGCCCCAGGAGAGCTCCAGCATCTGGTAGACGTCGAGGACCTTGTGACGGCCCTCGCAGGCTCGGTCCTTCGGTCCGTAGGTCACCGTGGCATCGAGCCTGGCGCCGGGGAAGAGCTCGCAGAGGGCTCGAGTCTGGGCCTCGTCGGCGATCGCATGGACTCGCACCCTGGTCGGAACCCAGTCGTACAGTGTCACATCGCCCCGCTCGAAGACCAGGCGCAGCTCCTGGCGATCCATCCGGCCGGGCTGGTGAAAGCCATGGTAGAAGCTGACGAGCATCGATTGGCCGTATCGCACCGTGCAATGAACGTGCTCCTCGATCGGCGGCGAGGCGCCCGGCCGCAACCCCAGCTCCGCCGACACAACCCGGCCGGGTCCCAGCCAGCCGGCAAGAAGATCGAAGAAATGCACGCCATGCTCGATGAAGATCCCTCCGCTCCTGGACAGGTCCCAGAACCAGTGACCGGGCCCCAGGTTCTCGTCGGAGGCATAATTCTCAAAGGTGCCGTGCAAGAACTCTCCCAGCACCCCGGATTGCACCAGGCGCCCGACCGAGTCGCTGACGGGGTTGTAGCGCTGCATCAGGTTGGCCACAAGCAGCCGGTCGCGCTGGTGTGCCTCGGCGATCATCTCGTCCGCCTGAGCCACCGTCATCGCCAGGGGTTTCTCGCAGATCACGTGCTTGCCGGCTCGTAGTGCCTGCATTGCCTGGGGATGATGCAAGAAGGGGGGCGTGGCGATGTACACCAGGTCGATATCATCACGCTCCAGCATCTTGCCGACATCCTCGATGTCGGGAATCCCGAACCGCAGTGCCGCCGCATGGGCCGCTGGCCGGTGTGTGCCCGCCATGCCGGCAAGCTTCACACCCGGCACCTGGGCAAACTGCTGAAGCGCGTAGAGTCCGAACCCACCACAGCCAATCACGCCCAGCCGGATTTCGCCTTGGCTCATCAGTCATCCTTTCCTCAAAGCCTGCCATCGCACTCAATTCATCGAAGTTCCCCTCATCTTCCCCGGTTTCCGATCGAGGGTCAATTCCGCACGCAGGATGAGGTACAATGCATTAGCTATCGATTCGAGAGGTTCGCGCACCGCCGCAAGACGAGGTCCATCATGTCCCAGGCACCGACGAAGACAAAAACCCGCCGACTTCGCATCGGGCCCCGATCGGCCGGGGTGCTCCTGACCACCGAGGAATTCGACCGCGCTCGATTCGTGGAAGGCTGGCGGTACGAGCTGATCAACGAGGTACTCGTCGTGTCCCCAATTCCCTCCCGTAACGTACGTGATCCGAACGAAGGGTTGGGGCATTCCCTCCGGAATTACCAGGAGTGGCATCCGCAGGGTTCGGCGCTCGACGTCACGATCGGCGACCAGACCATCGAGACGAAGAAGAACCGTCGCCTGGCCAACCGCGTGATCTGGGCGGGCCTGGGGCGTCTGCCGGGTCCGAACGAAACACCCACCATCATCATCGAGCTGGTCTCGAAGGGAAAAATCAACCGGGAGCGGGATTACGTCGCCAAGCGGGCCGAGTACCGGGAAATCGGCGTGAAAGAGTACTGGATCATCGACCGCTTCTCAAAAACGATGACCGTCTGCCTCTTCGCCGCCGACCGCGACCAGGAGCTCGTCATCGCCGCCAACCAGACCTACGCCACAACCTTGCTGCCGGGCTACGAGCTTCCCCTCCGCCGGTTGCTGGAACTGGCTGAGCGATGGGGGAAGAAGCAAAAGTGAAAGTCCCATGATAGTGTTCACCAGGGTAGACTCCATGTCCAACTCAACGCCTTCATCGACTCCTTCGGTCCAGGCCTTGTTCATCGGTCCCACGGCGAAGCAACCGTTGCAGCCGGTCGACCGAGTCGTCGCGGTGGTCGGTCACGGCCTGGAAGGGGATCGCAAGTATCGCCGCGAGCGCAAGCCGCCGAGCAAGAACAGTCCGGACCGGGAGATCACCCTCATCGAGGCCGAGGCGATCAATGCGAGGTTGTCGTGGTCATGACGCCTGAGGTTTCCCGATCGCCCCTGGTGGGGGTGGTCATGGGCAGCAAGTCGGACTGGGAGACCATGCGGCACGCTGCGGAGGTCCTCACCGAGCTGGGCGTACCCGTCGAGAGCAAGGTCGTCTCGGCGCACAGGACGCCGGAGCGACTCTTCCAGTACGGGCGAGACGCTGAAGGCCGGGGCCTGGAAGTGATCATCGCCGGCGCCGGAGGAGCGGCCCACTTGCCCGGCATGCTGGCGGCGATCTCGATCCTGCCGGTGCTGGGCGTGCCGGTCGAGAGCAAGTCGCTCAAGGGGGTCGATTCGCTACTCTCCATCGTCCAGATGCCGCGCGGGGTGCCGGTGGGGACGCTGGCCATCGGCACGTCGGGGGCCGTCAACGCGGGGCTGCTGGCCGCGGCCATCCTGGCGCGCAAGTACCCGGCCGTCCGCGCGGCGCTGGCGCGCTTCCGCCAGACTCAGACCGAGGCTGTGGGAGAGTCGCCGGTATGAGCTCGAGCCCCGGCGCCAGCGCGAGTCCGGCCGTCGATCATCCCGAACGCGGGCGGGCTCGTCCGGTCCTCAATCCACCGGCATCGCTGGGTGTCATCGGCAGCGGGCAACTGGGACGGATGTTCGTCCAGGCCGCGCAGCGGATGGGCTACCGGGCAGGCGTTCTGAGCACCACCGACGACGCACCCGCCGCCCAGGTGGCCCACTGGACGGTGATCGGCGCTCCCGATCATCTTCCGGCGCTGCGCGCCGTCGTCGCCGCGGCCGAGGCGGTTACCGTCGAGTTCGAGAATGTCTCGGCCCCGGCCCTGCGCTGGCTGGCGCGGCGGCGCATCGTCCGGCCGGGATGGCGAACCGTCTGGACCAGCCAGAACCGGCTGCGCGAGAAGAGCTTTCTGGCCAGCAACGCCATTCCGCACGCCCCCTGGCGGCCAGTCCGGACCGAGGTCGAGATCGAGCCGGCGGTGCAGACTCTCGGTCTTCCCTTGATCCTGAAGACCGCCAGCTCGGGCTACGATGGCAAGGGGCAGGTGCTGGTCACGCAGGCGGCCGAGGCAGCGCCCGCATGGGCCAGCCTGGGCCGGGTTGCCTGCGTGGCCGAGGGCTGGGTCGAGTTCGCCGCCGAGGTCTCGGTGGTCGTGGCTCGCGGGCAGGACGGCAACGCGGTGGCCTATCCGGTCGGCTTGAACCACCACGAGCGGCACATCCTGGACACGACGATGATGCCGGCCCCCGTGGGACCGATCGTCGCTCTCGAGGCCCGCACGCTGGCCCTGGCCGTGGCCCAGGCGCTGGGGACCGTCGGGGTCCTTTGTGTCGAGTTCTTCCTGACGCCCGAGGGCCGCTTGCTGGTCAACGAGATCGCTCCCCGGCCGCACAACTCGGGGCACCTGACCCTCGAGGCTGCCACGGTTTGCCAGTTCGAGCAGCAGGTCCGCGCACTCTGCGGTTTGCCCCTGGGACGTAGCGACCTGATCATGCCCGCCGCCATGGTCAATCTCCTGGGCGATCTCTGGGCCAGTGGCGAGCCCCGGTGGGGGTCCGCCTTGCGCCTTGACCCGGCGGTGAAGATTCACCTGTACGGCAAGCGCGCGCCCGCCCCGGGCCGCAAGATGGGCCACCTGACCGTGCTCGACCCCGATCCCCAGAGCGCCCTGGCCCGGGCGCTCGCCGCGCGCCAGGCGCTCCAGGGTGGCCACCGCTAGTCCAAACCAAACCATGGGGTTAAGGGCGATACCGTTGAATTAGCAATAACACACTTGGCCGAAGGAACTTCGGGCTCCCTCTCCCCTCGCGGGAGAGGGTTGGGGTGAGGGGGGCTGGGCACGACCAATCGCCTTGTCCGAAGGGTCAAGCTGACTGGTGCGACCCCTCTCCCTTGCTATTCTCTCCCGCAAGGGGAGAGGGCGAAATAACCAACTGCTTGCCATGACTTTACGGTTAGTACAACGGTATTGGGGTCAAGGGCCGTTATTCTCGGTGCATTTCATGCAATTCGCCCATCCCGGCTGGCTCTTACTTCTGGTCCTGGTTCCCGTGCCTTTGATGCTCGAACGGGCCCGTCCGCGAATCCTGTGGCCCAGCTTCGCCGAGCTGCCGCCGGGTCAGCGGCGGCGCTCGGGGCGGTTGTTGCTGCGTTTCTTGCCCGCAATCCTCCGCGGGCTGGCGCTGGGTGCCCTGGCCTTGGCGCTGGCGCGGCCCCAGACGGTCGGCGGGGTGATCCGGATCGCGGGGCAGGGGTTGGCCATCGTCGTCGCACTGGATCAGAGCTCGAGCATGAACACGGCCGACTTCCCCGTCGACCAGGCCACGCGCCGGATCAGCCGGCTCGAGGCGGCCAAGGCCACGTTCACCAGCCTTGTCGAGGGTCGGCCCGACGACCTGATTGGCCTGGTCGTGTTCGCCAATTATCCCGACCTGAGCTGTCCTCCCACCCTCGACCATCGCTTCCTGGTCGAGAGTGTCGCGGCGATTCGCCCCGCGCGGCCGGGCGACGACGGCACGAACATCGGTGATGCCTTGGCTTTGGCTCTCGATGCGTTGCGCAACACGACCCCCAGCAAGCGGGTCCTGGTGCTCTTGACGGACGGCAACAACGAGCCGGCGGTACCTCATCCGCTTGACCCCGAGCAAGCGGCGGCACTGGCACGAGACCTGGGGGTGGTCCTGCACACGATTGCGATCGGACGCCCCGGCAGTATCGTCCGGGGCACCGATCCAGACACCAAGCTGCCGGTCATGGCCGAGGTTGAGGGGCCGAACATTCCCCTGCTCGAGCGCCTGGCCAGCATCACGGGGGGACGGTCGTTCGTCGCCACCGACGCCGACGCCCTGGAAGAGGTCTTCCAGACCATCAGCACCCTCGAGAAAAGCCCGATCAAGAGTACGATCCGCACCCGCTACGATGAGCATTTCGCCGTCTGGGCGGGCCTGGCACTGGCACTGCTCTTGATTGACCGCCTGCTGGTCGGCGGACCACTGAACAGGCTCCCCTGACCGATTTGTCACACAGGGCCGCTTCCTTTTCGGAGCGGAACTGGCGGCATCATGCAGGACCTTCCGCGGGGCGAAAGGAGCCGCCCATGTTTCCCGGGTGCCAGAAAGAGGGTGGCCCCTTCGTCTCCCAGCGTCTCGGCCGTGCATCTGTTCCGTGCTAGAGCGGTTTTCCTTCGTATTGCGCAAGTCTTGGGCCTGGGCGGGCGCGACAGTTTTTCAAGCTCCGAAGGAGCGACAGTTCATAGCCTGGGGGCGTCAGCCCCAGGACCCGGAGACACGTCAAAAGAAGCCTTTTCCAGCCCCGGCGGGGGCGGCAGGCGCGCCGTGGCCGAGCTTTACTATCGCCCCGATTGGGGCTCGGAACGGGGAAGGGCAAGGGTCGCTTGGGGACATCCTGGGGCTTGCGCCTCCAGGCTATGAACTGTCGCCGCTACGCGGCTGGGGAAAACACCCACGATGTGCAACCCGTGAATCCGCGGCTGTGCGTTGCATGTGCGCGATGCGAACGTAAACCACTCTGATGGGACACGTGCTGAGGCGTATGGCCGTCCACTTGCCTCGGCTGATTCGTTCGGCACGTTTGACCTGAGAGCCGACGGTTTATGACTGCCTGGCGTGAGCCATGTCAAGTGCCTGTCGCGAGCCATGTCACTTCCCCAAAACCTGCATACCAAGGCTCGTCACCGCTTGGCGGAGAGCGTCATCGAGCGATGCCAGGGGCAACTGCCGACGCAGTACGAGGTCCAGGTAGGCGGCGTCGTAACTAGTCAGTCCGTGGCTGCGACAGAACGGCAGAATGTGGTCGAACGCTCGACGAGAAGCTTCCTCGTCTACCTGAATGTCGAGGACGGAAAGCATCAGCACGAACTGCGATGCATCCTCAGGCGAAATCCGTTTTCGCTTCTCAGCTATGGTCAGGACATTGACAACTTCCAGGAACCAATGCGCAGGGACAACAGCCGCTTCCGAGGCCAGGCGATCCTGAATACCCACAGTCTCCGGCGTGCTTTCGTCCGCGAAACACCATGCCATCGTCATCGAGCAGTCGAGGATCAGCGTGGGCTTCATCTTCGCCCCTCGGCAATCAAGTCCTGGACCCGAAGACCATCCAATCGATTACGACTCGCCAACTCCCGCATCCTCAGAATTGCTTCCCTGCGTCTCTCTATGGAATGGGCTGGTAGAGCAGGAACCAATCGAGCCACGGGGCTGCCGTGTCGCGTAATCGTTATCTCCTCACCCGCCGCGACGCGTTCGAGGAGTTGCGAAAACCGCGTTTTGGCTTCATAAGCCCCCACAGTGCTCGCTTCAGGAGTACTCATTTTCGCACCTCTTCTCGAGTCAAGTAGACTAGTCTCAGACTAGCCTATCTGGTTTTGTTCTCCAAGTCAACCGCAATCGACCACCCGGGCGCTTCCAGCGGATCGACGGCGATCCGCGTCCAATCCCGCATATCGACATAGGCAACGCGTATCCACCTGGTGCCGGTGAACACCGCCAACACTGTCTGTTTCTGCTTTGACCGCCAACGCTGTCTGTTCTTGCTTTGGGGGGGTGCAAATCGAAGTCAACCGACTGCATGCCCATAAGCACCGCCGACACTGCCTGTGCTTGCTTTAGAAGCATCGCCAAAACCGCCTGTCCTTGCTTTCTTCCCCAGGTGACGCGCCAACGGTCGGAGATGGCGGTCGCAAAGGACGGGCTGGTCATGAGCCCGAGCCCGAACCAGCCTGGAGGCGCCAGGCCCAGCCCACCGTGATGGGACAATCCGATCCCCTGCCTTGTACCCCATACGGGCAAGGGAGCGGCAGTCCTGAGAAGTTTCGTGTCAACCTCCCGGGGCTCGGAAGAGTCGGGGACGAATGCTCCTTGCTGGCCTGGGGCCTGCGCCACCAGGCTCCAACATGCCGCCCCATTCGGGTCTTAGTTGCAAGGGCCGGAGTGAATATTCTAGGTCATTTCGCTCCAGACGATTGAGGCTCGTGCTGGGCTGGCGATCCTTTGCAAACTGATCTGCCAGCACACAGACTGCGGAGAGCAACGCCGTGTCGTCATGGGACGAAGCCCATTGCTCGTAGATCTCTCTCAGTTTCAAGTGCAGCGCCCGTCCCATCGCCTGTCCGAGGAACGCAATGCAGGTCTTCGCAAGCTCCCGTTCGATCGTCCTACGGCGCAGTGAGTTCTTGAGTTCCTCGGTAACTGTCTGCTGGATCGGATCGACAGCCGTAGGCGCAGCGGCCTTCGCCGCCGCTTCTTGTTCGGCGTTCAGGATGTGTTCGATTACCTTGTCTTGCAGGGCAAAGACATCGAGGTTCCCGACATACCTGGGCTCGTCGGGAAGGCATGCGATGCGGTTGGCGATCTCGAAGCGGTTCTCCAGGATCTCATGAGTCTTTCCATCAATGTATCGCCAGAAATGCCTCCTCCCGATCCCGTCGGTTCGTGGGGCCTGGAAGTAAAAGAACATCCCGTGGCACTTGTCCCGACGGAGCCCTGAGTGGATGCCATTCGGCAGGTCGATCATCTGGTCGGCACCGTCCCGGTTCAGCATGTCCTTCAGGTCTTTGAGGAGCTTCTCTGGACCGGCTAGTTCCGCCCGCTCCTCTTCCTCGTCGAGGGCCGTGTTGTCACCCTCCAAGATCCGTCGGAGAGTGTTGAACGTACGGGGGTGGACGACCTCGCCAAGGACACTGGCGTCAAGGAGCCCCAGGTCGTCGATGGTAGAGATGCGCGTCGTGAGCCGTTCAACGAGCCGAAGTAGGTCTTCGAGTTCCTTCTCGGGGAACATGTTGAGGATGGCAATCTCGGCGTGGGGGCTGCCAATTCGGTCGATGCGACCGTTTCGCTGGACCAGGCGGATGGGGTTCCAGGTCAGGTCGTAGTTGATGATGATACCGCAGTCCTGGAGGTTTTGACCCTCGGACAACACGTCGGTGCTAATCAGGATGTCGATCTCCTTGTCGCCGTCCGGGATCGGTTTTTCATTCGCAACCGGGGCAAAAAGTCCCAGCATGTACGGCCGCTCACTCGGGTGGTTGCCACTGTCGATCCTGCGGATGTGCGGGTCGCCCGCAGACTTCAGCCACCCTGCGTTTGATTCCGCAGTAAGCTTCCGGTAAAGGTAGCGTGACGTGTCCTTGAAGGTGCTGAAGATAAGGACCTTCTTTCCTTTCAGGTCACCCGCCAGAAGCTCCTTGAGTCGGGCCAGCTTGCCGTCCTCCTCGCCGATCTCCGCCGTACGGTCATGGAGATCCCTCAAGGTCTTCACATCGGCCTCAACATCGTGCCGGAGCCGGCGGAGTATGTCTCCTCAAAAGTCAAAGCCCGCCTCAAGCTCAGGCGGAACGACTCGATACTGGATTCGAGACGCTTGAGAAACCGGGTCTTGAAGATGCCGGCCAGGGCGATCTCACGCCCCTCTTCCCACTTATGATCCTGGTCATCCTTGATCGCTTCTTTCTTCTTGTAAGACTCGACCTTGTACGGGGCGAGAGTGAGGCCCTCGATGGCGGCGACGATCTCGTTGTAGAGCCCGCCGTAGGTCGAGCCAAGGCTATAGGAGACGCTGTGGAGCTTCCGATCCGGAAATACGACGGGTTTTCCCTTGATCGTGGCGTTCGGGTAGGCGGCCTTGATAATCGGAGTTGCAGACAGCAGGATAACCTTCTTCCGATCGCCGTCACGTCCCCTGCCACCGTTTAGCTGGATGATCGTATCGAGAGCGAGATAGCGGTTCGCCTTCTCGTTGCGAAAGTTGTGGCTCTCGTCGATCAAGATCACGTCGAAGTCGGCGTAGAGCTTGGCGTCGAAATTCGCCCGGCCAAGCTCCTCGCTGCCGAGAATGGTCGCTGCAATCGTGGCCGACCCGAGTTCCTTCTTCCACATGGGTCGCAACGACGCCGAGCAAACGACGAGCGCCTTCTGGCGGCGATGGTAGGCGAAGTCCTCCAGCAGTTTCTTGCCGATCCAGGTCTTTCCGAGGCCCACGGAGTCGGCGATCAGCACCCCGTCGTATCGTAGGAGGATGCGGCGAGCTTTCTTCACTGAGTCATCCTGGAACTCGGCGAGTTCGACGGCGCTCCGGCCGAACTCGGGAGCATCCGCCCCGAACTCGTCCTTGAAGTACTCGTAGAGCGCCTTGATGTACACCTCATAGGGCGTGTACTCCTTTCCCCCGAACTTGCTGGCGTCGAGAAGATCGATCAGGTCGTTCTTGAAATCGATTGACTCCGCCCACCTGGCCTCATACCAGGCCATGAGGTCGGCAATGGCTCGGGCACCTACCTCGCTCTTGATAAAGCGTCGGGCATCGTCCGGGACCTCGACGCCGGAAGGATCGACGATCGACTCCCGGTCCCGGTCATAGCCCAGGTAACTTACTCCTCGGGCGGCACCGGCATCACGGGGGTCGTCGGCAGGGAGGAAGACTCGGTGGACCAAGTTCAGTTCGCGGTTCGTGGCTAATCCCGGACCCGTGAAGTTGCTGGAGCCGACGATCGCCGCAAAGGGACGCATCCGATCGGCGAGGTTCTGCGGTCCGATCTTGTCTTGATGGAAGAGGTACGCCTTGGCGTGCAGGAATCCCTTGTCATACAGCCGGATCTGCACCTTCTCCGCTTGGAGATAGGTGATCAAGTCCTCGACCAGCGCGAGTGTTTCCTTGTTGAAAGGCTCGGCCTCGAGGTCGCCTTTGAACCTCAACCGAAGTGCTCGCGGATCAGGCCTCAGTCCCACATCGGGCCCGGACTGAGGTTCGCTGCCGAGCAGAAGTCGGAAGGCCCCAAGCTTGTGCAGTCCGTCCTTCAGGGGCCTGTAACCGCTGATCGAGAAGTAGGCGGTTGCGATATCGAGCGGCTTTCGCTCGGTTTGAGCGAGCAGTTCGTTGAGCACGTCGACAAGCTGGTGATGAACGTTGTCGATGACGAAAGGGAGTGGCATGGCTTATTTCCAATGCGAGCGGAGGGCTTGGGCGTCCTTCTGCAAGTCCTTCGGGACATAGTATCGGACCTTCTCGGCCGGGGCCTCGGTGACCGGCTTGAGCCTCGTTAGACGATTGGAGATCTCGATAGGCCGGGCTTCCCCCTCCACACGGACCCAGATCGCATTCTTCACGCTCTGTTCATCATGCTCTTTCTCGGGGAAGTAAGGCTGGTAGTATTTCGCCTTGACCCGATCCACCAGGCAATAGACCTCAGGTGGATCGTATTCGAGTCTTGAAGCGACTAGCTGTCGAAGCGCCTCACCCCAACCCTCATAGTCCGGGGTCAGACTGCCCTCGAAATCGGGTGGGTCAACCATAGCCAATCGCTCCCGGTAGAGGAACCGCCTGGCGAGGTCATTCAGCGCCTTGTCGTCGTGCATGGTCCAGTTCTGAATCTGCTGGAGGACGGTGAACTCCTCGATCGCCAAGTATTGAGCGACGCTCGGTTCCGAAGTACTCCAGAAGTCCCGTATGGCGGGCACGAGGAGTGCGTCCTTCCCGCGGTCGAAGAACCCCTTGGCCCTGGACCACATCGTCTCGAGCAACTTCTCGAAGCCTCGCGTTGTCTTGTGAAGGTATACATTATGATACATGTAGTAGCGAGAAAAGATGAACTCTTCGATCGCGAGACATGCCTTCTCGGGCCAGACGATGTCACGGTTTGACTGGTCGTCATCGTACAATTCCAGGCTGTTAATCAGTCGATACCAGTCAAAGTGCCCATAGTCTGCGCCGGTGAAGAAGCTATCCCGCCGCAAGTAGTCGAGGCGGTCCATGTCCAATTGGCTCGACAGGAGATACTTCTGCCACGACGGATGACGGCGATTCCTGGGATCGACCAGTTCGGCCACGGTGTGGGGAAGAGACTGATCGCAAGCACGAAGGGCCTTGTGCAGCGCGGAATCCAGGCACTCGATGATCCTGACCGACCAATCCTCGTGGTCGGTGCCCAGGCAAGGCTCAAAGAGGTGTGAGAACGGGCCGTGCCCCACATCATGGACCAAGGCCGCAGCTAGGAGAGGCTCTCTCGCTCGTCGGACCTGAGCGTCTTCGTAATTGGATTCCAGGTGCTCCATCATCTGGGTCATGAGATGGAGGACACCCAGGGAGTGAACCAGACGATTGTGATCGGCACCCGGGTAAGTCAGGTAGCTAACGCCGAGTTGGTGAATGCGCCGGAGTCGCTGAATCTCGGGGCTGTTCAAAACATCGAGCAGCCAACCGTCTCGTTTCCGGTCGATGCCGATGTAGTTGTAAAGGGGATCACGGATGATCTTCGCGGACATGATCAGCCTCGATCACGCGATGATCTCGCTCGCAAGAGCCTTGCATTTTTCCAGGAAGTGGGTGTCGGCAGGCAAGTTCTTGAAGTTCCGTGTCTTCTCCACAGCGGCTGTCCAATCGTCCCCTTGCTCACGAAAGAAAACGATGGTCGAAGCGATCTCGAGTTCCTTCAGGTCGGTCTGCTCGAGTTTTCGGGCAAGCGATTCGCACGCAGCCATCTCTTTGGCTGGGCCGGCGCCCCTTGAGCTCGACTCGTACGCGGAGATCTGGCGGCTCGCCTCGTCGGAGAGAACGTAGGAATACTGCTCCCCGTAGGGGCGCGCCTCCGTTGTCTCACAGAGAAGCTTCTCGCGCACCATCTCGTCCGTGAGCCGAGCGACATCCTGCGAATAAGGTCCGTAATGATGCAGGTCGTAGTCTGCATCCAGAGGGCAACCAGCCGCCTTGAGCAGGAATATCATCTTCTGCATCCGCTTCCGCGAGCGCAGCGTCCCCGCCCATTGCACGATCTTGGCAAGCTGGTAGCGGTTCATCCGTAACCTCCCAGACGCAACCAGGACGCTTCTCGATGCTCTTGCGACTCCCGGCGAACTGGAAAGCGAGAGCCTCACGCAGTCCCGGCGACATCATGTTCGGTGGTGGCGTCGGCGAACTCGGGTGGATTCGCCAGACGCAAGATCCACCACAATAGACAGAAGTATACTACCTGTTCAGTGCCTGTCAAGAGGTCTCTTCGTTCGAGGATGGAAAGACGGAACAGTGGTCGTCTAGAAAGACTTGCGGAAAATAGGGAACGTTTGTATCATGTGAACTAAGTCCAGTTTCCTGCCAAGCCTCTCACAATTCGGTGAAACAGAGATGGGCAAGAACCAGCACGTTGTTCCCCACGGCGACGGATGGGCCGTTCGGGGCGAAGGCAATGAGCGGGCGACGAGCGTCCACCGTACCCAGTCGGAGGCGACGGATGCCGCCCGGCAGATCGCCACGAATCAGCAGGTGGAGGTGCTGATTCACGGCCGCAATGGTCAGATCAGGGAGAGGAACTCCTACGGAAACGATCCTTGCCCCCCGAAAGGCTGATTGTCCGAGCCGAGACCGAGGAGGCAGGTAATCCATCACATGGGCCTATTCGATAGACTTTCTCCTCTTAACGGTCTCAACCTCGGCTTGGGTCAAACCAAATAGGGAAAAGACAAGCTCATCAAGCTTCTGGAGATCTGCCGCTCTAAAACTATCCTTGACTTTGACGCCCCCATTGTCCGTGAGCGCCTTGGCGACACGTTCGATCTGCTTCGCAATCGACTCGTCGAGAGCGTTAGGGAAAGGAAGAGCTTCAAGCTCGTTTGTTCCTACATTGTTATTGGTGCTCGTAAGATCAAATCTCCAATTTAACAATCTCGAATTTAGAATACCAAGAATCAGGAGGGGATTGACTCCTTCAAGAGGCTGGATTGAGTTTGTTGAATCAGCAAAGTACGCCCCACTGCTTGACAGGGCGCAGACCAACCGTCGTTTCTCATCTACCCCCGTAATCCGCTGCGTGGCGATTCGAGATGTGGGTGGTCGCTTTCTCTGCTTCTCCTTCTCGAACTTGCGCTCGTTGAAGTATTCTCGCTCTCCCTGACTCAATTCCTCGTTGAAGCCGAACAACTTGACCTCGACACCTTTGAGGAGAGGCCGGTGGGTCGTGTCTGACGAGATGTACTTCCTGTAAATGGTCTGGTTTATCGAGTCTATAGCAGGATTACCGGGCCGGATCAGTGAACAAACTGCTAGCGGAGTGCGTATCACCTGGTAGACTTCTACCAGGAGATATACCATGCCAGGACCCGGTGAATACCGACCCGA
>Ga0310039_10000483_pt1 | contig 33557 bp, 30 predicted proteins | sample Sb_taG_4_FD_200460 | JGI IMG/M metagenome (GOLD analysis project Ga0310039, IMG submission 200460) | Peat soil microbial communities from Weissenstadt, Germany - Sb_50d_6_BS metaG (v2) (version 2) | ecosystem: Environmental > Terrestrial > Soil > Wetlands > Peat | place: Germany: Weissenstadt...
TGGCCTGGCTCAATTCCGCAGCGGCGCGATGAAACTCGGCGACGGCGTCGCTCAAGTCGTCAACGAAGGCCGCCTGAGATTTCTTCTTGCGGGAAAGTCCGGCAACCATGTGGCCGAGGCTCGCGGCCAGCGCGCCGGAAAGTGCGGCGACAGAGCCGCCGCCGGGCGTCGCGGTCGGCTGCGCGACAGCGTCAAGGAACGGCTGCGCCAGCGCGGCTAGCTTGCCGCCGGACTCAAGTGCCGCGCCGCTGAGAGATGCTGCCAGGCGATTCTCGAGCACCTGCGCGGGCGAGAAGCTCTCGAGTTGCAGATAAAAGTCGGCGGTCATCTCGATCGCGCGCTTGGGAATCAAGCCGACGATTTCGCTTCCGACGATCGTCACGCCGTAGCGCTCCGCTTCGCGCTTCACCATTTCAAACACGCGGTGCAGCGGCGTCTGCTCGAAGTCCGTCATGTTGATCGAGACTTGCGCGAGATGACGCGCGCGCAGGTCCACGCCCATCGCTTTCACGTAGCGCAGGCCGCCGTTCGAGTAGCGAATATTCTTGGCAATCTTTTTGGCTATCTCGATATCGGAAGTGTTCAGATTGATGTTGTAGGCGACGAGAAACTTCCGCGCTCCGACGACCACCGCCCCGGCCGTCGCGTGAAGGCGCGGCTCGCCGATGTCCGGCGCGCGATCCGGGTTGCGAGGAACTTCATCCAGCAATCCTTCGAACTGGCCCTTGCGGATATTCTCGAGGTTGGCGCGCTCGGGACGCTGCGCCGCTGCTTCATAGAAATAGACCGGAATGCGGTAGCGCTCCCAAATTTCCCGACCGGTGCGCTTGGCGAGCGCGACGCAATCTTCGATGGTGACGCCTTCGATCGGGATAAACGGGACCACATCGGTGGCGCCGAGCCGCGGATGCGCTCCGGAATGTTTCGTCAGATCAATCAGCTCTTGCGCTTTTCCGACGCCTCGGAGCGCTGCTTCTGCAACGGCCTCCGGCTCGCCGGCTAGCGTGATCACCGAGCGGTTGTGATCGGCGTCGCTTTCGCGATCGAGCAGATAGACACCATCCACTCCTCGCATGGCTGCGACTATGGCATCCACTTTGGCGATGTCGCGCCCTTCAGAGAAGTTGGGCACGCACTCAATCAGTCTTTTCATTTCGATCGCATCAACGAAAACGCGCTCTTCATCATATGGGATTTTATGCCGAGCGGCCACTACCGATGTTGCTCAAACCGGCCCTTGTTGTAACACCGATCGCGACTTCGCGCTGCCACGACCGCGCGCCTGTTTGTGAAAGAGGCAACGCGGCGGATTTCGAGATGGGCAGCAAATCCGAGCGTGGCGATACTGGAATCACATTCGTACACTTTTACGATCCAGGTCGGAGGAATTCACGTGCCGAAGAGCGTTTTGATTGTCGGATCGCTATTGATCGCGGCCGTTGTCGTCGCGTTCTTCTTTCGCCCCGGCGCGTCGAGCACCGGAGCTCCTGGCGCAGCGACCACAAAGATCGAACCGAAATGGACTTACGATACGCACGAACAAATTGCCGGGGCGTTGGCGCTCGCTGACAACGGAACCATCTATGCCGCCGGCCAGATCGGCAACCTCTACGCGCTTAACCCGGATGGAACGCTCTTGTGGAAATTCAGAAGCGGCCCCGTCGAAGATTCACCTGTGATTGGATCAGACGGCGCGATTTACGTGACTACCACGACTGGGAGCGTCTTCGCCATCAATTCCAACGGTACGCAGCGTTGGCAGGGAAGCATCGATACGGTTGTGAATTACAACCAATCCGGCGGCGCGATTGACCGAACTTCGTATTACACACCCGGGCGGCATGGACTCACCGCTGTTTCAATCGATTCCGGCAAAAAACGATGGGAGACAGTAATCCCGTTCGGACAGTACGGCTCGCCTGCAATTCTGCAGAACGGCTTAATCCTCTATCCCGGACACGGACGGCTAAACACTATTGACACTGCTGGCGACCCGCAATGGTCGTATCCAAATCTCACTGCGGAAGCCATTGAACGTAATGGTGGCTGGCCACCTCCTGGGGATGGATCCTTCGATTCGGGGATTGCGCTCGGGCCGGACGGAACCATTTACGGCGCGGCAGGAAACGCGCGCTTCGTGGCCGTCGGGCAGGATCAAAAATTGAAGTGGGAATTCAAGACCCATTGGGGCAACAAAGCCGCTCCTGTCGTCGCTGCAGACGGAACGGTTTATTGCGGAGGCGGTGACGGAATTTTGTATGCCTTCGACCCGATGGGCAATAAGAAATGGGAGCTGACGATGCAGGGAGCGCTTGACGCTTCGCCGGTGCTGGCTGAAGACGGCACAATCTATGCGGTGGCCACGGAATTCGCTGCGATTTCGCCCGATGGCAAGAAGCTCTGGTCGTTTCGGACGAACAGCGCTGTTACGTCGTCGCCGACGATTGCGCCGGACGGCACCGTTTATTTCGCGACGTATCCAGGCGTGATCATGGCCGTCCCGGGAACTGGCGGGGGCTTGATGCCCAGCTCTTGGCCGAAATTCCAACACGATGCGCACAATTCGGGCTCTGCTCGCCAGTGATCTTTCGAATGGAAATCTCGATCAGACGGTTTGCCGCGAGTGCACGAGCTCGCCGCGCTTGAAGGTCATCCAGCAAGTATTCACGCCGAAGTAGTAGGGAATCTCGCGATAGTCTGCTAAGTCGAACACGGCGATATCGGCGATCTTTCCGGGCTCGAGCGATCCTGTGCGCTGATGGCGGCGCAGTGAGTAAGCGGGATTGATCGTCGCGGCCACAATCGTTTCAGCCGGGGTCATCCGCAATTGCGTGCATGCCAGCGAGAGCACCATCTGCATATTCATCGTGGGGCTTGTACCGGGGTTGAAGTCGGTGGCTAGCGCGACGATGGCGCCGGAATCGATCAGCTCGCGCGCGGGCGCGTGCTGGGATTCACCGAGATGAAATGAACAGCCTGGCAGAAGCGTGCAAACGACATCCGATCCTGCTAAGGCGCTGATGTCGCCCGGATTGATATGTTCAAGATGATCGGCGCTGGCCGCGCGCACCTTCACGGCCAGGCGAGCCGCGCCTGTGCGGGAGAGCTGGTCGGCATGAATTCGGGGCGTCAGTCCGCAGACAAGTCCCGCGCCAAGGATGTGTTCGGCTTGCAGGAGAGTGAAAGCTCCGCGATCGCAGAAAACATCATTGAACTGCGCCAGACCCGAGTGCGCCACGTAGGGAATCCAGATTCTGGCGACGAGATCGGCATAGTCTTTCGGATGTTTGCGGTACTCCGGCGCGACCACATGCGCGCCCAAAAAAGTTGTCGCGATGTCGAGCGGCTGTTCGAGCCGCAGTTCGCGCATGACTTCGAGCGTCTTGATTTCGTTCGCGAAATCCAGGCCGTAGCCGGTCTTGGCCTCGAGCGTCGTGGTTCCGTGTGCGGCGAAGTATCGCAGGCGCGCATGTGCGCGAGCTTTCAGATCGGCGGCGGAGGCGGCTCTCAATTTTCGAACGCTGGAGAGGATGCCGCCGCCCGATTTTGCGATTTGCTCATAGGTCGCACCGGCGATGCGCTGCTCGTACTCGGCCGCGCGGCTTTCGGCGAAGACCAGGTGAGTATGCGAGTCGACGAAGCCCGGCATGACGACGCGTCCGCCGACATCAATCTTCTTCGCGCGGCGCGCTTCGCGCCGGCGTTCAATCACGTGGCGCGGCCCCGCCGCTAAGATCATTCCGTCCTGCAGAAGTAGCGCACCGTCGCGAATGATGCCGAGGTCGCTCAGCGCGCGGCCGCGCCGCGGCGCAGGCCCGCGAAGGGTCAGAAGTTGCGAACAGCCGGTAATCAAAGTTTCGCTCATGAGTTGTGGGGAGAGTGTAGCTTTTCCTGTCGGCTATGGCCACCGCTGCGCGCTATATCTTGGAGCGCGAAAATATCTGGCCTATGATGCCAGCGGTTGGATTCCAGGTCGCAGAGTCGAGGCGCGGAAATCGAGGGGCGAAAATGACCGGAAGAATCATCAAGATTGCGCTGGTAGTCGTCGTGCTCGCGGCGTTCATGGCTGCACGCGGGTGTCGTGCGCGGGCGAGCGCCGCCGCAGAGCAGCCGTTCGATGTTGTGATTCGTAATGCTCACATCCTAGACGGGACTGGCTCCCCGTGGTATGCGGGCGACATCGCCATTCGCGCAGGACGCATCGTCGCAATCGGCCGCCTCGGGAAATTTTCCGCGAAAAGCACGATCGATGCGCGCGGCCGAGTCGTTGCGCCCGGCTTCATCGATATGCTGGGCCAGTCCGAGCTGACAATTCTCGTCGAACCGCGGCTTCCATCGAAAATCTATCAGGGCATCACAACCGAGATTACAGGAGAAGGCAGCTCCATCGCGCCGCAGACAGAAGCTCTCCTGCGGGCCGATCACCTCACCTACGAGCACTATCAAGTCACGCCCGACTGGCGCACGTTGCAGGATTATTTCGCGCGGCTCGAAAAGCAGGGCATGGGAATTAATCTCGCGAGCTATGTTGGCGCAACGCAAGTCCGCCGCGTCGTAATCGGAGACGCCGACCGCGACCCGACTGGCGACGAACTCGAGCGAATGAAGGCGCAGGTGCGTCAAGCGATGCGAGAAGGTGCAATGGGCGTCTCAACATCTCTGCAGTACCCACCGGCGCCCTATGCGAAGACCGACGAACTGATTGCGCTCGCATCGGAGGCTTCGAGATATGGCGGCATTTACGCCACCCATATGCGCAGCGAAGGCGACGCCATCATCGACGCGCTCGAAGAAACGGCGCGAATTGCCCGCGAAGCTAAGATTCCCGCTGAGATCTGGCATCTGAAAGTAGCCGGCAAATCCAATTGGGGCCGCATGCCCGAAGTGATTTCCTTCATCGAAAAATCTCGCGCCGCCGGCCTCGACATCACCGCCAACACATACGCTTACACTGCGTGGAATAATTCGCTCTCAGCCTTTGTACCGCCGTGGGCCCACGACGGCGGCACTGCCAAATTAATCGAGCGGCTTCGCGATTCCAAAGCTCGGGAGCGCATAAAAAAGGAAATGGACACGCCGGCAACCGACTGGGACAACGAGTGGAATGAGATTCCGGGCGCCGAGTCAATCCTCGTCAGCGAGGTTCAGAACAAGGCGCTGCTTTCGATCCAGGGCAAGACGATCGCTGAGATTGCGAAGACGTGGAACGAAGATCCGAAAGACGCAATCTTCGATCTGCTGATTCAGGACAACGCGTATACGTACGTCTCCGTGTTCGGCATGCAGCAGTCCGATGTCTCTCTGGCACTGAAGCAACCCTGGGTTTCGATCGACAACGACTCGGAAGGCACATCTATCGAGGGCATTCTGGGCCAGGCGCATCCGCACCCGCGAGCGTACGGCACGTTTCCGCGCATTTTGCGCAAGTACGTCCACGACGAAAAACTTCTCACTTTGCCGGACGCGATTCGCAAGTTTTCATCTTTGCCTGCGCAGCGAATGGGACTCACCGATCGCGGCGTCCTGAAACTGGGGATGTGGGCCGATATCGTTATCTTCGACCCAGAGAAAGTACACGACGTGGCGACGTTCGAGAATCCGAACCAATTATCGGTGGGAATGGACTACGTGCTCGTAAATGGAGTCCCGGTGATCGAGGACGGCAAGATGACCAACGCGCTGCCGGGAAAAGTTCTGCGCGGCCCGGGCTTCGGCAAGGAATAACCGCGCCTCAAGCGCCGGCGGCCTTGCCCTGATACATCGGCGCAAAAACTTCCGTTGCAAAAGCTTCGATCGACGTCGGCGTCGTGTTCTCCGCCGAGCGCGGTTCGAGCGCCTTCATCCATCCGTTGTTCAAGGAATCGATCTTCTCGACCATCAATTTCACCGCGCTCGTCGACATGCCCATCTGCTTCATGGCCATCTCCACGGCAAAGCCTGGAAACTGAGAGTAGCCCAGACTCGGTTTGCCGATGGCGTTGCCAAACGCAGTCGCCGTTTCTTTCATGCTGACCTCGCGCTGGCCAAGCAATTCGCGCGTCGTCTTGCCCGTGAACTTGAGCTGCAGCAGTGCATCGGCGGCGTAAGCGCCAATGTCGCGCGTCGCAATTTGCGCGAGCGCCAAATCGCTCTTCAGCAATCCGCCCATCGTGCCCATGGTTTGAATAATTTTCACCTGCATTAAATTATTCTCCATGAAGTACGTAGGCCGCAGGATCAGCGCATTGAGATTCGCGATCTGTTGAATCTTCTCCTCGAATGAATGGAGGCCGTTCACAGGCCCGACTCGTTCCGGCTTGTCCGCGCCGATGCTGCTGAGGCAGACGGCGTGCGAAACGCCGGTTTTCTCAATTGCGGCGGCCAGTGAATCCGTGATGCGTTCCTGATCGCCGCGAAAATCTTCGACGCGATAATCCGACGACAGCATCGCGTACACAGCACGCGCCCCGTCAAAGGCTTTGGTCAGCGCTGCGGTATCTTTGACATCGGCGACGAACGCCTCCGCGCCCTTGGCCGCAAATCGATCGAGCCGCTCCTTGGTGCGCGCGATGACGCGAACTTTCTCGCCCTTCGCGAGCAAAGTATCCGCGATCACGCTTCCCGTATGCCCTGTCGCTCCAGTGATAACGTACATGTGATCCTCCCGCGTGCCCGAGCAGTCTTCTCGTTCGGATGCGTGCGCCGCGGCGCACGTTTTACATCATCGGAATCTTCACGCCCGACTTGCGCGCAAACTCAATCGCTTCCGGATATCCAGCGTCCACATGCCGCGCCACGCCAATCCCGGGATCGTTCGTCAGCACCCGCTCGATGCGCGCCGCCATTTCTTTCGTTCCGTCGGCAACGGTCACTTGGCCGGCGTGCAGCGAATATCCGATCCCCACGCCGCCGCCATTGTGAATCGAGACCCAGCTCGCCCCGCTGGCCGTGTTCAGCATGGCATTGAGCAATGGCCAATCGGCGACCGCATCCGAGCCATCTTTCATGGATTCCGTCTCGCGGTAAGGCGAAGCTACCGAGCCGCAATCCAGATGATCGCGGCCGATCACGATGGGCGCCTTCAATTCGCTGCGCGCCACGAGCTCATTCAGCGCCAACCCGAATTTGTCGCGCTCGCCATAACCGAGCCAGCAAATGCGCGCCGGATATCCCTGGAAACGCACGCGCTTCTGCGCCAGCTTGATCCAGCGCGTGAGCACTTCATCGTGCGGAAACATTTCCAACACCAACTGATCGGTGCGATGTATGTCGGAGGGCTCGCCGGAAAGCGCCGCCCAGCGGAAGGGCCCGCGTCCTTCACAGAACAGCGGGCGAATATAGGCGGGCACGAAACCCGGAAAATCGTAAGCGTTTTTCACTCCCTGCTGAAACGCGAACGTACGAATGTTATTTCCGTAATCAAACGTTACGGAGCCGAGTTTCTGCAAAGCCAGCATGCTTTCCACATGCATAGCAATCGATTCAAGAGAGCGTTTCTTGTAGCCCTCCGGATCGCTCTTGCGCAATTCAATCGCTGCTTCGGCGCTCACACCGCGGGGCACGTAGCCGTAAAGCGGATCATGCGCGCTGGTCTGGTCGGTGAGCAAATCCGGCACAACACCTCGTCGCGCCAGCTCCGGCACCACATCAGCGCAATTGCCGACCAGCCCGACGGAAGTCGCCTCGCGCTTGCGAATCGCGTTCTTCAAAATACGCAGCGCTTCATCGAGATCGTTCACCATCACGTCGCAATAGCCGGTCTTCACGCGTCGTTTGATCCGCTCCGGGTCAACGTCAATGCCCAGAAACGCCGCGCCGTTCAACGTCGCCGCAAGCGGTTGCGCCCCGCCCATGCCGCCCATCCCGCCGCTGGCAATCAGCTTGCCGGCCAGATCGCCGCCAAAATGTTTTCGCCCCGCAGCGGCAAACGTCTCGTAAGTGCCCTGCAAAATCCCCTGCGTCCCGATATAAATCCAGCTTCCCGCGGTCATCTGTCCGTACATCATCAAGCCCGCGCGATCCAGCGCGTCAAACTGCTCCCAGTTGCTCCAGTGTCCAACGAGATTGGAATTGGCAATCAGAACGCGCGGCGCATAATCGTGCGTTTGAAAAATCCCCACCGGCTTGCCGGATTGCACCAGCAAAGTCTCGTCGGCGCTCAGCGTCTTCAGCGATTTCACAATGGCGTGATAACATTCCCAATTTCTCGCCGCCTTGCCGCGCCCGCCGTAAATAATCAGTTCGTCCGGCTTCTCGGCCACCTCAGGGTCGAGGTTGTTCATCAACATGCGCATCGCGGCTTCCTGCTGCCAGCCGCGGCAGGAGCGCGTGGTGCCGCGCGGTCCGCGCACCACCGGCGCAGCCGCCCGATCCGCGTCCGCGATTTTTTCCATGGAGCAGCCTCCGCAAGCCATCTTAGCGCAGGCTAACGGGGATGTCATAGCGCGGGAGAATCAGCCGGGGCAGAGAATCGCGGTGAAGAAGGGCGTGCGGTGACGATCCAAGAACTCGACACTGTCACGCTTGCGAACCGCGTCGTATGGCGCGAATTTGCGCGCGTTGCGTGCGACGCGCGGAGTGGGTAACATTGCATTGAAAGCTATGGCTTACCCCTCCGTCACAAAGTGCTTTCTTGACGCCGTCGATCGCTACGCGTGCCCTCGCGCGCAGATGTCCAAAGCCAACGGCGTTTGGACATCTATTAGCGCCGGCGAAATGCTGCGCCGCGTGGCTGGTCTTGCGAAGGCTTTGACCATGCTGGGAGTGAAGCCGGGCGACCGCGTGGCCTTGGTATCGCCGAATCGTCCCGAATGGCACATTGCGGACTTCGCGATCCAGGGAATCGGCGCAGTACATGTTCCTCTCTATTTCAACGAATCGCCCGACCGCATGGTTTACATCATCAATGACTCAGGATCGAAAATCGCCATTGCCGCGGGGGCAGAGCAGGCGCGCCGTTTGGTCGCCTGCCGCGACCGCTTCACTTCCGTCGAGCAAATCATCGCGGTTTCGCCTCCGCCCGGACTCAGCGGCGAAATTTTGCATTATGACGCGCTAATCGCCACGGCCGGCGACTCCGAGATTGCCGAATACCGCCGCACCGCCGAGAAAGTCACTTCCGATCAGCTCGCTTCCATCATCTACACCTCCGGCACCACTGGCGAACCGAAAGGCGTGATGCTCACGCACTCGAATCTGACCTCGAATGCCCTCGACGGTCTCGGCGAGACTGAGATCGGACCCGGCGATCTCGGCCTTTCGTTCCTGCCGCTGTCGCACGTTTACGAGCGCGCCATCGATTACGGCTATATCTTTCGCGGCGTTCCGGTCGCGTATGTCGAGCGCATGGAGGATGTTTCGCAGGCTCTTCTCGAAGTCCATCCCACAATCGTTGCGGCTGTCCCGCGCTTTTTTGAAAAGGTGTACTCGAACATTTTCGAAAAGGCGCGTCGCGAGACAGGTATCAAGCGCGGCATTTTCGAATGGGCTACTCGCGTAGCGAGAGCTGCAACGCCGTGGCGCGCCTACGGACGCTCCATATCTCCCTGGACAAAACTGCAGTGGGAAGTCGCCAACACTCTCGTGTACTCCAAGATTCGCGCAGGTCTCGGGGGCCGCGTGAAGATGTTCTCTTCGGGAGGATCGCCGCTCGCCGTGGATCTGGCCGAGTTCTTCGCGGCGATCGACGTGCCCATCCTTCAGGGCTACGGGCTGACTGAAACTTCGCCGGTCGTCACTGCGAATGTCGCCAAGGCCAACAAAGTAGGCACCGTCGGCCGGCCGATTCCCAACGTCGAAGTGCGGATCGCCGACGATGGCGAAATTCTCGTTCGTGGCGCCTGCGTTATGCAGGGCTACTATCGCAAGCCAGATCAGACGCGCGAGACGTTCACGGCGGATGGTTGGTTGCGCACCGGCGATATTGGCCACCTCGACGCCGACGGATTCCTGGTCGTCACCGATCGCAAGAAGGAGCTGCTGAAAACCGCCGCAGGAAAATTCGTCGCGCCGCAGCCGATTGAGAATCGGCTGAAGAGCAGCCCTTACGTCACGAACGCGATGGCCGTAGGCGAGCGCCACAAATTCGTGAGCGTTCTTCTGGTTCCCAATTTCGACGCCGTGGCGGCAAAGGCGCGCGAAGTGGGCCACGAGCTGCCGCCGCGGGAGGACTTCGCCGCGGATCCGTGGGTCCAAGATCTGTTCTCAAGCGAGCTCGATCGCCTGACCAAAGATCTGGCGCAATACGAAAGGCCTAAGCGGTTCGCGCTGATTCCCGAGGATTTCACCGTGGCCAGCGGTGAGCTTACCTTTACGCTGAAACTGAAGCGGCGCGTCATTGAACAGCGTTACCGCGACATCATCGAAGGAATCTACGCCGACGTCGAAGAGGCGCGCCCCCAGCAACTTTCCTGAAGTTTGCCGCGCGTCGCGCTAAACTGTCGGCAGGAGAAAGCTCATGTCGGATCAACTGGTCATTGCGGGCCGCGCATTCCAATCGCGGCTCATCGTCGGAACGGGGAAATATCGCAGCTTTCAGGAAATGGCGCGCGCGCATGAAGCCTCCGGCGCCGACATGGTTACTGTCGCGGTGCGGCGCGTGAATCTGACCGATCGCTCGAAGGAATCGCTGCTCGATTATATTGACCGCCAGAAACTCTTCATTCTTCCAAACACCGCTGGTTGCTATTCCGCTGACGAAGCGATTCGCACGGCGCGTCTCGGCCGCGAAGTCGGTCTCTCGGAATGGGTCAAGCTCGAAGTGATCGGCGACGAGCAGACTCTCTTTCCCGAAACTGAAGAACTCGTCCGCGCCACGAAGATTCTCGTGAAAGAAGGATTCATCGTGCTGCCCTACACCAGCGACGACCTAATCGTCGCGCGCAAGCTGATTGACGCAGGCGCCGCAGCCGTGATGCCTCTCGGCGCGCCGATCGGTTCCGGCATGGGCATTCAGAACGTCGCGAATCTTCGCATTCTCCGCGAGCGCATCACCGAAGTCCCGCTCATCGTGGACGCTGGAGTAGGCACCGCCTCGGACGCGACGGTTGCGATGGAACTGGGCGCCGACGGCGTGCTGATGAACACCGCCATCGCGGGCGCGCAAGAACCTGTGCTGATGGCCGAAGCCATGCGCGAAGCCGTAAGCGCCGGCCGCAAAGCGTACTTGGCCGGCCGCATTCCGAAGAAACTCTACGCCACAGCCTCAAGCCCGCTAACGGGCGTCGTTCGATAATCCGACCGTAGGGCCCGTGCTTTAGCCGGGCCTCTTCAAGCAAGATTGCGTCACAAAGGACTGTCCGCACTTACTCGCGGTGCCGCAGGATCAATCCATCGAATTCGTCATCGGAACAGCACATGCCAAAGCACATCCACACACCCATGCACAATCGCGCCCGGAACGAGCGACCCGGTCTTCATCCACGCCAATCCGTAGAAAATTCCCGCAATCGTAGCCAGGATCACGTATTTCCAATTCGGATACGGCGCATGCAGAATGTGCGAGAATCCGAAAATCACAGCGGCAACGGCCAGTCCCGCCCACTGATTCCGAAACGTCCGCGCCAGCAAATTCTGTAGCAAGCCGCGAAATAGAAATTCCTCAGGCCACGCCGTAAAAACCAAAATCCCCACCGCCATGAGCGGCACCGAGCGAAGCCGCTCGAGCGATGGCTCCCAGTGAATAAATCCAATGGCTTCGCCCAGCGGAATCGCGATCACCGTAAAAAGCAGAAGATTCACGCCAACAGCCTTCGCGAATCCAGTGCGCCACTCAATCGCATAACCAATTCCGGGAAGCCGACGCGCGAAGATAAACGCGGCCAGTCCCGCGTTCACTGCCAGTAGAATCGTCAACGTATGCGTCAACGGCGGCGGAAATGGAAACAGCCGGTAAATCCATCGGAATATCACCGGCAGCCCGATGACGAGCAAGGCGGCGTAGTCGAGCAGGGAACTCCGATTGCCCGCTGGGCCCACGGCGAGCAGCAGAGTGGGAATCAGCACATACGCCGCGCCAAGCAGCTCGATTTTCCAGTCTTCAGCAACGCCCAATGCATACATTGCATACGCACCCAGCGGCAACAGCGCAGCGAGCGCGGCGCCACGGGTTCCCAAGCGCGCCATCAGACGCTCCCGGAGCCTTGGCGCAGCGGCGAGTAAGTAGCCCGCCAGCAGAATCCCACAGACCGCCATCGCGAGCACAAATCGCCAGCCGCCGAATCCCATTCGCAGGCCGAGAAGCACGCCTGTTGCCAGCAGCGCGGCCCAGACCGCGAGCGCGGCTCCAAGATTCAGTTCATGCGTTCGAGTCGATTCCAGCATCGGTCGAGATTTTACTTTACGTCCGCACTTTCTTCCGCGGAACTTGATTTGCGCGCGAGCCTCCGCCATTCTGGTCGCACTTGCCGGCGATGGGTGACGCGAAAGCCAACAGACTCTCCTACATCGACTGGATGCGCGGCCTCGCCTGCGTCCTGATGTTCCAAACTCATTGCTACGATTCCTGGTTGGGCGGGCCGGCCCGCGATACGAAATTTTTCCAGCTATCGCAGCTCGGCGGCACTCTTCCCGCGCCGCTGTTCCTTTTTCTCGCCGGCATTTCCTTCGCTCTGGTCACAGATCGCCTGCGCCAGAAGAATCTCTCCTCGAACGAAATCGCCAAGACCACCATCCTCCGCGGCGCGGAAATCTTCGGTCTCGGCTTGCTCTTCCGCGTTCAGGAATTCATTCTCGGCTATCCCTGGTCGCCGTGGACGGATCTGCTGCGCGTCGATGTGCTCAACACGATCGGCTTCTCGATGATGCTGATGGGCGCCGTTTGCTGGCTCACTCGAAAGCGAGTAACCAATATCCTCCTCGCCATCGCCGCCGCCACCGGAATTGCCATGGCTACGCCGCTGATCTGGACCACTGCGCGGCCCCGCTGGCTGCCGTGGTATCTCGAGTCCTACCTGAACGGCGTCCACACCTTCGACAAGCCGCAGCCGTGGCTCTTTCCGCTGTTTCCCTGGGCCGCATTCTCATTCGCTGGACTCGCTATCGGCTTCGTTATCTTTAGCAACTGGACGCGCAAGAATGAAGCTCTCGCGTTCGGCATCTTCGGCGGCACGGGCCTGCTGCTCTACAAACTATCGCTCTGGCTCGACGCTCGCCCCACACAGCTCTATTCGACCTACGATTACTGGCACACCAGCCCAGATTTCTTCCTCGCGCGCCTCGGCGTGCTGCTCATAATTCTCTTTGGCACGTACGCCTGGTGCCGCTGGGGATTAGCGAATTTGGGTTTCAGTCCGATCATCCAACTCGGACAAACTTCGCTACTGGTCTACTGGGTGCACATCGAGTTCGTCTACGGCCGCTTCTCAATTCTCGCCAAGCGCGCGCAAACCATCACAACCGCGTCCATCGGTTTGCTCATCATATTTCTCGCCATGGTCGGCCTGTCAATTCTGCGCACGCGCATGAAGGGCAAGGGCGCCGAGATCCTCGCTTATTTCCGGCGACGGCCTGTGCCGTCAACTCAGCCATGACGCCTCGACTCAGACGCGGTTGCGGCATCCTTGGCGAAGGGAGATTCGCCGCGCGCGTTACCGCACTAGCGCTCGCTGCTGCCATTGCACACGCAACCTTTGCGCGACCCCAAACCTCGCAAAAGCCCGCCGCGAAGGATGCAATCTCCGTTCAGAGCGCTCTCGCCGAGTCCATCAAGCGCGCCCAGGACATCGCCGATCCGCCGCAAAAATCCGCCGCGCTAGCCAAAATCATCGAAGTTCAAATCAAGCTGGGCCGCCTCGCCGAAGCCCACCAGACTATCTGGCTGATCCCCAGCAGCGAAGACCGCGCTCGCGCCTTCTCTCAGGTAGCCTTCGCCGAAGCGGAAGCCGGCAAACTCGACGCCGCCTTCGCCACCGCCGATCTCGCCACGCGCGGCGAAGCCACCGGCCTGAAAGTTCCGCTCAGCGAGCAGCAGCAGCGCGATTACAAGAACATGGTGCTGCGAGGAATTGCCGCCGCCCGCGCCACCGCCGGAGATGTCGAAGGAGTCCGCCGCGCCGAATCCGCCGCAATCCTCTCCGGCGACATCGCCAACAAGTTCCTCCATGAAATCGCCCGCGCCCAAGTGAAATCCGGCGACATCTCCGCCGCAGAAAAATCCTTCGCCGAGTACATTCGCTCCATGCCCGATTCCGGCGCGTCCACCGACGCGGCCAGCCAAGCCGCTGCCTCGGTCGCCGCCGCGCAACTCGAATTCGGCGATTTCGCGGGCGTTCTCTCCTCCGCAGCTCGCGTGCGCGACGGCGCGGCGCAAGCCACGATTCTCGCTGGCGCCGCCAAAGCGCAAGCCGAACACGGCGACCGCGCCGCAGCAACTGCAACCATCGCCAAGGCCCTGGCCGCGGCTCAGGCCTATCGCGATCTCTATGGCTACGACAAAAGCCGCGCGTTCCTCGAAATTGCCAGAGCGCAATCAGCCCTAGCCGATTTTCATGGCGCGCAAGAAACAGCCCGCCAAATTTCCGATGGCTTCACCAAGAATCAGGCGTTCACAGCGATCGCCATCGCGCAAGCCCGCGCAGGCGACGTCTCCGGCGCGATGCAAACCACGAATTCCATCACCAACGACGCTGCCGCCACAAATCGCGAGGACGCCATCAAAGAGATCGCCGTCGCTCAAGCCGACGAGGGAAACATAGCGGGCGCCCGCTCCACAGTGGCGCAACTTCCCGCCGGCTACGATACGAACACAGTCACCGCCGCCATCGCCGTCGCACAGGCTCGCGCGGGAGATTACAAATCAGCCCTAGCAACCTCGGATCAATTGCCGGAGAGCGATCGCCGCGCCTGGGCTCTCAGAATTTTCGCCGTCCGCGGCATCGCGCGCGTTCAAAGCGAAGCAGGCGACGCCGCCGGCGCCAAAGAGTGGATCGCCACGCTCAACGCTCCCGCGCTCGAGACCAGCGCCCTACTTGGTGTGGCCGAAGGCTTGTCGCAGGGAAAATAAATTTCAAGGCTGGGTTGATTACGGTTGTTCGGCGGGCGGACTCTTCTTTGCGTTTGAATCCTCGTCCGAAGTAGCTTCCGGCGTTTTGGCCGGCAACTTGAATATCAACTCACCGGGCCGTGCCAATCCCATTTCCTGCCGCGCAATTTCCTCGATGGCTTCCGGATCGGATTTCAGGTCCTTCACGCGATCTTGCAACTGCCGATTCTCGTCGTTGAGCTTGGAAATTTCCTTGCGAATCTCGGCAGCTTCCCGCTGCGATCGGCGCATCGCCAGCACGCCATGCGTTCCAAAAATATCCTGTACCACCAAAAGCGCCAATCCAGTCCACAGAAACGCCGCCGCATTCTCGCGGAAAAATTTCCGAAGCTGCATCCCGAACGACATCACCCGCTGATCCACTTCTGAGCCTCCCCCGCCATCTGGTGCGCCGCTTTCTCCGAAGTCGATTCCGAATAAATCCGCACCAGCGGTTCCGTCCCCGAAGGCCGCATCAAAACCCAATCGCCGCCCTCAAAAATCAGCTTGAGCCCGTCGAGGCGGTTCATTCCAACCACGCGACGCCCGCCCAGCTCCTTCGGTTCGGCCGCTAATTTATCGTGGAGTCGCCGCTGCACGTCCTCCTGAAGATGAATGTTGACGCGAATCGGCCAATACTCCCTGCCGACCTCCCGGAACAACTTCGCGCGCTGTTCCGCAAGCGATGTTCCTCGCGCCGCGATCATTTCGGCGACCAGCAGGCAAGCCAGAATTCCATCCTTCTCTGGCACATGCCCTCGTATGGTCAACCCGGCACTTTCTTCTCCGCCGATGGCGATTTTATCCTGCGCGATGAACTCGCCGACGTACTTGAAGCCAACTGGTGTCTCGTAGAAAGGCACGCCGTGCTTTTTCGCCACCGCATCCACCAGGTTCGTCGTAGCCACGCTCCGCGAAGCGCCAAGTTTCCAACCGCGCGACTCGATCAAATAATCGAAGAGCAGCGCGAGAATGTGATTCGGTGAAACAAAAGTTCCGTCGCGATCGAGAATCCCGTAGCGATCCGCATCTCCATCGGTAGCCAACCCCGCCAGCGCCTTTTTCTCGTGCACCGCCTTTCGCAATGGCCCGAGATTTTCTTCCGACGGATCCGGTCCCGTCCCTTCGAACAACACATCCCGCTCGCAGCGAATTTCCGTAACGGCAATGCCATGGTCCGCGAGCACGCGATCAAGCCATCCAGCGCCGCAGCCATGCACCGCGTCGCAAACAAATCCCGCCGTCGCTTTCCGAAGCGTGTCGAACCGGACCAGCTCAGCGAGCCTCGCCAGATAAGCGTCGCGAATCTGCACGCGTTCGAATGAATCGCCTGATGCCGCCTCCGGCTCTGCAAATTCATCCGGCGCGAACCGCGCCGCCCGCGCCTCGATATCGTGCGTAATCTCCGGCAGCGCCGGTCCGCCATTCGGCCCTGAAAATTTCAGCCCGTTATAATCCGCAGGATTGTGGCTCGCGGTGATATTCACGGCGCCGTCGATCTTGCGCCGCACCATCTCGTAAGCAATCGCCGGCGTCGGCGCTGAGCTGTCGCAGAGAAGCACTGCGCAGCCGCGCGCCTGCAACACCCGCGCCGCCGCCGATGCAAAGGCATCCGAAAAGCAGCGCGTGTCATACCCAACCAAAATTTGCGGTGATCTGTTCTTGCTGCGCACATGATCGGCAATCGCCGCGGCCACCCGCCGCACCCCGGCGAAAGTAAAATCATCGGCCATGATGCCGCGCCAACCGGAAGTGCCGAAATGGATCGCGTTTCCCATCGTCCGCCGCTATTGTATCGTGCAGCGCAACCGTAGGGGAGGGTCTTCAGACCCTAGCGCCTTTCGGCCCCGCTAAAGGCTGAGCGCAACCGCGACGAAGAAGACGGTTCATGACGCGATTTGTAATAGTCCTGACAACCTGCAGCTCGCAAAAGGAAGCGAAAAAACTCGCGCGCTCGCTTGTGGACCGCCGCCTAGCAGCTTGCGTGAACATCCTCACCGCGCGCGTCGAATCGATTTTCCGTTGGAAGGGCCGCACTGAGTCCGCGAAGGAATTCCTGCTGGTGATCAAGACTTCCCGGCGCCACTTCGCCGCGTTGCGCCGCGAGATCGAGCGCCTGCACAGCTATGAGGTCCCCGAAATCATCGCTCTGCCAATCACTGCAGGCTCGCCCAAATATCTCCGCTGGCTCGAAGAATCCGTCCGGAAAAAGCCGCGCGCCTAAACTCCTGCGAGAGCGTGCTCCAAATCGGCGATTAAGTCTTCGACGTCCTCGATGCCCACTGAAATCCGAATCAATCCATCGGTGATGCCAATCTCCAGCCGACGCTCCGCGGGAATCGAAGCATGAGTCATCAGCGCCGGAAGCGAAATCAAAGTCTCCACTCCGCCAAGACTTTCGGCCAAGGAGCACAATTTCACGCGATTGAGCAAACTCCGCGCGGCCTCCAGGCTCCCCACGTCGAACGAAATCATGGCGCCAAATCCGCGCTGCTGCCGCTTCGCAATCTCATGCTGCGGATGCGAAGCCAATCCCGGATACACCACGCGCTTCACCTTGCGATGCCCCTCGAGATACTTCGCGATCGCCATTCCATTGGCATCGTGCCGTTCCATGCGCACCGCCAGCGTCTTCACGCCTCGCGATACGAGGAAGCAATCCATCGGTGCCAACCCGGCACCCGCCGAGCGCTGAATAAAGTAAATTTTCTCCGCATCCTCCGCGCGTGTCAGCACCACGGCGCCGCCGGTGCAATCACTATGCCCGTTGAGATATTTGGTCATCGAATGCACCACGATATGCGCCCCAAACGAAAGCGGCTGCTGCAAATAAGGGCTCAGAAATGTATTGTCCACCACCAGCGTCAGCCCGCGATCTTTCGCCAGCCGTCCAGCAGCCGCCAAATCCGTCACAATCATCGTCGGATTCGTCGGCGTCTCCACGTAGAGCATTTTGGTATTCGGCCGTAGCGCCCGCGTGACCTTCTCCATCGACGACGTATCCACATAGCTGAACTCCATCCCGAACTGCACCAAAAGCTGGGTGGTCAATCGAAATACGCCGCCATAAACCGACTCTGAGAGCACGCAATGATCCCCGGGCCGCAGCAAGCGAAACACGGAATCAATTCCCGCCATCCCGGACGAAAAAACATACGCCGCCGAGCCGCCTTCCAATTTCGCGATGCAGCGCTCGAGCGCCTTGCGGTTGGGATGATTCGTGCGCGCATAGTCGTAGCCCTTGTTCTGTCCCAGCGCTTCCTGCACGTAGGTGGACGTTTGATAGATAGGCGCAACGATGGACCCGGTTGTCGGGTCCGGCTCCTGCCCCACATGAATCGCGTCAGTCGAAAATCCCATCGAGCTTTCTCCTTACTCTCCCGGTCGAGTCATGCAGCGTCGGGCGCCGGCAAATCGCCGGCGTAAATTCGCTCTGGCGCTCAGTGCCACACTTCACCGCTTGCGAAACGCTCTCAAATTGCGCAAACTTGTCGGGTAATCGTGCGGGTCACGCGCCACGTCGCGCAGCAGCAAGCGCGTCGAAAATAGCGCAGACGCAGAGGGCAGTCAAACCACTCGCCCGGTTGCTGTCGAGCATGTCCGATACCCCAACCCGCGTCCCTCTTCATCCGATGCGAACAAGCATCTCAAGATTCGCAACGCTTTCGTGTTCTGCCTTCCTGGTGTTTGCCGTTTTCGCCATCAGCGCGTCGGCGGCCATGCATCCGGCTCATGCGCAGCCGCAATCCCAGCCGTCACAGCCAAGCCAGTCTCAAGATCAAAAGGCCGATCAGGACCAGACTCCGGCGGCCCAGAGCGGCAAAAACGTTCCGGACAAACCACCTGTTGATCCCAAAGCGAAAAAAGACAAAAAATCCGACGAGCCACCCGAGTCCAAGCTGCACATCACCGTCGTCTCGGCCGAGAACAACAAGCCCGTCGGCAGCGCCAGCGTCTATATTCGTTATCCCGAAGGCAAAACCTTCTTCACGCGCAAGGACAAGGAAGCTGAGGAGAATTTCAAGACCAATCAAGATGGCAGCGTAAAAGTTCCCAGCGTCCCGCGCGGCAAAATCCTGATTCAGGTGATAGCTCCCGGCTGGCACACGTATGGCAAGTGGTACGACATCGATAAAGACGAAGTCGAGATTCAGATCAAACTCGAGAAGCCTCCGCACTGGTACTAATCTCGCTCTTCTTTTCTTCTTGCCGGAACTTTCTGGCCTGCTTCGAAGCAGCCGCTCCCTTGATCCGGCAGATCCAGTTCTACGGCGGAGCGAAAACACTTTCAATCTCAAGTAATGCCTGAATTTTTCTGGCGCGCGGACGTAGAACATCCCGCCTGCGAGAGCGATGCACAATCATAGTGCAAAATGCATTTCGCACCGGATTTGCGGCCCGTTTTTGCCGTGCGACGTTCGATTTCCACAAACTTTTCAACAAAACTGTTGAAAACTTTCGCACACTCTACACTGAACAAACTTCATCCTGGGTCGATTCGGCAATTGAATTGCCTTCCTTCGAACCTAATTGTCATTTTCGGCGCGTCGGCACGTCCTTCTGCGCGTCGAGGACACCGGTTCCATACAATGAAACTACGGCAGCGTGCTGATGTTCATGACCGTGATATGATTTATTTGCGTCCTACGAGTTCCGGGCTCCAATGAAAACTTTGATCGTCAACGCGGATGACTTCGGATTTACGCCCGGCGTGAATGAGGGGATCCTGCGCGCGTTCCGCGAGGGAATTCTGACCAGCACGACCATCATGGCCAACGGGCCGGCCTTCGATGACGCCGTAGCTCGCACCCGCGACTGCCCGGAAATCGACGTCGGCTGCCATCTTGTACTGGTCGGCGGTAAATCGGTCGCGCCGCCGGAAGAAATCCCTTCGCTGGCGAAGCGCGACGGCGATCTACCGAAGTCGCTCTTTGAACTCACCTGCCGCCTCTGGAGCGGCATGGTTCAGGAAGCCGACATCGAGCGCGAATTCCGCGCGCAGGTCGAGCGGGTGATCGCCGCCGGGATTACGCCCTCTCATCTGGACACTCACAAGCACACTCACGCGCATCCCGCGGTCATGAACGCGCTCTTCCGCAGCGCCAAGGAATTCAAGATCCTACGAGTGCGCATGCCCTTCGAACGCGGCGCTTTGCGCGGCACCCCCTCATCCCCGTCTGGCGGCAGCTCCATCACTCAGCGCATGCTCGCTTCGGCCGCCGGAATGGCCGCCCCCGCGTTCCGCCGCGGCCTGAGGGAATACAATCTGCGCTCGCCCCAGCATTTTTTCGGCGTGGCATTGACGGGACACTTGAAAAGCGCCGCGCTGAAGCATTTGATCGAGACCTTGCCCGAAGGCACCAGCGAAATTGTCTGCCATCCCGGAGTGTGCGATGCGGAGCTAGAGCGGTCCGAGACGCGGCTGAAGAAGCAACGCGAAGTCGAGCTCGAGGCCCTGACGGATCCTGCCATCCTCGGCGCAGTTCGAGAGCAGCAAGTGCACTTAGCTCCGTACAGGGAGCTAGACTAGTGACCGACAGTCGCGCAATTTCGCCGAAATATTCCGTCGTCGTGCCCCTTCACAACGAGGAAGCCAGCATCCGAGAGCTTTATACCCGTCTGAACGACGTGATGACCGGACGTTTCGAACCAGTGGAATTCATTTTCGTCGACGACCATAGCACCGATCGGACTTCCGAGATTCTTTCTGAGCTTGCCAGCTTTGACCGCCGCGTAACCGCGCTGCGTCTTAAGCGCAATTACGGCCAGACCACCGCTCTCGCGGCTGGCTTCGATAACGCTTCCGGCGAGATCATTCTCTCCATGGACGGCGATCTGCAGCACGATCCCGCCGACATTCCGCGGATGCTCGAATCCTTCGAGAGCAATGACGCCGATATCGTCAGCGGTTGGCGCGAAAAGCGCGTAGATAATTTCCTCTTGCGCCGCCTGCCGTCGCGGATAGCAAATTGGATGATGGCCAAGCTTTCCGGCGTGGATATCCACGATTTCGGCACCACCTTCAAGGTCTATCGCCGCGAGACCATCAAAGACATTCGCCTCTACGGTGAACTTCACCGCTTCATCCCGGCGCTGGCCGCGTGGAATGGCGCCAAGGTCGTCGAGGTTCCCATACGCAATATCGTCCGCCCCGGAGGTCATTCGCACTACGGTCTCTCGCGCACCGTGCGGGTTTTCTTCGACCTGCTCACGATCCGCTTCCTGCTGCGCTACATGACGCGCCCGCTGCACTTCTTCGGTCCACCGGGTTTTCTTGCCAGCGCGGCCGGCTTCGCGATTCTTTTGTTCCTGCTGATTGACAAAGCGGCGTACAACGTCCAGATTTTCCAGCAGCACGGGCCGCTGCTGGTTCTCGGCATGATTCTTTTCTTGTTCGGCTTGCAAGTTTTGGCGGTGGGCTTGGTGGGCGAGCTTCTAACTCGTACGCACTTCGAAGGCCACGACAAGCCCATCTATCGCATCGAACGAATTGTAGGGTCAAATCGCGTGGCCGCCGCCCGCCATTCGTGATCCGGGATTCGCTGCTCTCGGCATTTGCCGGCGACGAAGCAGCGCACTCGGGAAGGAGAGCGATTTATGCGCAAGAAATTTCTCATCGCCATCGGCTGCTTCGCCCTCGCGGCCGTGGTTTGGGCTTCGAACGATCCTTGGAAGGACAAGCCCTATCAGCAATGGGACTCCAAGGATCTCCAAAAAATCTTCCAGGACTCGCCGTGGGCTCACCTTGTCCGTGTCGACGCGCCATGGGCGGGCGGCGGAGGCGGCGACGATTCCACGTTACCCGCGGGTAGCGGTGGTCCCGGCGGACGCAGCATGGGAGGCACTTCGGCCGGCGGAGGCGGGAATGCAGGCAGCGACATGGGCGGAGGCGGCGGAGGAACGGCCACTTTCCTGGTGCGCTGGATTTCCTCGCGCACGTTTCGAGAGGCGATGATCCGCGATCGCGTTTTGCGCTCCCAGTTGACCGAGGCCGATGCCCAGACCGAACTGGCCAAGCCCGTGGAGGGATATGAAGTTGTCGTCACTGGGCCGGACATGAAGCCTTTTCAGAGCCTGGATGAGGATACGCTTAAGAAGGCCGCGGTTCTCACTCCCAAACGCTCCAAGACCAAGCTCACTCCGACCGCGGTTCGCATTCAGAAGACTCAGGACGGCAGCAAAGTGGCCGGCGTCCTATACATTTTTCCGGTGAAATCGGACAACGGCGAAGCCACGATCGGCACGGACGAGAAGAGCGTGGATTTCTCCTGCAGCGCTGGGAAATTTACGCTGAAGTGGAGTTTTGACGTTTCGAAGATGGCCGATAGCCAGGGCCGCGACCTGTAAAATGAAGTGTCGCGAGGGACGGGCCCAGTCGCTCGTGCAAGTGCGGTCGAAGTGATCTTGCCATCAAATCAAAGGAGCATCGAATGAAGATACTCGCACGGTTTGTTCTGGCGGCTCTTGCGGTCGTGGCAATCACTCCAGGGCTCGTCGCGCAGCGCGGCATGTTTCAGGCGCCGGATTTCCAGGGAATGTGGAACCCGGTCGTGGGATCGGGCGGCACGTACGAGACGCAATCCAAGTCGGGAGAAAAATCGCAGATGGATATTTTTCTCCTCGGGAAGGATTCTGCCGGCGGCAAGGATGCGTACTGGATGGAGATCGTGACGAGCGATCGAAAGAATCCCAGCACTCCTTTCATTATCAAATCGCTTTACTCGTTCGATGGCGGCACGATGGAGATCTCCAAGACGGTGATCCAGATGGGTCGGCGGCCTCCGATGGAGGTTCCCATGCAGGCAACCGCCTCAAAGAAAATCACCGTGGATGTTCGCAAGAAGGGAACCAATCTCGGCACGGAGACGATTACAACTCCGGCCGGCGAATTCGCTTGCGAGCACTGGCGTTCGGAGGAAGGGAACGACATGTGGCTCTCGGCGCAGGTCCCGCCGTACGGCCTGGTTAAGAACAACTCCAAGGACGGCGCGTCGACGGTCCTAGTTCACGTGATCACCGGCGCGAAAGACAAGATCGTCGGTACGCCACAGCCGATGATGGCTAGGTAGACCGCCTCCCGGCAATATAAGCTTCAATTGATAGCCCTCTCTCTCGCTTTTTCCGCAGAGCGCGAAGGCCGCATCGGCTCTCGTCGCCGAGACGCGTAAAAATCGATTGCAGCTATCCAATTTTCCCATGCACGCGCCGCGTCGCATCCGGGTGATAATTCTGGCGTCCCCGGAGAAAATTGCGAATGCCGCTGTCTGAAGACAAGTTTTGCCGTGCGCGTGTCATCGAACGCCAGGACTTCGCCTCCGATCTCTGGAAGATCCGCATCGAGCCGGAGGCGCCATTTCGATTTGCAGCCGGGCAATACGCCACGCTGGGTGTGCGTTCGGGCGATAAGCTGGTCGAGCGGGCCTACTCGATCGTGTCTTCTCCTTACGAGGAAAGCGTCGAGTGTTTCATCGAGTTGGTGCCCGAAGGCGATCTCACTCCTCTCTTATTCAGGTTGAATCCCGGTGACGACCTCAAGATGCGCAAGATCGCCAAGGGGCGCTTCACTCTCGATCTGCAGAGCGGCCGCACGAAGCATCTACTTCTCTGCACCGTTACGGGCATCGCGCCGTTTGTCAGCTACGTCCGTACGCTCAAACGCGATTGGGACGATAAGAAATTTCCCGGCGAGCACCAGCTCTATATATTGAACGCCGCCAGCCGCTCTTGGGAATTCGGCTACAGCGAGGAGTTGGAAAAAATCGCCGCGGAAGTGCCGTGGCTCAAGTACGTCACCTCGGTGAGCCGCCCATGGGAAGACGCGGAGTGGCGCGGGGAAGTGGGCCGCGTGGAGGATTTAATCCGCAAGTACACGGACCAATGGGGGATCACTCCCGAGAACGCCACCGGCTATCTTTGCGGCCACCCGCAGATGATCGAGCACAGCATGGGAATTTTGCGGCGGCGCGGATTCCCCATCGCTTCGCTGCGGCAGGAGGTGTATTGGGTTCCGGCGAAGTGAACCAGACGACCCCTTTTTGTACGCATCATGGCGGCGCGACCTTGCGATCTGAAAGTATCGATTTTTTCCCGATTAGAGGTGGGCGCCCTCCTTTCTTTTCAATGATTTAAACCTGCTTCTAATAATTTGCTTCCCGATTAGAACTTCGTTGGTGTGGGAAGTTTGGTGCAATCGAAAAAGTGCGTTTTTGTCTCGATTAGAACGGGGTGCTGGCCTTTGTTTTGAATGGTTTAGGTCGATTTCTAATAATTTCGTGTCTCGATTAGAATTTTGGTTTGTCTGGAGACCGGGAGAAGTTGGTTGAGGTTCGTGGTCCTCGTGGAATGGCGTCCATTGCCGGCGGCGGCCAGACATTTTGTGGCGACTCCTGATTTAAGTTGTTAGGCGCAGACTGCAGGTGGCTAAGGAAAGCCAGCCCCGCGCTTAGGGACTGCGCACCACTCAAACCCTTGTATCACAAGAGTACCAAGTTGTCAACAGTTTTATGAGGGGTACTGGTGGAAATTGATCCGGCGCGAAGCAGATCGGGAAGGACACGAGGAGCCGGATGGCCCGAAAAGTCAGGGGCGGAACCGACGCTCCCACCCTTCACAAAAACCGAAACCGGGAAGATTGGACCACCCGAAGCCATAAACCTTCGGGATAGGCTGCGCCACCCGCCGCACTTAAAGCCGTAAATCGTCTGAAAAGATCGGGCTCTCAGGCACAAAAGAATTGTTCACACGTCGTCAGACTGTCAGTTTTTGGCTTGGTCGGAACCACCAGTACATCAAGGGCAGGAAATAGAAATAGATCATCGTGGTGGCGAACAATCTTGCTTCCGCTGCTCTGAGCTGGAAATATTCCAACTGAGTGAGCACCTTCAGAACGTGCCCTCGAGCATTGAGGACATATTGCCCATCGTGGATTTCCGGGACTCCCCAGCCGGCATGTGCGGCAAACCATGCAAAGTTCAGCACGGCGATCGCTGCCAGGAGCCAGGAGCACGGAGCGACCCATTTGGGCGTGCCTCGCGCGAACCCCTTCCAGGCGAAGCTCGGAGATCTCGATTCCGGATACTCAAGCGCGTAGATGGGAATAAAGAGCGCCATCCATCCCAAGATGAGTACGACCCACCATAACGATATGATGTCCGCTCGAGGTCTCAAAAAGCTCTCGGCGTAAATGGCAAGGCTCGCGGAGATGCCGCACGCCGAGAGCAGCGCAAGGAGGCGGGTGGCCTGCCCTTTCTCGTTCTCCGTATTTTCTGTTTGCGGCATTTATCCCGGTTCGCGGGATGATAACACCCTTGACGTTAACGGTGCGGTATAGGAACTGCCGCGGGTTAGGCGTGCGTGTTCCTCGATATGGGCCGGGCACGTGTCCCGCGGCTAAAGCCGGCCTTAAGAGCGCGACTTTTTCACTGGACTGAAGTCCAGCTCCCCCTGCTGAAGCAGGGGGCTCCCACCAACAACTGCGTTCTTGGGAACAGCGACCGTTCACGCGACCGGGAAGGATCGGGAAGTTACGGCAAACCCTCGGAGAAGGCCAGGCCATTCGCCGAGACCGGATTGAGCTCGGAGCGCGCTGCACCACGCGCGTGGGAACGCCGAAGGCGGGCGTCGCGGGCGCGTCGATTGCTTGGCAATCGCAGAGCGATTGACCGGACGCCCCTATGAAGAAACGGCAAAGGCTTCGCCATCGGCTTCAAACGAATGGGTCAGCCGAGAGCAGAGAGTGGAGGTACACTGCCATTCCATGCGTGTGGCTTTGCTAATCACGTTTGCAGCGAGCAAGAAGGAACCGCTGGTGGCGATGATGGACCGGGTTCACGGGGCGTTTCTGGATGCCGGGCTGGGCGAACCCGCGATTCACTTCAACTTCGGCGATGGGCTCATCGGAGGACGAGTTTCGAGCGTGGACCGCGTGCTGAAGCGCCATCCGGAGCTGGAGCGATTCGTTACCACCGCCGTGCCGATGCCGCAAATTCCGGGGGCACGGCGAATCTCGAACGGGCCTTTGTCGCCGAGTGCGGGCGAAGCTGTGGCGTACACGACGTTGCAGGCGATCGCCGCCGGGGTTCCCAGGTCCTTTCCATTCCCCAGCGTCGCAATTCACTTTCATTCTGCGGCGTTCGGAGACTTGGTTCCGGCGTCTCTGAATGCGGCCCAGACGATCGCTGGGGTTTTGTTGGGGGATAGTTGGTGGGTGAACGGGCGCATCCGATCGCTGTCAGCTTGCACGGTGGTGGAGGCCGAGCCTGGCGGAAAGAAACTGCCGCCGCCTCCGAGCGCAGTCGCGGCGGTGCTGGCGGCTTGCGGGAAGGTCAAGCGTACGGTGCAAGTGCCGCTGCCGGAGCAGAACAATGCGGCTTCCGCGCCGGGTGTGCGCATGCCTGGAGAGGCAGGGTTGGTTGCGAGCGCCAATCCCGAGGCGGCGCGTGCTGTCAAAACCATTGTGCTGGACTACCGGGCGCGTTTGAAGGAAGTTGTGGAGCGGGCCGCGCTACCTCATGAACTGGTGCCGAGGAGCGAGGCGCTGCGAGGGGCTGGGCTGGGCGTGACTTCGGGGCCGAGAAAACCGGCGCTGGAGCGCTCATTCAAGCCGTTGGGATATAACTGCCGCGGCGAATCGGGGACGTTTACCTTGCGACGGCGCACGCCAGCGAACCTTACCCTCGAGCTTCATCTTGATGTAGGAACGTGGGGCCACAACGTCCTCGCCATGTTCATGGTTTGGGGTTTGGGATTCAAGGCTACGCTGATGCTTCCGGTGTCCGCGAATGACTTGGCTGGAGGGCAATATCCGATCGGTGATGCCGACCGGTGGCAGAAAATCGTCGAGAATTTTGCAGCGCTTGTGGCGGAATTGGAGCGGAGTTTTGTTCCAGAGATCGAAGCGGCGGCGGGCCCGTCGCCAGAGTGGTATCAGCCGGAGAAATGACGGGGCGGCAAACGCCGTCTGCGATGTGGCCCGGCGTCACGGTAGCGGCGCAAAGAGATTTCGCCCGCTCGTTTGGCACGAGAAACAGACCGCAGATGTAGCATCGTTTTAGCCGCGCTTCATTTGTGAGAGGAGAGCTAATGCAAAAACGCAAACTCGGAAAAGGCAACCTGGAAGTCTCGGCGATCGGGCTTGGCTGCATGGGAATGAGCTTTTCTTATGGTCCGCCTAAAGACAAAAAGGAGATGACCGCTCTGCTCCATGCAGCAGTGGAGCGCGGCATCACCCTCTTTGATACGGCGGAGGTGTACGGGCCATTCCTCAACGAAGAGCTTTTGGGTGAGGCGCTGGCGCCGTACCGCGGAAAAGTGGTGATCGCCACGAAGTTCGGATTCGATCTGAGTGGCCGCGATAATCGGCCGGGAGCGCCGGGTTTGAGCAGCCGGCCTGAGCACATCAAACAGGCCGTCGAAGGGTCGCTCAAGCGGCTGAAGATTGATGTAATCGACTTGTTGTATCAGCATCGTGTTGATCCGAACGTGGCGATCGAAGACGTGGCCGGCGCGGTGAAGGAATTGATTCAAGCCGGTAAGGTCAAGCACTTCGGACTTTCGGAGGCGGGAGTAAAGACCATTCGGCGCGCTCATGCGGTGCAGCCACTCACCGCGCTGCAGAACGAATATTCGTTGTGGTGGAGGAGGCCGGAACAGGAAGTGATACCTACGCTCGAGGAACTGGGGATTGGTTTAGTAGCGTATAGCCCGCTCGGCAAAGGATTCCTGACGGGAGCGATCAAGGAGAGCACCACATTCGACAGTTCCGATTTCCGCAGCACGCTGCCGCGGTTTACGCCCGAGGCTCTCAAGACGAATCAGGCGCTGATCGACCTGCTCGGCGCGATTGCTAAGCGGAAGAATGCGACTCCTGCGCAGATTGCGCTCGCGTGGCTGCTGGCGCAAAAGCCGTGGATTGTTCCGATTCCCGGCACGACCAAGTTAAACCGTCTGGAGGAGAACATCGGAGCGGTGTCGATTCAACTGACGACTGACGACCTGCGGGACATCGATGCTGCTGCGTCGAAGATCAAAGTGGAAGGCGACCGGTACCCGGAACGCCTGGAGAAAATGACCGGACTGTAAGCGGTTTGAGGGTGTGCGACGCTACGGCCGCTCAAACGATCCGATGTTGTAGCTCAACTGAAGGAGATTCGTAGATGGAAATCAAAAGAGGCGGGTCGCAGCCTTCGGCGAAGGGACCGGCCGATTGGTTCACCGGCACCGTGCGAGTCGATCCGCTGTTTCAGGCGGCGGGTCCGGCACGCGTGAGCGGAGCGAGTGTAACCTTCGAGCCGGGCGCGCGGACGGCGTGGCACACGCATCCGCTCGGTCAGACTCTCATCGTAACGGCTGGCTGCGGCCGGACTCAGCGCGAAGGCGGGCCTATCGAAGAGATCCGGCCCGGCGATGTAGTCTGGATCGCGCCCGGTGAGAAGCACTGGCACGGTGCTGCCCCGACGACGGCCGTGACTCACATAGCGGTTCAGGAAAATCTCAACGGCAAAGTTGTGGACTGGATGGAGCACGTGAGCGACGAGCAATACGGCGCCGGAAAATAAAGGCCCTGGGAATGACTAAGAACATTGAAGGAAAAGTCGTGGTCATCACGGGCGCGAGCAGCGGGCTGGGCGAAGCGACGGCGCGATTCCTTTCCGCGCAGGGCGCGAGCGTTGTGCTGGGCGCGCGCCGCGTGGAGCGCATGCAGGTTCTCGCGGACGAGTTGAAGAATCGCGGCGGCAAGGCACTGGCGATAAAAACAGACGTGACCCACCGTGAGCAGGTTCAAGCTTTGGTCGATGCGGCGGTGCAAACGTACGGGCGGATCGACGTGATTATCAATAACGCCGGGCTGATGCCGCAGTCGCCGCTGGAGCGCCTGAAGATCGATGACTGGGACCGCATGATAGACGTGAACATCAAAGGCGTGCTGTACGGCATCGCCGCGGCTCTGCCGTATATGAAGCAGCAGAAGGCCGGGCACATCATAAATGTCTCTTCTGTGGCCGGGCACAAGGTGAGGCCCGGCGGCGTGGTTTATTCGGCGACCAAGCATGCTGTGCGCGTCATATCCGAAGGGCTGCGCCAGGAAGTGAAACCTTACAATATACGCACCACGGTGATTTCGCCCGGTGCGGTTGATACCGAACTCCCCAACAGCGTGACCGAGCCGGATATCGCCGCGAATATCCGCAAGCTGTATGAACTTGCGATACCCGCCGAATCGTTCGCGCGGGCGGTGGCATTCGCGATGAGCCAGCCGGACGACGTGGATATCAACGAAATCCTGTACCGGCCCACGCGCCAGGAGTTCTAAGCTAACAGTGAGGAGCAGGAGTGCACATGCCAGGGCGGAATGATTCTTTGAAAGACCGCCTCTTTCGCAATCGCGAAATTCACATCTCTGTGACCGGCAGAAATTCGGGGCGTGCCATCTCAATCCCGGTTTGGTTCGTGGTGGACGATGGGAAGCTTTACCTGTTACCTGTGAACGGGTCGAAAACACAGTGGTACAAGACCGCGGTCAAGAACCCGTCGATTCGCATCTGTGTAGGAGGCACAGAGGGCGAGCTTAAGGCCGTAACCGTCAACTACGGATCAGTCCGGAATCATCCCGATCGTTCTCAGCCACGTCTCTACTAACGTAGGCCATTCCGTTATCGGAAGGTCAGTGCGTCGCAGCCCAAACGCATGCCCGCCCTGGGCGTACAAATGCATCTCCGCGGGAACGCCGACCTTCTTCAGCGCAATATAGTAAGCCAGCGAGTCGTATGCGCTGTCCACGTGGTCATCTTCTGCCTGCAGCAAAAACGTGGGCGGGGTGTGGCTGGTGACACGGATATCAGGATTTACAGCCAAGTCTTTATCAGCAGTCGCCGGATAATGGAGCACAAACTTCTTCGCACCTTGCTTAGCATCCCACTCCGCCGCGGACAGCGACAGGTGACCCGGATAAATAGCCACCGCAAAATCGGGGCGGCAGCTTTCTTTGTCGGCGGCATCGACAGCCGGGTATAAACGCTTGGCGAAATGCGTGCTGATGGCTGCCGACAGATGCCCACCAGACGAAAAGCCGAGCACTCCAATCTTATGCGGATCGATATGCCACTCGGCGGCGTGAAAGCGCACCAGGCCCAGCGTCCTCTGCGCATCTTCCAACGCTATCGGTGATTCCGGATATGGCCCTGATTTGGGATAGGGAGCCGACTTCGGGTAACGTCCCTCACCCGGGACGCGGTACTTCAAGAGAACACACGCGATCCCTCTGGACGTGAGCCAGTCGCAGACCTCCGTTCCCTCAAGGTCGATGGCCAGATCCTCGTAACCCCCTCCTGGGAACACGACGACCGCAACGCCCGTATTTTTAGCGTCTGGTGAGTAGAGCGTCATGGTAGGTAGCGACACGTTGCTCACCCCCACCGCCGGCCTGCCGGCAACCAGGAATTCCTTCCCCGTCGTCTTGGCGACCTCTGGCCCCGCAGCAGGCTGCGCATCAGGTGCAGCGCCCGGCCATATCAGAACTTGGGTATGCCCCGGCGATGGCTGCCAGGCAGATTTCTGCGCGCTCAGTCCACTGAACGCCACGACAGAGAGAACAAAGATCAGAAGTTTCATCACGACCCCCACAGCCCAATATAACCCGTCTGTGAAGAGCTGCTTCAAAAGAGCGGTTGAGCCCGCAGCGTTACTCGGACAAGTCGAATCGGAATCGAAATCGGATGGGCGGTCAGTGACGATTCGCGAACGACGATCCTGATAGAAGAACTGCGCGCGCGACGGAGCAGTGCCTACGAGGACGGCACCGACAAGACTTCGAGCAACTGCAGCTGATCATCGTCGGACGTTCGGGTCAGCTTGACTCTGGCTTTAATTTGCGCACGTGTCGATAGGCGATCGAGCGAGCCTTGAGGCGCGCTTTCGAAATACTTGATAAGGTTGCCGAAACCTTTCTCCGGCGTCATCGGAAAAAAAAGAACGATGCTGAGAACGCGCCTCGGGGTCATGTCGGGAGGGTAAGGTGGCAAGCGCGTGGTGTCCACGCTTAGGTTTTGGCACATGGCGACGTGCTTGTTTGTGGTGCGAATACAGTAGTCAATGGTGGCGCAGTCTTGAATTGTTTTTCCGAGACAATATTTTTGTATTGGCGATGGAATCCAAGCCACCGTTATTCCTTTCCGGCCGCCTTTCAGGTGCGGATCTTGCACAAAGAGCGATAGCTCCAGCTCCGAAGTGCTTTCGTGAGGTGCAGGGAGCGAGGATTGGGCTCGCGCGGTCTCACCGCCGTACGGAAAATGGCGATCGGGAGCGGGGTATGATCCGCAGGCAACGGCTACCGCGATGTAGCCGGCCAGACACCGTGCGATATTCATGGCGCAAATTTTAGCGAGCACGCCGGGCTGCGGCAACTTGTAACGCCGGCTAGATTTTGCGGCCTTGCGGCACGACTGAACTGTCGGGGGAAAAAATGGCTAATTCGACGACCAGCCTATACTTATCGAAGTGCTGAGTTGGTGGGTTTTTGCTTGTGGATATAAGATGGCGCAGGGGAACGAGGAGCAATTATGGCCCAACAAGCGCCACTGAAATATGTCTTCTACATTGCGGCTACTCCGGAGAAGGTTTGGGAGGGCTTTGTGTCTCCGGAGTCGAACCGCATCATCTTCGGGGGTGCTGAGTTTCAGGCTGACTTGAAGCCTGGCGGCTCGCTCGCATGGGTGGGCGCGGGACCTGATGGAAAGCCCGTGAGCTACGTCCGCGGGAAGGTGCTGCGATGTGAGCCGCCGAAAGTGTTTCAGTATACGTTCGCGATGGGTCAGAATGAAAAGGCGTCGCGCGCGACAATCGAATTGGTGCCGGAGACGGAAGCCACCAAAGTAACGGTGACGCATGACGAGTGGGCCGAGGATGATCCTACTTACGCAGCTTGTGCCGACGGATGGCCAAGGATTCTTTCGCGCCTGAAGACGCTGCTGGAGACTGGGAAGACTTTCAAGCCGCATTGACGAAACGGTTGAACTGACATCTTTTCGAACCCGCGCTATAATCGGGTCACTCGACTACCTGTCGACATCGGCGCATTTGCCGAGAAGGAGGTGATCCAGTGAGGTACGGTTTACGTTGATGCTTTAGAGGAGGCGCTTGTGAGGCTACCGAGCGCCTCTTTTCTTTTTCCCGCCTGTGCGAAATCCAAGTGATTTGATGAAGTAAGTAGACGTCCCGTTAGATCGCTGTAGTCCGTTCCCTCAGGGCATCGGCCAAAACGAATATTGCTCCGCAGAACAGCAGGGTATCGAAGAAATAGTTCAACGATTCAAGGCTGGTGGGAGTGGCCACCAGCAACGGGAGGTAAACAAACAGAACTAGAAGCAGAATCATTATGCCTAGATAGGTTGCTGCCATTTGCGCTTTCTTGTTGATGATCAGGGCTATCCCTGCCACGACGAGCACCACGCCTGCTAGATACGCCCACGCCAGGCGTCCGGGAATCCAGAGCGGGATGATTTTTTCGAGCGGAACGCCGGGAGCATTCGCGGGATGCAGGAAATGTTCGACGCCGTAGAACACTGCGGGTATCGCGATGAAAAATCTTGCGACGGTTACAAGCCAGGGCACGCCGCGTCTGCCCCCGCTGCTCCAATGAGATCCCGCATAAGCAAGACCGCCGGCGCTGAAGGCCGTCTCTCGCAGCGCGAGCGTCCAAGAAATTCGATTGCCGGGCTCCGCAATGACGCCCGGTATGTCCATCAGGAGCACGAATGAAAAGAACATGGCGCCCAAAAGCGTTGCCGCTAATGGCGACTGGATCTCGACGGTGATACTGAGGGCCGCGGCGATCAGACAGGTTCCGACGAAATAAGCCCAGAACATATGTGCCGGAATCCAGCTCGGGACGAGCCCGGCGATGTCTGCTGTGTTGGTGAAATGCTCCGTTCCGAAGACGGCCAGTGGAATCGTGAAAAATAATCGCCCGAACGGCAGGATTTTGTCGAGGCCGCGCATTTTCGGCAACTCGCTTTTGAGGATTTTTGCCAGGCCGACGATTAGTAGAATCGATGGAGAGAAATACAGCCAGAAGATGCCGCCCGGCAACCCGAGAGCCGCAAGCGCAGCCGCAAGACAGGCGTTAGCAAAATTCACGAATCCGAAGAGCATTGCGTTCACCCCCGTTTCTGACTCTGAACCACCTCGCGGAGGAAGAGTTGCCTCCTACAAGCTGAGATTCCGTCGAGGAACTCGGGACAAGCTCTTCTCCCGCATGCGGGATCAGGATGACAGCGTTATGACTTTTTCCGCGGTCTGTTAGAGGGCAGCGCCCTGTGATGTGTTGGCTCAGCGTGAAATGGAGAAGCGACGTTCTCCGTTAGTGAGTATTCTGCCCTTCGGGCGGGGATTTTCAAGGCATAGGGGGTCTTTCGAATCCGATGGAGGTTGGGCGGCGCAAGAACGAGTCCTCACGCCCCCGTTCACCGTCTCGATGAGCCCACCGGGATATCACTCGGCATGGTTGCGTCCCCGCAGTGCCCGCTTCCGTTTCGCCCGGCAAAATCATTGTAACTCCGCAACG
>Ga0310039_10000484_pt1 | contig 33549 bp, 30 predicted proteins | sample Sb_taG_4_FD_200460 | JGI IMG/M metagenome (GOLD analysis project Ga0310039, IMG submission 200460) | Peat soil microbial communities from Weissenstadt, Germany - Sb_50d_6_BS metaG (v2) (version 2) | ecosystem: Environmental > Terrestrial > Soil > Wetlands > Peat | place: Germany: Weissenstadt...
GATGAGGATGGCAATGCCGTTGGTGAAGCCGATGACGATCGGCCGCGGAATAAATTTGATCGCCGAGCCAAGCCCGGTGAGGCCCATAACGACGAGAAGAACGCCGGCCATCATGGTGCAAAGAAACAAGCCCTCGACGCCGTGAACCGCGACAATTCCGGCCACGACAACGACGAATGCGCCGGTCGGGCCGCCGATCTGAGTCTTCGAGCCGCCGAGTAGCGAGATCAGAAAGCCGGTGACAATCGCGCAATAAATTCCGGCCTGGGGCGTAAGTCCCGACGCGATGGCAAACGCCATGGCCAGCGGCAGAGCGACCAGGCCAACAGTGATGCCAGCGAGCAAATCGCGCAGGAATTTGCTGGTGTTGTAATCGCGCAGGCAGAGGACAGACTTCGGCAGCCAGCGATCATCGGGCAGGGTGATGTGCACGATCTAATTATCTCAACGGGAAGGAGGACACCGCAAATAATCTCAGATGCAGCGCACTGAAAGGAACCTCTCGGAAAACTATTGTTGGAGCTTGAGCGAGTAGCGCAGCATCAAATTGCTGAGACAATGGAAGACAGCCAATTGAGGGGCCTTTCTTAGTGCGAAAGCGCATCGCTATTTTCGTCGCCATCGTTCAATCCATTTTGTTCGCGGCGCACTGGTTCATCTACCGCACGTGGTCAGACTTCTGGATCGCCGCCGACCCGCCCGGAATTTCGAGGCTGGGATGGGCGGTGGCGATTCTGTCCGTGAGTTTTGTCGCCGCGACTTTTTTGGCGTGGCGCTACACCAACCAGTTCGTGCGGACGATTTACAGGATCGCTGCGGTGTGGCTCGGGCTGCTGAGCTTCTTGTTCTTCGCGGCGTGCGGATGCTGGTTGCTGTTAGGCGCGGCGCACTTGCTCGGTTGGCAGTTGCGGAACCGGGTGCTCGTGGGCGCGCTGTTCGGCGCGGCGGTGGCGGCGGGATTGTACGGCGTCGCGAATGCGGCGTGGCTGCGGGTGAAGCGCGTGCGCGTGCGGCTGGCAAACTTGCCGGAATCGTGGCGCGGGCGCGTGGCGGCGCTGGTGAGCGATACGCATCTCGGACACGTCCGCGGGCTTGGATTCGTGCGGCGCATCGTCGCGCGGTTGCAGAAGTTGAAGCCGGACATTGTCTTCCTCGCGGGAGATTTGTATGACGGCACGGCCGTGAACGCTGTGAAGCTGGCGAAGCCGTTGGGCGAAATTGCGGCGCCGCAGGGAACTTATTTTGTGACGGGCAATCACGAGGAATTTACGGACCCGCGCAAGTACGTGGAAGCGATAACGCGCGCGGGAGTGCGCGTTTTGAAGAGCGAGAAAATTATCGTGGATGGATTGCAGATCGTCGGCATCTACTACCACGATTCAACCTGGGAGCCGCGACTGCGAGAGATTCTGCAGGGCGCGGCGATTGACCGCACGCGCGCGAGTATTTTGATATCTCACGAGCCGCGGCATCTGGCGGTGGCGGAACAGGAAGGAATCTCTCTGCAGGTTTCGGGGCATACGCACGGCGGGCAATTTATTCCATGGAAGTGGTTTGCCTCGCGGATTTTTGGTCCTTTCGTTCACGGGCTGCAGCGTTTTGGGAAGATGATGGTTTACACTTCCTACGGCGCGGGAACTTGGGGACCGCCGTTGCGCGTGGGGACTTATCCGGAGATTGTGTTGATTGAGTTTGAGTGACGATCATGGCTGCGAGAACGGCGAAACAGACTCTGACAACTCAAACACAAGACCTCAGCGGCTGAAGCCGTAATAAAACCGCGGCGTTTGCGGCACGACTGAAGTCGTGCCCTGACAAACCACCAGAACAGAAAGGGACGCGATGAAGAAACGCAGATTGGGAAAGTCCGATATTGAAGTGGCGCCGCTGGCTCTTGGCGGCAATGTTTTTGGATGGACAGCGGATGAGGCGACTTCGTTTCGATTGCTCGACGCGTTCGTTGATGCGGGCTTGAATTTGATTGATACCGCCGATGTTTACTCGTTGTGGGCGCCGGGACATCAGGGCGGCGAATCCGAGACGGTGATTGGGAATTGGCTGAAGCGGTCGGGGCGGCGCAAGGACGTGGTGATCGCGACCAAGGTCGGCAACGTGATGAGCCCGGAGAAGAAAGGGTTATCGAAGGCTTACATTTTGGGTGCGGTGGAGGATTCGCTGCGGCGGTTGCAGACGGATTCGATCGATCTGTATCAATCGCATGTGGACGATCCGGCGACGCCGGTTGAGGAGACGCTGGAGGCGTATGCGGGGCTCGTGCGCGCGGGAAAAGTTCGGGCGATCGGCGCTTCGAATTTCACCGCTGAGCGATTGACGCAATCGCTGGCGGCGAGCAAGCAGCGCGGCTATCCGAGTTACGTTAGTTTGCAGCCGCATTACAACCTGGTCGAGCGAGCGGATTATGAGGCGAACCTGGAGCCGGTTTGCGTGGAGAATGGGCTTGGCGTGATTCCCTACTTTGCGTTGGCCAGCGGATTTTTGACTGGGAAATATCGATCGGAGAGCGATCTTTCGAAAAGCGCGCGTGGGTCGAGAGTGAAGAAGTATCTTGATGAACGCGGGTTGCGGATACTTGCGGGGTTGGATGAGGTTTCGGCGCGGCTGGCTTCGACGCCTGCGAGCGTGGCGCTGGCTTGGCTGATGGCGCGGCCGAGCATCACCGCGCCGATTGCCAGTGCGACGAATCTCGAGCAAATGAAGGATTTGATTGCCTCGACGGAATTGAGGCTCGATCGAGATTCGATTGAGTTGTTAAATCGAGCGAGTGCGCCGGCGCCTGTGGCGGCGTCGGCGTAGAGAGAACGGACGGGACTGGCGGGTCCGCGCGCGAGTGTCCCTTGAATCGACTGCTGCGATCGTAAGAGGCCGGCGGGACGCCAGCGGTACGCGGATTCGCCTATGTGGCTTCGGCGTAGAGAGAACGAACCGGCTGACGGGTCCGCGCGCAAGCGTCCCTTGAATCGAGCGCTGTGGTCGTAAGATGCCGGCAGGGACGCCGGCGCTACCCGATGTGGCGGGCTAGGATCTTTACGATTTGATCTTTCGGTAGCGCGCCGACGATTTGATCGGCTACCTGGCCGCCTTTGAAGACTAGTAGAGTGGGAATTCCGCGGATGTTGTAGCGCGGCGGGGCGCCCATGTTTTCGTCCACGTTCATCTTCACTACTTTCAGCTTGCCGGCGTTTTCGCGGGCAATTTCCTCGACCGTCGGGGAAAGCATGTGGCACGGGCGGCACCATTCCGCCCAGAAATCCACCATCACCGGCTGGGTCTTGCTGGCATCAATCACTTCTGCCTGAAAACTTGCGTCATTCACGGCTTGAACATTACTTGCGTTATTCGCCGCTTGAACATTATCTGCCATTGGTATCCTCTTGAGATTCTGGGGGTTACGCCAACCAGCAGCCTCGCCCCGAGTTAATTAGATGTTACAGACGCCGCCGGGATTCTGGCGCGCCTGGCGTGCTCGAAAACCGTGACATAGGCGGCAGCCGAGGGCTTCCAGGAAAATTCCTTGGCCATGCCGATGGTTTGGATCGCGTGCCACGCGGCGGCGTCGCGGAAAACGCGAATCGCGTTGCGCACACATTCGAGAAGCGCGCGGCCCGTGTAGGCGTCGAACTTGAAACCCGTACCGCCCCCTGTCTTGGGATTGTACTGCACAATCGTGTCGTCGAGGCCGCCAGTTGCACGGACGACGGGTACCGTTCCGTAGCGCAGGCTGTAGATTTGATTCAAGCCACAAGGCTCGTATTGCGAGGGCATCAGAAACATGTCGGCGCCGGCTTCGATTTTGTGCGCGATGGTGTTGTCGTAGGCGATTTTGACGCCCACTTTGGCCGGAAATTTCTGAGCCAGCGCGAGGAATAGCTTTTCGTACTGCGGATCGCCGGTGCCGAGCGCGATGATGGCCAGATTCTCCTGCATCAGCTCGGCGGCGACTTCCGCGAAGATGTCGAATCCCTTTTGATCCACAAAGCGCGAGACGATGCCGATCAATGGCCGCGTCATATTCTCCGCGGGCAGCTTGAACGTATCGAGAAGATCCTTCTTGCAGATGCGCTTGCCGTCGAGATTGTGGGCGGAATAATTCGCGGCGATGAGCTTGTCGGCTTCGGGGCTCCAGGCGGAATAATCGACGCCATTGAGGATGCCGGTGAGCCGGCCGGCGCGCATGCGAATCACGCCTTCGAGGCCGTGGCCATATTCCTTGGTTTGAATTTCTGCGGCGTATTTCTTGCTTACGGTGGTGAGTTCGTCGGCGTAAATCAGGCCGCCCTTCAGGAAATTGAGCTTGCCGAAGAATTCCAGAGCGTCCACGGTAAAAAGTGTTTCGGGCAGGCCGATACGCTGCAGCGTGCTGTGAAGAAAAAGGCCCTGGTAGCCGAGGTTGTGGATCGTAAAGACGACGGGGAGCCCTTTGAGAGCGGGATCGCCAGCGTACAACGTGCGGAGGAGAACGGGAACCATCGCCGTTTGCCAGTCGTGGCAGTGAATCACGTCGGGCATCCAGACATGCTTGGTGAATTCGATGGCGGCGCGGCTGAACTCAGTGAAGCGCTCGGCGTTGTCGTGATAGTCGCTGCCCTTTTCACCGTAAAGTTGGGCGCGATCGAAGTAGCTCGGATCGTCAACGAAGAAGAAGCGGACGCCGCTGATGCTTGCGCCTTCGGCGATGGCCGGAAAGCGCAGCTCGTCGCCGACGGGAATCGTCAGGCTGGGAATCGTGACGGTATGCGTTTTGGTGCCGCGATATTTCGGAAGGAGAACGACGACTTCATGACCCGCTTCGACCAACGCGACGCTGAGCGCGCCGGAGACGTCGGCGAGGCCGCCCGTTTTTGAGTACGGCACGCCTTCGGAAGCAACGAAGAGAATTTTCATCGGATTCGCACCGGAACGGAGAAGCTACCGGAGCGATGGAGGTTCGTCAAGAAGAACCCTGCGGTTTGATTGCGGCGAAATTGCTAAACTCGACGGCGCTATGGCGCGACAGAAGCTGGGACAACATTTTCTTGGAGATTTGGGTTGGCGGAAGAAGATTCTGCAGACGCTGGGCGTGGCGGCGGGCGAGCGTTGGCTTGAGATTGGGCCTGGCCATGGCGAGATGACGGAGTTGCTGGCGCGGGTTGGGGCGCGCGTGGTGGCGATTGAGACGGATGAGCGGCTGGCGGAGGGGTTGCGGGAGAAAGCGGAGGCTTGGGGGCGGGTGGAAGTTGTTGCGGGAGATGTTTTGCAGGTGGATTTGGCGGCGTTGATTGGAGATGGGGCTCGCGTTTACGGGAATTTGCCTTACTACATTACTTCGCCGATTTTGCGGCATTTGTTTGCTGTGGCTGACCGCATTGCTTCGATTCACATTGTGATTCAGTTGGAAGTTGCGGAGAGGATTGTGGCGCGGCCTGGGCGGCGAGCTTACGGGTATCTTTCGGCTTTGTGCCAGTTTTATGCGCGGCCGGAGATTGAGTTGCGGATTCCGGCTGGGGCGTTTCGGCCGCCGCCGAAGGTTACTTCGGCTTTGGTGAAGATGGAGTTGCCGGGGGAACGGGCGGGGTTGGGCATTGCGGATGAGGAGAGGTTTCTTGAATTTGTGCAGATGTGTTTCGGGCAGAAGAGGAAGACGTTGCGGAATAATTTGCGCGGGGTTGCGGATTCGGAACGGATCGAGGAGGCATTGCAGAGATGCAAGATTGCGGGGAATGTGCGGGCGGAGGAATTGACGTTGGGGCAATTTGCGGCGATGTATGAGGCGATCGGAGTGTAGCGCTCGCCTGTCAGGCCAGCATTTGCGATCGCATCCAAATTCATAAATGTGTCGGGCTGAATAGTGCGTCTGCAATCCCGAGTAGACAAACCTCAGCGGCCAAAGCCGTAGGCTTTCGACGGCGCTTTCGGCACGGCTGAAGCCGTGCCCTGACAAAACATCGGAGTGCTCACAGGGGATTTGATGTGCGTGCCTTCAGTCGCCGGCGTCAGGATGCAGGGCTAAAAGCGCGGCGCTAAATAGACTTTCGCTGCGTGCTCCGCGTAGGGACTTGGTTTCTGCTGCGGAGCTTACTGGGAACAACCCCATGCGCAAAAAACAGTGAGGCGGTCGCGAGTGGGCCTAGTCCTCGGGCTCGAGATGCTCGAGAACGGCTTGGAGGCGATCGGGGAAGTCGGTCATTACGCCATCTACGCCGGCTAGGATCAGGCGGCGCATTTGATCGGGCTTGTTGGCGGTCCAAGTGGCTACTTGCAGATCGGCTTGATGGGCTTCGGCGACTAGTTCGGGAGTGACTACGTCGGCGCGAGGGCAGAATTGGCGGGCGCCTACTCCGACGGCGAGTTTGACGGAATCTGGATGCAGATCATCGACCAGGAGCCCTGTCATTAGGGTGCGATCGAATTGGCGGATGCCGTCGAGAGTGGTGGGATCGAAGGAAAGGAGCACGACGCGGGCGGCGTCGCCGTTGCTGGTGAGTTCGGCTGCTAGCGAGTGGTGCAGGCCGTAGGCGACTTCGTATTTGATCTCGAGATAGAGAACGATGTCGGCCTCGCGGGCGAAAGAGAGAATCTGATCGAGGGTGGGAACGCGCTCGCCCATGAAGCTGCGATCGAACCATTTTCCGGCATCGAGTTCGGCGATTTGCGCGAGAGTGAGATCGCGGACTGCGCCGCGGCCATTCGTGGTGCGTTCGACGGTGGAATCGTGCATGGCGACGAAGCGGGCGTCGCGCGTCATTTGCAGATCGGTCTCGATGAAGCGCGCGCCTAGTTCCACGGCGCGGCGGAATGCCACCATCGTATTTTCGGGGGCATGGCCGGAAGCGCCGCGGTGCGCGATGACCCAAGGTTGACGCATGTCCGCCTATCCTAACAGAATCGCGCGCCAGGAAATTCTGCCTCGCGAGTGTGGGTGTTCCCCCCGCGCACCTGGCAATGGCCGCGGGTCATGCTGCGTTTCGAGAATCGCAAGCGGGCGAGTATGGCGATTTCCGGGCGGCGCGCGAGGCTGGGATACCTGGCAAATCGTTTCGCATTTAAGATAAGCGGCTACTGTCATTTGACATCGAGTCGGGAGGCCGCCGGGCGGACTGCTGCCGGGCGTCCGGAGAGCCTCCTGCAGACTGCCCCATTCCACTGATTATTAAGAACTTATATTCGTTGTCGCGGACGGCCCGCGAACCGGCCTTTGGCTGGCCAATTGCCAAACCCAATCCACTACGATTCGCTCCGTGGTGTCCCGGGCGAGTCGCAAATCGCACTTGTTGCGGGCCTACGACCCTACTTGGGAGGGGACGTGGCACTGTTGGTTCTACTGATCGTCGGGGTGGTCGTCAGCCAAACGTGGATAGAATGGCGCGATACGCGCCGCGGGTGGCATGTACCCGAATGGGCGAGCGGCTTGGGATTGGCGGCGCTGGTGGCGACTCCGCTTACGGCGACTGCTTCGTTTGCGTCCATGTGGTATCAAGACTCGCTTGGGCTGCTTGGCCGGGGAATCGGCGCGTGGTTTTGGTTTGAGATGGGATTCGCGCTGTGTGCGATGGGAATTGTGGTGGCCGCGACGCGGCGAAAGAGACTGCGCACCTTGATGGTAATCGCCGGCGTGCTGACCGTCGGGCTTTGGATTGGCCTCGCTCTCTCTACGTAGAAATTAGAATATTTGCTTCCCTGCTTTGATTCGCTGGCTTCCCTCTGAAATATCGCGCGGCGCTGCGGTGGTGCGTAGTCCTACGGATAACTTCGACGCAGCGGCATCTTGCCGGAAAACGCAACGCTTGCCATACTGTGAGCGATGAAGCGGGCATGGATCGTCCTCGCGGCCTGCGCCGTCCTTGCGGGCGGTGTGTGCGCCGATCAATTGCATCTGAAAGACGGCAGTGTCATCAACGGCACCATCGTGGGCTTTGATGAAAGCTCGTTCAAAGTAAAAACAAATTACGGTTACGCGATGGTGCGCCGCGATCAGGTGGTTTCCATCGACGTGACAGATACGGATTCCGGCGCGGTGAAGAAGCCGGATGCGAGCGCGACTCCTGTAGCGTCGAGGACGACTGCTACTGCGCCGCCGAGCGCTCCGGCAAATGTGGCCCCCAATGCGTCGCGCCCGTCTGCGAAAGCGGCTGCGCCCGCGACGCCGCTTGAACCGCCAAATCTCAAGACCTCAGCACCACCGAGCACGGTGGCATCAAAAAGCACGCCTCCCCCGGCGGCCATCACGCCTACCAAGACGATGATGACGCCGCCAGCGAAGCCAGCGCCAACTTCGAGCATTGCCGCGACCAAACCGCCGGTGATCGCGGCGAGCGCGCCGGTACCGGCTGTGGTTCCGGCTTCCGCGCCGCCGCCGATTCCCAAGCCTGTGCCGCCGGAGCCCATTCGCGAATCGATCAGCGGGAATCTTTACACGAACGACACATACGGATTCCGGATGTTCCGCCCGCCGGGGTGGGAAATAATCGAGGACGCGCGAACTACGTTGCCCGGCGCAATCGCTGCGCTTGGCACCAACGATCAAACCACCTACTTGCTGGTTGGCGCGAGCCCGTCGGCTGGGTCGCTCGATGCGGATTTGAAAGCTTCTGATGTGAAGCTAAGAGAAATGGTGGAGAATTATCGCCCGCTGGGCGACAAGAAGACGACGGTTGCGGGCCTGTCGGCGATTGAGCGGCGATTCCGCGGCGTCGTGGATGGCAAGGATTGGTCGGGGACCGTGGTGCTGGTGCAACGCGGGAAGCAGCTCTTTACGATATTCGGAATGACTTATGCGGGATCAGACCTCGTGCAGATTCAGGAAAATGTGATACACCGCGCGATCACCAGCCTACAATTTACGAAGTAAGCCCAAACCAGAGGGATTCCTCACTTCGTTCGGAATGACGCCGAAATACTTTTTCGCGCGAATTCCTAGTCGAATTCGCGCTTGGGGGCAGATTGTTCCGGGCCGACGCGGCCGGCCTGGATATCGGCGCGGTAGTAATTTTCACCGCGTATGGGTGCGCCGGCGATGCGGCGAAGAATATTGATTTGGCCTACGTGCGTCAGTGAGTCTGCGATCGCGCCTTGAAACAGCTTTTCCGGCGGCGTGGAGAGCGGCGCGCCTGAGGCGAGATAATCGTCGAAGGCTTTGAGCGCGGCGAAAAATCGGACGCAGTCTTCTTCCCAGGTGCGCGGAGGCGAATCGCGCCATTCCTGCTTGCCTTTGGCGAGCGAGAGGGCCCAATCGAGCAGATCGCCTAAGTGCGCGAGGATTTGACCGGGCGTGCGCACACATGGCGCGGCTTGAAACCCCGAGAAGCTGGGCGGCGCGCCGCGCAGAGCTTTGCCGCCGCGATAGGCTAGCGTCGCGACGGTGTGACGCAGCAACTCTACCTTCTCATTTGCGCTGCCCGGCATTTTCTGCCTCTAGAATTTTGTGACTTCGGAGAAATGGAAATCGCGGACTTTCATCGCGGGAACGACCATCTCGAAAGATTCTTCGCCCGCGGCGCGCACGGGGACGCCGAGCATCTCGACGTTCGATAACATCTTGATCATGCTCTGATTGAAGCGGAAATTCCGGATGCCGCCGGCGATGCGGCCTTTCTCGATCAAGAATGTGCCGTCGCGGGTCATGCCAGTAAGAATCTTTTGGTAGGGATCGACTTCGCGAATGTACCAGAGCCGCGTGACGAGGACGCCGCGCTCTGTGGAGAGAACCATTTCGTCAACCGTGGCCTTCCCGCCGGCGAAAACGAGATTCATCGGCGCTTCGCCATATTCATTCGGCAGCGAGAAGCCGTGGCCCGTGGGCCTGGCCTTCATTTTCTTGGCGGTCGCGCGGGCGTAGACGAGATTCCGCGGCACGCCGCGATCAACGAGCTGCACTTTCTCGCGCGCGATGCCCTCGCCATCGTAAGGGGCGCCGAGCTGCAGCGGGTGATAGACGTCATCCCAAATGGAAATGTTCTCGCCGAAAAGTTTCTTGCCCATGCGGCCGGTGAAAAGCGAACGCTGGTCGAGAACAGCCGTGCCCGCAAAATCGTAGAAAAGGAATCCGACGAGATCGAGCACCGCGGGCGGCTCAAGAATCACGGTGTAATGTCCCGGCTCGATTTCGCGAGGCGCGCGCGATGCGACAGCCTTTTCGCTCGCCGATTCGGCCAGAGCTTCGGGATCGATCTCCACGAGATTCGGCGAGTTCGACTTGGCCCAGCCCGAGGAATCCTTCTCGAGAATGGTGATCGAGAATTCCGCACGCGTCTGCTCGTAATGCGCGAAAAGGCCGCGCGAATTGGCGAGAATCGATTCGGTCAAGCCGGTGGTGAAAATTCCTGCAGCCGTTTGCTTCGTTTTCTCGGCGGTGGCGCAAACGCGGGCGACGGCGCGGGCACGGTCTGCGGCGCTGGCGGCAGCGGTGATGGGATAGAAGCGGCGGACTTTTTGATATTTCTGCTGCTTGGGCATGGGGAGCAGGTCGGGATTCTTCTGCTGCACGCGCGCGAGGCTCGATGCCGCGTTCACGACGCGGCGCAGCGATTCCTCGTCAGTCTTGTTGGTACTTGCGCGAGCCGTGCGGCCGTCGAAAACTACGCGCACGGAAAGCGCCAGATTCTGCTCGGCGACGTGCTGATGGATGGTGTTGTTGGCAAAGCGAGTAAGCGCGTCGCTGACGGCGCCGACATCGACTTCGGTCTCATCGGCGTCGCTCAGCTTCAAGACGCGGGCAGCTATTTCGCGCAGATCGGGCAATCCGACGCGAAAGTCCTCCGAGGCGTGCGAGTGATACACGGACTTCGCGGCACGACGCGGCTTCTTCGATTTGCGCGCGGGAGACATTTATTTCGCGAAGGCGACTCCAATTTTAATGTTGCGAAAGCGCGAAGGCGCCGCGCCGTGGCCCGTGCCCATGGTCTGCATGGGCTGGCCCTTGCCGCAATTCGGGGTGCCCCAGAGCGTCCAGTAATCGCGCGAGCAAATCGCGTCGCAACTGTTCCAGAATTCGGTGGTAATACCGCTGTAGCTGGGATTCTTGATCATACGGCCTTTTTTGCCGCCTTTGATCTCCCAGCCGATTTCGGTGGAGAACTGAAAATGGTAGCGGCGATCGTCGATGGACCAGGAGCGGTTGGTCTCCATCAGAATTGCGTCGTCGGTGTCGGCGATTAGATCGTCGTATTTCCATGTGCCGGGCAGAAGGCTTACGTTGGTCATGCGAATGATCGGAAGGCGATTCCAGCTTTCCGTGCGCATGGTGCCGCCGGAGCGCTTCTCGCCGATGGCCGCGGCGGATTCGCGATTGCTGAGATAGCCAGTGAATAGGCCGTTCGAAATAATCGGCGTGCATTGCGCGGGGACACCTTCATCGTCGTAGCCGAAGGTGCCGAGGCCGGGGCCGTGTTCGAGCCGCGCGTCGGCGACAACATTCACGATTTCCGAGCCGTAGCGAAGTTTGCGCAGTTTATCGATAGTCAGGAAACTCATGCCCGCGAAATTTGCTTCCTGGCCGAGCACGCGGTCGAGCTCGATCGGATGCCCGACGGACTCGTGAATTTGCAGGCCAAGCTGCGCGCTTTCGAGGATGATCGTGCTCGTCCCCTCGGGGCATTGCGCCGCAGAATGAAGCGCGACGCTCTCCTCGCCCACGCGCCCCGCATTTCCGGCGAGATCGAGCGATTCAACCAATTCGTAGCCGCTTTCCATGTGCTGCCCGCCGAAGCTATTCGGATAGGAGCGCTTCTGAATTTCTTTCTCGGCAAAGCTCGTGGCCACAATCCCGGCGCCCGAGAGCATCTTCACTTGATGAATCGCCGAACCGATGCTCGAAGCAAAGAATTGCTCGATTCGCCGGAACGACATCGAGCCTTCGGCCAGCGTCACGCCTTTGACTTTGCGCATTTCCTTGTCGGCGGCAAGAAGCAAATCAATTTGGCGCTCGACGGGAATGCGGAACGGATCTTTGATGAACGGGCTTTGCCAAGTATCTTCGTAGGCCTGTTCGGGAGCGAGGACGACGTTGTGAGTCTTTGCGAGGGCTGACGCCTTCGCAATTGAGACCGCTTCGGCGGCGCAGGCCTGCACGCCTTCGCGCGTCAACCGGTCGGTCGCGGCAAATCCCCAAGCGCCGCTGGCGATCACGCGCACGCCGATGCCGAGCGATTCGCTCTCAGCGACCGTGCCAATGGCTCCATTTTTTGTGGAAATATCGCGCTGGCGGATGTCCATCACGCGCGCATCGGCGTAAGTCGCGCCGCGCACGAGCGCGGTTCCAACTGCGATTTGAGCCCAATCATGCATGTTTGGCGCGGAAGGCGGGCTGGGTGGCCGCAGATTCCTAAGTGCCTTCGTCCCACGAAGCGAGATAGTGCTCCTGCTCGGCGGTCAGCTTGTCGAGCTGGAAGCCCATCGATTCGAGTTTCAGCTTGGCGATCTGGCGGTCGAGCGCCTCGGGGACCGGATACACCTGCTTCTTCAACTCGCTGGCGTGCTTGATCAGGTGGTCCACCGATAGCGCCTGGTTCGCAAAGCTCATATCCATCACGGCCGCCGGATGTCCTTCGGCGGCGGCGAGATTGATCAAGCGGCCGTCGCCGAGAAGATAAATTTTCCGGCCGTCCTTCATTACGTATTCATCCACCATCGGCCGGGCTTGCTTCTTCGCGCTCGAGAGCTTCTCGAGTGCCGGGATATCAATCTCGACGTTGAAGTGGCCGGAGTTGCACATCACCGCGCCATCTTTCATCTGCTCGAAATGCTCCGAAGCGAGCACCGACTTGTTGCCGGTGACGGTGACGAAGATGTCGCCAATTTTTGCGGCTTCGGCCATGGGCATTACGCGGAAACCATCCATCACCGCTTCGATCGCGCGTGTGGGATTGATTTCGGTGACAATGACGTCGGCGCCGAGGCCCTTGGCGCGCATGGCTACGCCGCGGCCGCACCAGCCGTAGCCTGCCACAACGACGCGAAGCCCGGCGACCAGAAGATTCGTGGCGCGAATAATTCCATCGAGAGTGGACTGGCCCGTTCCGTAGCGGTTGTCGAAGAGATGTTTCGTGAGCGCGTCGTTCACCGCGATGATCGGATATTGCAGCGTGCCATCCTTGGCCATGGCGCGCAGACGAATCACGCCGGTGGTGGTTTCTTCTGTCCCGCCGATTACATGCTTCACCAGCTCGGTGCGCTTGGTGAGAAGTTGGGTGACGAGATCGGCGCCATCATCGAGGGTAATCTGCGGCTGATGATCGAGCGCCGCGCTGATGTGCGCGTAATAGGTGGCGTTGTCCTCGCCCTTGATCGCGAACGTGGGAATGCCGTAATCCTTCACCAGCGACGCGGCCACGTCGTCCTGCGTCGAGAGCGGATTCGAAGCGCAAAGAACGACATCTGCGCCGCCATCGCGCAGCGTGATCGCCAGATTGGCGGTCTCGCTGGTGACATGCAGGCACGCCGCCATGCGAATGCCCTTCAGCGGCTGATCTTTGATGAATTGTTTGCGGATGAGCTGCAGCACGGGCATGTGCTGGTTGGCCCACTCGATCCTGCGCTTGCCGCGGTCGGCGAATGCGAGGTCCTTCACGTCACCGGACAGTCTGGGTGCTGTTTCCACGAAATAGTCTCCTAGGTTGTGTTCGCGAAGGGGTTAGCTGCGTGACGCCGTGACTGCGCCCTGCGAGCCGACCTGGCTCTGGATTTTCGCAGCCTTGTCGGTGCGCTCCCAAGTAAAACCGGGCTCGTTGCGTCCAAAATGCCCATACGTCGCCGTCTGGCGATAGATGGGGCGCCGCAGGTCGAGCGTTTCGATGATCCCGGCGGGCGTGAGCTTGAAATTGGTGCGAATCAGCTCGGTGACTTGGGGATCGGGAATTACGCCAGTGCCAAATGTATCGACCATGACGGAGACCGGCTCGGCGACGCCAATGGCGTAAGCGATTTGCACTTCGAGCTTGGTCGCGACACCGGCGGCCACCAGATTCTTCGCCACGTAGCGCGCCATATAGCAGGCCGAGCGATCTACTTTCGTTGGATCTTTGCCCGATAACGCGCCACCACCATGACGGCTATAGCCGCCGTAGGTGTCGACGATAATCTTGCGGCCCGTCAGCCCCGCATCGCCCATCGGCCCACCAACGACGAAGCGGCCGGTAGGATTGATGTGGATCTTCGTCTGGGCATCGAGCATCTCGCGCGGCACGATTGGCTTGATCACGTGTTCGACGATCGAGCGGTGCAATTCTTCGTTGGAAATATCTTCGCCGTGCTGCGTCGAGACAACCACGCAATCGACGCGCGTCGGGCGGCCTTTCATATATTCGACGGTGACTTGAGTTTTTCCATCCGGGCGGAGGCAGCGAACCAGATCTTTCTTGCGGGCTTCGGCGAGGCGGCGGGCCAGTTGATGCGCGAGTTGGATGGGCATAGGCATCAACTCGGGAGTTTCATCGCAGGCGAAGCCGAACATCAGGCCCTGATCTCCTGCGCCGCCGGTATCAACGCCTTGCGCGATGTCGGGCGATTGCTTTTTGATCGAGGAAATCACGCCGCAGGTATCTGCGTCGAAACCATACTTGGCGCGGGTGTAGCCGACTTCACGGATAACGTCGCGCGCCACGTCGCCAAAGTCCACGTAGCCGGTCGTCGTGATCTCGCCGGCGATCACCACGAGGCCCGTCGTGACCAGCGTTTCGCAGGCCACGCGGCCTTTCGGGTCCTGCTTCAGCACTTCATCGAGAATGGCGTCGGAAATCTGGTCGGCGATCTTGTCGGGGTGACCTTCGGTCACGGACTCCGAAGTAAACAAATAGCGTTCGTGAGAAGCTGTCAAAAGACTGTCCTCCCGGGGACTTGGATGCGAAATACAGGCCTAAGCTGCTTTCCGCAGTAGAAATATCGAAAATTCAAATTAGCATGCGACTTAGGGAGTGTCAACGCTTTGCGCCGAAACGGGTTATTGGCCGCGTGAACGGCAATTCTCGCCGCCGAAGCGCGAGTTTTGTAGCGCCACCCTTTCAGGGTGGCATCCGCTGCTAGGTAACTGCGAGTCCCGGGCTCTTACTCCCCCGCGGTCGCTCCGGCGCCGTTTCCGCCCGTCCGTCGGTAGAGCAAGAACGCCCGAATAAAATCATCAATATCGCCATTGAGCACCTTCTCCACATCCCCGCGCTCAACTTTCGTCCGGTGATCCTTGATGATCTGATAGGGCTGTAGCGTGTAGGTGCGCACCTGGCTGCCGAAGCTGATATCGGTCTTTGTGTCTTCCAGCTTCCTGGCTTCCCCCCGCCGCTTCTCGAGCTCGAGTTCATACAGCTTCGAGCGCAGGAATTTCATGGCCAGCTCGCGATTCTTATGCTGGCTGCGTTCGTTCTGGCATTGCACCACGGTTCCCGTGGGCAAGTGCGTGAAGCGCACCGCAGTTTCGACTTTGTTGACGTTCTGGCCACCATGGCCGCCGGCGCGGAATGTGTCAATGCGCAAATCCTCCGGCTTGATGACGACCTCGATGCGGTCATCAATTTCCGGAATCACGAAGACTGAGGCGAACGAAGTATGCCGGCGCGCCGCTTGATCGAACGGCGAAATGCGTATGAGCCGGTGAACGCCGGTTTCGCCTGAGAGCAAACCGAACGCGTTCTCGCCCTCGAACCGGAGCGTAGCGGATTTGATCCCCGCTTCTTCGCCCGGCGTCGAATCCATCAGGGTCACGCCCACTTTGTGCGCTTCCGCCCAGCGCATGTACATGCGCATCAGCATCTCGGCCCAATCCTGCGATTCCGTGCCGCCCGCGCCGGGCTTGATGGTCATGATGGCGTTCATCGCGTCGGTCTCACCGGAGAGCAGCGTTTTCGTTTCGACCTCGGCGACGTAGGTGTCAGCGGTCTTCAATTCCGCCGCGACATCATTGAGCAGAGAATCGCGTTGTTCGGCGTTCGATTCTTCTTTCGCCAGATTGAAATACGTCTCGATGTCGCTCAGCATGCGCGCAAGCTTTTCTTCCGCGCCGAGGCGTTCTTCCACCTGCTTGCGTTCCTGCAGCACGGTCTGTGCCTGTTCCTGGTTCGACCAGAAATCGGGTTTGTTGGCTTTTTCTTCGAGAATGGTTAAGCGCTGGCGATTGGCGGGAACGTCAAAGATAGCGCCGCACCAGCTCGATGCGAGTGCTGAGCCCGGCGAAGCGCTGCTGCAGATCTTCAATATGTTCAGCCACGGTGATTCCTCGAACTACAGTTTACCGTCAAACGCGTGGAGTTGATAGCTGGCGGCGGCCGGGTCACTTCTCCTTGCGCTTCGACTTCCGGGGTGCAGTTTCGGCAGGCGCGGCATCCTCGTCGTCGCGATCGAGACGCATCATTATTCCGGCTCGCACCATAAGCCCAATCGACACGAACAGGCAGAGCCAGGCGATCCAATCGCCCCAGCGGACGTACGGCGTTTTATCGCTGCGGAAATCGTAGGGGGCGTCCAATTGGCCGCGGATATCGGTCTGCAGGGCTGCCACCGTGCGACCGTAGGGATCGATCGCCACCGTGTAGCCATTATTCGTGTCGCGCAGCATCCAGCGGCGGCTCTCCACCGCGCGCACGCGGGCCATCATCAGATGCTGCGTGGGGGCTGCTGATCGGCCGAACCAGCCATCATTCGAAAGATTGATCAGCATCTCCGCGCCGTTTCCTGCGAAATGGCGCACCTCGTTCGGAAAAATCGCTTCGTAGCAGATGTACACGCCGAATCGCCCGCCGGGCAATTCGCCTACGCGATATTCCGTGCCCGGTGTGAAATCCGAGATGTCCGCTGTCAGCCGCCCAGCAAAAGTCAGATACTCGCGCAGCGGCACATATTCGCCGAAAGGCACGAGATGCAGCTTGTCGTAGGTGAAGATTCGCTGGCCGAGCGGATTCAGCAGCGTCGCGCTATTCGTCGCCTGCCATTGCTTGTCCGGGCCTTTCTTCCAATCCACGACGCCGACTAGAAATTCATTTGCCGCTTCACGCGCAATGCGCTGCGCGCGCTCGCCGAACTTCGCTTCCGTGAAGCTGAACGGCGCGGGAACTTCCGGCCAAACAACGAGTCCGGGCTGCCGCCGCGCCGCGTCCACGCTGATCTTCTCGAGTTCGTCGAGGTCTCCCGCGTGGATGTCTAGCCAATCCGACGGATAGCTCTCCGATTGCGGAAAATTCGTCTGCACTAAATGCGCGATGTAGCGCGGCTTTTGCGACGGCACGAGATGAGGCCCGGCAATCGCCACCACAAGCAATACCGCAGTCGTGCTCGCGAGCGTTATCAGCGCCCGGCGATCGCGCCGCCAAATCGCCCAGGCCAGTACCGCGTTGTAAGCGCCGATCAACAGCGATAGCCCGTAAATTCCGGTGAGCACCGTGAGCTGCACGAACGCCAAACTTCCGCTCGCCGCATAGCCGCTCAAATTCCACGGAAACGCAATGATCGGCAGATGCGTGCGAATCAGCTCCAACGTCAGCCACAGAAATGGCGCGATCACAAACGCCGCGCCAACGTTTCGCCGACTCACGAAGCGGACGCACGAAGTGAAAATCATCATGTGCAATCCGCCGAGAAGCCCGATCCCCGCCATGATGGCCAGCGCAGGCAGCACCGGCACATTTCCGTATTGGCGCATCACGACGTAAATCCAAGTGAGGCATAGCGGATAAAAGATAAAGCCGTGCAGAAATCCGGCGGCCATGGCGTCGCGCACGCTCGCGCCCAGCGACGCCAGAATCAGCATCGCCACGGCGACCCACGCGAGCAGCGGCAAATTGTAATTGGGAAAGCTGAGGGCGAGCGCAACCCCGGAAGCGAGGCCGAGGACTAATCTCAAAGGCCGCGAAAGTTCCATTCAGCGCTTGATAATAGGATTAAATCCGGCCTGGGCAAGCGCCGCCTTGGCTTTTTCGGCAGCGGCCCCGTCAGGATAAGGGCCGACTTGCACGCGATAAAGGCGGTCGGTCGTGGGCGTCACAACAAACGATGGAAAATGTTTCTGCTGCGCTGCGTCGGCGAGTGCCAATGCGTCGGCTTCCTTTGTAAGCGCGGCGAGCTGCATCACCACCGAACCTCGCGGAATGCGTGGCGCCTGAAATCTTCGCAGGTCGCTCGAATTTGCGATAACAGGCTGCGGTGCAGCCGCCGGCGGTGAATCCGCAGGCCGGTGCGTCGAGGTTACGCGTCCCGAAGTCGCCGGAGCAGTAGCGGGCACGCTCGGCGCCGCATTCGGTCGCGGCTCGAGCTTGTTCGGATCCTTGCCCTTCGAATAAAAATCCCACTCGCTATTCGCGCTTTTTTCGCCGGCGTCGGGATTCTCGGCCTTCGCGCTGCCGCCGGAAGGCGCAATCAGAGACCGGTTCGAATCCGCCGACGCATGAAGTGGCATAGGCATGCCCGATTGGGTGCGCCCCATCACGTAGCCCAACGTGAAGAACACACCGCAAAGCAATACCACGCCCAGAAACAAGCCGACCAGATGCCGGCTCTCCAGTACGCGTTCCCCGCCCCCGCGCTTTCCGTTTCCCCCAGCCACTCTTACTTGCCCCCTCCGAAGCTCTTCGCCCACTGCGACACGATGTCGATGGGCAGCGGAAAAATCACAGTCGTATTCTTCTCGACTCCGATTTCGGTCAAAGTCTGCAAGTAGCGAAGCTGAATCGCGGCGGGCTGCGTTTCAAGAACTTCGGCCGCCTGCGCCAGCTTTGTCGAGGCTTCAAATTCACCAGCCGCATGAATAATCTTCGCGCGGCGCTCGCGCTCCGCCTCCGCCTGCTTGGCGATGGCGCGCTGCATCGACTCCGGAATATCGACTTGCTTGACCTCAACTTTAGATACCTTGATACCCCAAGGCTCCGTATCCTGGTCAAGGATTACTTGCAACTTGGCGTTTACCTTTTCGCGATCCGACAGAATCTCGTCCAGCTCAAATTGCCCGAGGACGCTGCGCAAATTGGTCTGCGCGAGCTGCGAAGTGGCGTAGAGATAGTTCTGCACCTGCGAAAGCGCCAGGTTTGCATCCACCACGCGGAAATAACAGACCGCGTTTACCTTCGCCGAGACGTTATCTTTCGTGATCACGTCCTGTGGCGGCACGTCCAGCGTCTCTACGCGCAATGACATCCGCGTTAGCACGTCGATCGGCCAGAACACCAACTGCAATCCCGCGGGCTTTGGATCCGGCCGCATCTTTCCGAGGCGCAGGACCACACCGCGTTCCCATTCCTTGATCACGTAAACGGAATTGAAAAGCCAAATCAGAAAGAAAAATACGCACACCCCAAGCAAAATTTGAATGAACCCCATCGCATCCTCCTCGATTGCTAAATCCCGGACGGTCGCTGCCCCGCGTCCACCGGCTCGACGTACAGCGTCAATCCTTCGACTTTGCGCACGCGGGCGTGCGCTCCGCGCGGAATCGCCGTTTCGGCCGCGGCACGCCATCTCTCGCCGTGAACGAAAATCATCCCCGGCGCCGCGCCCGCTCCGACGGCTTCCGTCACTTCCCCGATTTCACCAATCAGTTGCTCACGGCCGGTCGAGAGCTTCCATTTGCGCGACTTCATCACCAGCCGCATCAAAATAATCATGATCAATGCGCACGGAATCGCCACGCCCAGCGCCGCGCCGAGGCTCACGCCCATGCCCGTTAGCGGCGAGCGCACCAGCATCAGCGCTCCGAGCACCATGGAGATCACGCCGCCAACGCCAAGGATTCCGTGCGTCGGAAATTTCGCCTCTAATATGAAAAAAGTGAGCGCCGCGATGATCAGGACGACTCCCGTCAAATTCACGGGCAGCAAGTGCATCGCATACAGCGCCAGGATCAGCGCGATGCCGCCAATTACTCCCGGCGCAAATAATCCGGGATGCGTGAATTCCGCGTACAGCCCTAGCACGCCCACAATCAGCAAAATGAAAAACACATCCGGCTGCACGATGCGCGAAAGAAATCGCTCCCGCAGCGCCATCTGATAATCGCTCACCGCCGGTGAATCGAGGTCGAGCTTCACCGTCGTGCCGTCAAAGCGCTTGATCGACCGGCCGTTCAACTGCGCCAGCAGCGCCTCCTGCGACGGCGCAATCAGATCAATCAATTTCCCATCCAGCGCTTCCTTCTCGCTGAATGCCTTCGCCTCGGTAACCGCCAATTCCGCGAGATCAGGATTCCTCCCGCGCTGCGCCGTGTAGCTTCGCAAGTAGGCCGTGGCCTCATTCACAACTTTGTGCCGCATGGTCTCATCGACCTGCATCGACCAACCACCGATCACAAACACCGGCGAAGCCGCCCCCGTATCAGTCCCGGGAGACATCGCCGCCACATCCGCCGAAAGCAAAATGAAAAATCCAGCCGAAGCCGCGCGCGTGCCCGTAGGCGACACGTAAACCACTACGGGAACCGGCGACGCCAGAATCTTCTGGATGATCGTGCGCATCGACGAATCGAGCCCGCCCGGCGTATCCATTGTGATCAGCACCAGGCTGGCGTGCTGCTCCGCCGCGCTATCGATCCCATGGACGATATAGTCCGCAAGGATTGGCTCGATCTCGCCGTCAATCTGCAATCGCAAAATTTTTGCAGGAGTAGGAGGCGCCGCAGCCACCGGATGCGCGTAGAACAGCAGAGCGCCCGTAGCCGCGAGCAGTATCGCCGCGGCGGAAGCGATCAGCACCAAGCCGCGAACATTGCGCAGAAACATCTCGCGCGCATTATAGCAAGAATTAACGCCAAGGCATCGTAGCGCCGGCTGCCAGCCGGCGTTTTTCGATCAAACGGGCATCGCGGAAACCCAGAGGGCGGAACTGTACGTTGCGAGAGGTTTTTTCTTCGCTCGTTCTACTGCGGCGTATCGCTCTTCTTCGGCTCGCCGGCGTACGACGGCGGCACAACAATCACTTCCTGCACCCGCGGGTCCTTCACCACCTTCGAAAATTCCGGATCCTTCTGAACGCCGGACAAATCCTTGTACCCGTCATCGCGCGCCATCTTCAAATAATGCGCGCAATGCTCCGCGTCCCCCGAGCGCGCATAAGTCTTGGCCACGAGGTAATAAAACAACCCCGGCTCCGTCGTTCCGCGCTGCTGCACCGTAGTGCCATAGCTTCCGTGATGCGAAAAAATATCCGGGTCGCGCGCCAAAGCTTCCTCGAACGCCTTCATCGCTTCGGGATATTCCTTGATTCCGAAATAGCCATATCCCAGGTTGCTGTAAATCGTAGCAATGTCGTCGGTGGATTTCAGCGTCAGCGCCTGTTTGTACAGCCGAATCGCCTTGCCGTAATGCTTCTTCTCGTATTCCACCGTCCCCAGATTGTTTATGGCGCTCACGTAAGTCTTGTTCGCCTTCATCGCGCGTCTGTAATACCGCGCCGCCGCCTGCGTGTTCCCGGCTTGTTGATAGGCGACGCCGATCTTGTTCAGCAGCTCCGCGTCCTTCGGCGACTGCGCCAGCAAGAGTTCATAATCCTTGATCGCTTCGGGGTACATCTTCCGCGCCATCAGAATATCGGCGCGCATCTCCTGCACCTGGCGCTCCGTCATCTGCACGACGTTGGTGGATTGTGACGGAATCGGTGCGGGGGATGCCGCTGGCGGCGTAGCCGGCGCGTGCTCCTGAGCTTGCAGGGATGAGACGCAGAGGACTGCCAACGACAGGGACAGCAGAAGAAGGCGTTTCATCGCCGTTCTCCTTCTAGTTGCGCTCCGAGGCCTACGGATGAGGTTTCGGCGGAGGCTGCTGCTCTTCCGGCTTGTCCGCAGGCTTCTTGCTGCCTCCAAAGATACCAAATATCTTCTGTAGTAGGCCTTTTTTCTTTTCGCCGTCCTGCTCCGGGTTCTCGCCTTCCTTGCCGGCGGAGTCGCCCGGTGCGCCGTTGCCCGGCTTCGGAGCCGCAGCCCCGCCTGGCGGCGCAGGTTCCGAACTTCCGGACTTTCCGAATAAATGCGATAGCCAGGAAACCGGCGGCGCTTGCGAAACCGCTCGACCGCCGTGGAGGAAGCAATACTGCGTCGGCTCGGTTCCGGCGATGAAAACTTCCTGCTTCGTCGTCGGGCAAGTCGGCGTGGCAAGCTGTTCCGACTGCGGATCAACGGTGACTTCCGAAACTCCCGGCGGCGGCGCGAATGGCTCGACATTCTTATACGCCGGCAGCGCCACAGCCCGCTTCATGAATTCGGCCCAGATCGGCGCGGCCGCCGCGGTACCCGAAAGTCCCAGATCTCGGTTATCGTCAAATCCCACCCAGATCACGCAAATCAAATTCGATGTGAAGCCGGCAAACCAGCCGTCGCGCGAGGTTCCCGTCTTCCCAGCCGCCGGTGCGTCAAAGCCGAGCGACCTCACTACCGCGCCGGTGCCCTGGCTCATCACGTCTTCCATCAGCGTGGTCACCAGATACGCCACGCGCGGATCAAGCGCCGGGCGCGTCTTCGGATCGTCTTTCTCGACGACAGCGCCGTCCGTGCCGACCACGCTGCGGATGTAAAGAGGTTCAGCGCGCGTCCCATTCGTCGCAAACGCCGTGTAACCGGCGGCGACGTCAATCGGCGTCATCTCGTAAGCGCCAAGCGCTACCGCGGGCGTCGCCTGAATGGTCTGGCTGAGCCCCATCTGCCGCGCCACAGTGACCACGCGGTCGTAGCCCACCATCTCCGCAACTTTCACCGTGGCCACATTCAACGAATGAATCAGCGCCTCGCGCGCCGTCACCGTGCCGTAGAATTTCTCGCCGAAATTATTCGGCGTGTAATCATTCCCATCGAAATTAAACGTCGTCGGCTCATCCACCACCGTCGTCAACGGCGTGATTACCGGCTGCAATCCCTCCGCCGCGTTATCGAAGGCCGCCGCATAGACGAACGGCTTGAACGCCGATCCCGGCTGCCGTCGCGCCAACGCGTGATTGAGCTGGCTCTCGCCGTAATTCCTTCCGCCGACGAGCGCGCGAATTTCTCCCGTGCGCGGGTCCATGGCCACCAGCGCTATCTGCACCGGCGGTACCGCCTCGCCCTTTTTCTTCCAAAGCGCGTATTTCTTCGCCAGCAGCTTATCCACATTCGCCGCGCCCATATCCACGGCCACCGCCGCGGCCCGTTCCAGGTCAGGATCGAGCGTCGTATAGATGCGATAGCTCTCCGAAGCCAGATCCGTTTCCGAGATCTGTTCCAGCAAGTGATCCTTCACCATGTCCACAAAATAAGGGCCGTCGCTCGCCGCCACGCCGGCGCCGACGAAATGCAGTGCTTCCTTCTTCGCCTTCTCCTCATCCGCCGCTGTCACGTATCCGTTCTCCACCATCTGCGCCAGCACGCGATCGCGCGCCTCGATCGACTTATCCGGATGGCGCTCCGCCGCCGCGTAACGGCTCGGCGACCGGATAATCGCGGCCAAAAAAGCGCATTCGCCTACCGACAAATTGCGGACATCCTTGCCGAAATAAGCCTCGGCCGCTTCGCCGAATCCGTGAATCGAAAAACTGCCGCGATTGCCGAGATAAACTTCGTTGGCATACAGCTCGAAGATTTGCTGTTTCGTGAAACGCTGGTCCAGCTCCAGCGCCACCAGCGTTTCCTTCAGCTTCCGGCTCCAAACGCGCTTGGTGGTGAAGAAAAAGCTGCGCGCCACTTGCATGTCAATCGTGCTCGCGCCCTGCGCCCTTTGCCCGCGCCGCACGTCGGCCCATGCTGCTCCCAGAATTCGCACCGTGTCGAATCCGCCGTGCTCGAAGAAGCGCTTGTCCTCGGCCGATAGCACCGCTTCGACCAGAATCTTCGGCAGATCATCGAAACGCTCCAGCCTCCGCTTTTCCCGCGTCGTATCGAAAAGGTTGGTCAGCACCTGCGGCTCGAGTTCCGCGCTGCTCAGCGAAGCTTGGTCGCTCAGCGCGGTGATCCGCGCGATCGAGTTCGCCTCGAAATCAATCCGGATCGCATTCCCGCCTTTGAAGTACGACTCCGCCGACGGATGCACCTCAATCGATTTCTTGCTGGCGTGAAATTGCCCGGGCGATCCCTCGATCTCGCTCTCCGAATATCCCGCGCGCAGGAGATAGCTCTGCATTTCCTCCTGCTTCATGGATTCGCCGGTGAATATCCTTTCCGGCGCCGCATACACGCGCGAAGTGTTCTGGAAAATTTGACCGGAGAGCCGGGCGTCAATCATGCGCCCGAAAGTGATGTAGTAATACGAGAAGATGCCGACACCAGTGCAGAAGAGTACGAACGCCAGGCCCAGCAGGCTCAGGCCTAAGCGTGAAGTCCAGAATCCCTGCCCTAACTTAATGCGCAAAAGCTCTCCGGTACCACCGGCTTGCCCCGTATGGGGCTGCGGGGCGTCCCTCCCGGCATCTTACGACCTCGCATCCCAATTTCCGGCAAGCGCAACCGCGGCGCGACACCCAATCTCTATCGCAACACACTTCGGCACTCCGATAAGCAATTGGACGCACGCAATAGCATTCGGGCTGCCAGGCGCCTCGCACTAGCACTAGCACTACCTATCTTAGATGGTGTGATTGTCGCCGTGGGGATGAAAATTCAATTGCAGCGTGTAGCCCGGAAACTCAACCTCAACCACATAGGGCACGTCAATATCAACCATGGCCATCGGCCCGGCCCCGCCGCCTCCGGGAAACTTGATCTGGATGTCTTTCTTGTCCACCGGTATCTGGAGCTCCACCACTTTTTTCCATACGTCGTTGCGGATGTCGTCGGGCGCCTTGCGGTTGGTAATCGCGAACCGCGCCTCGGACTCCAGCGCATCCTGAAACTCATAATTATTGACGTACACCGGCACAACCTTAAATCCCACGTACACGGCGGCGGCTACAAATATAAAGAACAGGAATCCGGCGATCTTCCCGGCGCCCCGTTCAGGATTCCGCTCTACCGGCATCATATTCCCTTCTCCGTCCCAGATGCGATCAGACGGTCTACACCCGTCAACGACTTATGCTAGCAGCCCAATTTCCGTAGTGTCGAGCGTTACAGCCGGCAGGTGTTCGAGGTATGCAACAAGCAAGAGGAGCGCGAACAAGTGCTACGGCGCCGCCAGGCTCTCGTAGCGCCGGCTCGTCCTGCGCTTCGAAGGGCTGCCAGTCGACGTTTTTGTGCGGCGACACGCACGAGTGTGTCAATACGCCCGTGCGAATATGGCCTTATCTTTCGCCGCCTGTCCGCAAAAAATGCACTTCCCGTCCCCGCCGGACTGTTCCAGAGGGATACACCGCATGGTGGCCTTTGTGTCTGCCTTGATCTTCGCTTCGCAATCCGCGCTGCCGCACCAATGCGACCGCGCGAAGCCCCGCTCCACGGCGGTCTTGAACTCGCCATAGTCCTTCGGTTCGAAGGTGTTCGACTCGCGCGTCTTCAAAGCGCGGTCATAAAGCGCCTGCTGAATTTCGGCGAGCAGCTTCGAAACCGCGTCGGCGATTCCGGCCTGCGGCACGAACGACTTCCCTTCCTTGCCGGGGCGATCGCGCCGCGCCAACACGGCGCTGCCTTTCGCCACATCCTTGGGCCCCAACTCAATGCGCAACGGCACGCCGCGCATTTCCCAATCATTGAATTTAAAGCCGGGACTGAAGCCTTCGCGCTCGTCCATCTTCACGCGAATATCCGCAGCCACGAGCTCCGAGCGAATCTTCCGCGCCGCTTCCATCACCGGCGCCTTCTCTTCGTCGCTCTTGAAAATGGGAACCAGCACGACCTGAAATGGCGCGAGCCGCGGCGGCATAATCAACCCTTGATCGTCGCCATGAACCATGATGATCGCGCCGATGAATCGCGTCGAAAGCCCCCACGAAGTCGTCCAGCAGAATTGCAGCTGCCCGTTCTTGTCGAGGTAGCGGATCTCGAAAGCCTTCGCGAAATTTTGCCCCAGGTTGTGCGACGTCCCGGCCTGCAGCGCCTTGCCGTCTCCCATCATGGCTTCGATCGCGTAGGTGATATCCGCTCCCGCGAATTTCTCGGAATCCGATTTGCGCCCGGGGATTACCGGAATCGCCGCGTCGCGCACCGCCATATCCGCGTAAATGTCCAGCATCTGGCGAGTTTCGGCTTCGCCTTCCTCCGCGGTCGCGTGCGCCGTATGGCCTTCCTGCCAGAAAAATTCCAGCGTGCGCAGAAAAAGCTTGGTGCGCAGCTCCCAGCGCACCACGCTGTTCCATTGATTTATCAACACGGGTAAATCGCGGTACGACTGAATCCATTTCGCGTAAGCATGCCCGATAATCGTTTCCGAAGTCGGCCGGATCACCAGCGGCTCTTCGAGCTTTTCTCCGCCGCCAATCGTAACCACGGCAAGCTCAGGCGCGAATCCTTCGACGTGCGATTTCTCGCGCTCGATAAAGCTCTTGGGAATCAGCAAAGGAAACGCCGCGTTCACATGCCCGGTAGCCTTGAATCGCCGGTCCAGCGCCGCAGTGATGTTCTCCCACAGCGCCCAGCCGTAAGGCCGCACAATCATGCACCCGCGCACCGGCGCATAATCCGCCAGCTCCGCCCGCAAGACGAGCTGGTTGTACCACTCCGAAAAATCCTCCGAACGCGATGGCAGCTTCAAGTCCGACATGTAGAAACGTAGTCCTTTTCCTGAAGCAGAATTAGTACAAGGCGAAACAACTAAGGTTAGGGAACGTCACAAGTGAAGTCAACCAGAGGGCCGCATTAGGTCAGGGCACCGGCCGGTAAATCAGCCCAATCACAATCCCCACTACCACCCATTCCACAAAGTAAGCCACGGACTGTTCCACCGTAAGCTTCAAACCAATATTCAAATTCACGTAATTGTGAATCACAAACGAGCCAATCGCGAACACTCCTATCAATCGCGCCCCTTCCAGCCACCCGGAACCCCCGCGGTACATCATCGCGTAAAGCACCGCCAGCGACAGGATCGCCACCAACATCGCCGCCATCCCTGCCGGCATCACGCTCTTGATTCCCTCTTGCGACCGATACACCGCCGGATACTTCATGAACTCAGTCTTCAGAAACGGCAACACCGCAAACGACAATCCCCCGATCACAAAGTAAGCCACGAAGCCGCCCAGCCCAGCCAAAAAGATCCGCAAAGGATTCATAATCATTCCTCTCAAAATCCCGACGTGATGTATCACAAATCCATTACGTCAAGGAACCTAAAATCCAGTCCCCTCGCGCACTCTTGTTCGTTTGGGCGCCGCTCTTGCACGAAGATGTCGATGAACCAATTGACCGGCCGAGCCCGCAGCGCTAATTGAACAAGTGGGATCGTTCCAAAACCACATCTCCACTTATACGCCTAATCAGGAGCTAGACCCTTCGACGCGGTGTAGACTCTGGGGCGATCGAAGGAACAGCGCGACTCGAGGAGCCGAACACGCCGATTCCTCTAATGCATTTGGCTTCTTGTCAAATTGAGGGCTTTAGATGAACGATCCACAAAAGAACGAGCAGAATTCTGGAGTGCGAGATCAGGAGATCCGTGCGGCACTGGATCAGCATTGGGCGGCGTCCGATGCCAACGATTTTGAAACGGAGCACCGCATCTATCATGAGGACGCGGTGCTGGAATACCCGCAGTCAGGCGAGCGAACCCGCGGTCGAAGCAACATACAGAACCAACGCGCTAGTCAGCCGAGCAATAAGCGATTTACCGTCCGGCGAATCATTGGCGGCGGCGATCTGTGGGTCACCGAATTCATCCTGACGTATGACGCCAAGCCGTCCTACACGGTGAGCATCATGGAGTTCAGGGGCGACAAGGTTGCGCGGGAAACACAGTACTTTGCGGATCCATTCGTGGCTCCCGCGTGGCGCGCTCAATGGGTCGAACGGATGGACACGTAATCTCGAGGCGCGGGAATTCGCTAACGACGCCGCCATTTGCAGGTTGCAGAATAATTGTCGAGAACAGAGATTAACGCGTTCCGAATCTGGCGCCACCCATGAGAAATCCAGAAACAGTCGTGATCTAGCCGGGCTGAGTCGATTGCTCCGCAATCGCAGAGACGATTGACAACCCGGACCCGAAACTGCGTTGCAACCTAGCCTTTAGTGGCTGGAGCGTTAGGCTGCCACAATTCGATCGGATTCCCCTCCGGGTCATGCAGGTGAGCGAACCGGCCGTAGGGATAAGACTGCGGGTCAACCTTGACCTCGATTCCCGCAGCTTGTAGCTGGGCCGCCATTTTGTCGAGATCCTGGACTCGAAAGTTCACCATCCAGGATTTGCTGGCATCTCCGAAATACTTGCTGGTCTCAGGGAAAGGAGTGAATGCGGTTGATCCCGCTTCTTGCTCCCACGCGGGTTTCGAGATGCCCAGGTGTTGCTCGTACCAAACCGCCAACGTTTTCGGATCTTTGGCTCGAAAGAAGAATCCTCCGATTCCGGTCACTTTTTCCATTTCCGTTCCTGCAGCGATCCCATCACGAACAGCAGCCCCCGCAGGGGGAGGGATGGCCTTCGGCTGTGCGGCTATCTGCGCAGCGAAGCCGAGTTGGTCCCGCCCCAAGATGAAGCTCGACCCGAAAGCAAATGACAGGGTTTGAAGCATTTGGCGTCGTTGAAAACGCATCCAATCCTCCATTCGAGAGAAGCGCGACGCGATACGATACCTGCGCAAACCGGGTAATGGGAAGTCTTAAAGATCAAGGTTCTGGACAAACTTCGCGAGGCAGGAGACGGATCAAGCACAAAAGCCCGAAGAATCTAGGTGCGCTTACCAGGACCCACGTGATTAGTTCCGAATAGCTCAAGAGCATCGCTAGGCTCAGTTGATCCCCGCACGAAGCAAAACCGAACTGATCGAAAGACGCTGGGGTGTGTCAGGACGGCACACGAGCCGTCATTGAAAAGGGCTTTCTACACGTCCTGGGTTCCAAACCCGGCAAGATCAGGCGATTGGGACAGCCTAAACTCGGGGTCGATTCGCGCCGATGAAATACAAGAGATTGATAGACACGTTGGAGTCGGACGCGAAAGAATGTTGCGACCCTGTAAATTCATCGCGCCGATTGCTCTCGCAGTTCTCGCTCTGGGAACACTGTGCTCCGCCCAGGACTCCAAGCCGCAAGATCTGTCGGACATGAGTCTCGAACAGCTCACCCAGCTCAGCGTTTATTCTGCTTCCAAGCATCAACAGAATCTCAGCGATGCCCCGTCTTCGGTAACAGTGATAACCGGCGAGGAAATCCAGCGGTACGGCTACCGGACTCTAGCGGACGTTCTCGAAGCTGTTCGCGGGTTCTACATCACCAACGATCGGTATCAGAGTTACATCGGGGTGCGTGGTTTCGGCCGCCTGGGCGATTGGAACAGCCGCATTCTTCTGCTCGTTGACGGGCACCGGATCAACAGCAATATCCTGGGCCAGGCCTTCATCGGACTGGAATTCCCCGTAGATATCGATCTCATTCAACGCGTTGAGATCATCCGCGGTCCGAGCTCATCGCTCTATGGTGCGGAAGCATTTTTCGCGGTCATCAACGTGATCACGCGAAAGGAAAATCAGCCCAAGCGGGAAGAGATCTCGTTCGCGGCAGGCAGTTTCGGTACTTATGGGGGCCGCGCCACCTGGGACAGCGAATTCAAAGGTGCGGTCTTCGCGCTTTCCGGTTCGTTCTATTCGAGCACCGGGCCTACACTGTTTTTCCCGGAATTCGATAGCCCGGCCACGAACAATGGCATCACCCGCGATACAAATTATGAAAGCTATCAGCGTGTGTTGGCCACCGTCACCTTCCGCGGATTCACGCTGCAGGGCCTATACAATTCCCAAAACAAAGGTGTGCCAACGGCCTACTTCGACTCGCTCTTTAACGATCCGCGAACCCGCAATGTTCAAGGCATCGACTACCTGGATTTAAGCTACGGACACGCGCTGGGCCAACGGTGGCAAATCGACGCGCGGACTTCCGTCAGCAAGAACACGCTCTATGGACCGGTAGTCTACAATCCTGCACCGGCGCCGCCGGACACTTACTCATACGACGGCCGGTGGTGGGACTCCGAGATAAAACTAAGCAGGTCCCTGCGGCACGACAGCACTTTGATTTTTGGCACGGAGATTACCGACAACTTTCGGCAGGATGAGTATAATGTCGATCCCGACGTCGGTCCCTTGCCCACAAAAGTCTCCACGAGATTAGTGATCTGGGCCGGTTACGCCCAGTTCGATTCTCGAATCACCAAAAAGTTTTCGCTGAGCGCCGGCGTTCGGTACGACCACTACAACTATGGCTTTGGGGGGAGCACCAACCCCCGACTCGCCTTGATTTATCACCCATCGACTTCAACCACAGCCAAGCTTCTCTACGGCAGCGCGTTTCGGGCTCCGGTGCCCTACGAGACGAATCCCGATTTTGGGCCGTTCTACGTGAGCAATCCGAAGTTGCAACCGGAGAGAATCCGAAGCGTGGAAGGAATTCTCGAACAAGGCATCGGCGGCCATCTGAACGCCTCAGGCTCGGTCTTCTACAATCGAATCACCAACCTTATAACTCTGGAAACGGACCCGAATACCGGACTCTCCGTATATGAAAATTCTCAGGCAGCAACAGCCAAGGGCGTCGAGGTTGAGCTGAGCGGAGGCTTGTCCGGCGGCTTGACCGGCCGCGCCAGCTACAGCTATACGCAGACAGCGAATTCGATGACGGGCCGAACTCCGCCGAATGCTCCCGCGAATCTGGTCAAGCTGAATTTGACGATGCCGCTCTTCCATCAGATGTTTTCGGCGGCACTGGACGGGCAGTACGCCGGGACGGTCACCACATTGGCCGGAAACACCTTGGGGGGATTTCCCGTCTTGAACGCCACGTTGATCGCCCACACGCTCGGCAAACACGCGGGTATTTCCGCGAGCGTCTACAATCTGCTCGACAAAAAATATTCGTTCCCGGGCCGTCCCGAGGATCCTGAGGACTCACTGCGGCAGGACGGTACGACGTTCCGCCTCAAGCTCACTTACCGCTTCAATTCCGACAGTGGCGCCGTGAAGTGATCGGACACCTGAAGTTTTTTCCCCATCTGGGGACAGGAATAAGGCAGCAGCCGGAAACCAGCTGACAACTCGAATTGGCTGAAAGAGATGTTGGGGGTGAGCGCTGGGATTTGAATTCTCAAGTGGCTCTGTTGACTTCCTCTGCAGTGGTTGAATTTCTCCGCCGTAGGGGCGGGGCTTGCTCCGCCCGCCGGCGTAACCCCTGCGAAAACATTGACTGTTAGCATCCGCGTAACCCGATCGGGCTGTTTCCGTATTCGACCCGTCTCGTTAATTGGCAGGATGTCAACAGAGCCTTCTCAAGTCAGATATTAAAACTCGCTGATTGTGTTTCCCTCACCCATCACAAACTTTGATTCGGCCCGAAAATAGTTGGATTTTGGACCCCAATTGGACTCCACTCATCTCAGGCATGCTCGCAATTCTCTACCGTGCCCGTTTTCCACCCATCCGGCAATTCAGCGACCTGGAGGACAGTAAGCGCAGCAAAAAGGCGCGTTACTCCTCCCTCTGACCTGCCGCCATGAATATGGGACTGTATATCCGCTCAACTCATTGCTGCGTCCGCGCACTGTTTTAACCGCGCGATTGGCAACCTTTCAGGGCGTGGCCGCTTTCAGCCAGCGAGAAATTACTTTTCCCATAAGCCAATTGGAGCCGGACTCCGAATCATTCCCGAGAGATCGCGCAAACGGAAGTAAATCAGATGCCTGACTAACGCGCGTTCACCGGACAAGCCGATTTCAAGTTTCCGATGATCCGGCGAATCAAGAGCCGAGGTCACGTGAATGAATCTGGGGCTCACCCTTCAACGAGCTGTTGTCCGCCGTCTATGTCGTACGTTGCTCCGGTGATCGCCGTGTTCGTCATTAGGTGGATGGCGAGCATGGCTACGTCGGCCGGGCCGACCACGCGCCCGATCGGCAGCGTCTTGCGAAGTTGCTCGCGACGCGCGTCCAGTTGAGCGCCGAGCAGCGATCCCGACAGCGGCGTGTCGACGAAGCCGGGGGCGATTAAATTGACGCGGATGGGCGCGAGCTCGAGGGCCAGCGCCTTGGTGAGCGCGGGCATCGCGGCGGTGAACGCCACGATGAGCGGGCCCCCGTCCGGCCGGCGGCCACCCGTTCCGCCCATGAATAGGAGCGTTCCGCCGGCGCAAACCTTGCCAACGGCGCGACGAGCGATGTGCAGCGCCAGCCAGAATTTCTCGTCGACATTGCGGCGTGCGCGCGCGAAATCCATGTCGGCCAGCCGCGCGTAGTACGGGCCGCCGCCGGTGACCAGGATGTGGTCGATCGGCGTGGGCAGCTCGTCGAAGAAACGCTCGAGGCGCTCGACGTCCGCGGCGTCGAAGGCCGCACTGCTAAGCGCGCCAAGCTCGCGTGCGGCGTCCTCGAGGCGTTGGGGATCGCGGCCGGTAATAACGACCTTGGCGCCCTCGGATCGTGCTCGCCTGGCCGTCTCGAGCCCGATGCCCGAGCTGCCTCCGATCACCACGACGGTCTGCCCGGCGAGTGCTGGTTCGCGGCTCACGGCGGGGTCGCTCATTTCGGCAGCTCGGACCCGGATTGCTCCGCAACCATGTATGCGGCGTACCAGTCGGGCCAGTTGGGATCGGCAACGCCGATACGCTTCTCATGCTCGCCGTGGGCGACCGAGGCGCGCCGCATGGCGCTCGCTAGATCGTTCGCCGAGGCGAAGGTGGTGGCCGCGCGTTCGACGCGGCCGGGAAGCCGCGCGGTGATCTCCTGGAACAGCCAGCCGTTGCCGTCGGGATCGCGGAAGGAGGCGAACGAGCGATAGCTGCCATGTTGCGGATCCGGACCGCTGACGCGGACGTGGCCAAACAGATAGGCCTCGTCGGTGCCCGTGTACACACCTTCGCTGTGGAACACTTCGCTGATCGGGACGCCGCGATCGAGCAACGCTTGGCGGGCGGCCTGGATGTCGGCGACGATCAGGTAGAGGCCCTGGGCAGAGCCGGGCGGCGTGAACTGGATTATGCGGAAGTCCTTCCCGTTGTCGAAGTCGGCGTCGAGCCGCCAGCCGAGCTTGGCGTAGAACTCCTTGGCGCGGTCAACATCCGAGACGGGAATGACGACGATCTCGAACTTCATGTCGACTGGCGCTACACTGGTGTCGATACCACGGACTGCATTCGTGCTCATAGCTGCCTCCTGAGTTGTTCCATTTTCTTGCCGCCACGAAACGTGTGCGCTGTTGCTGTCGAGGGTGCATAACGGGTGAAAACGAAGTCGCGATCACTGCTTTATACCGCGTTTGTTACTCTGTGATTAAAGCGCTCACCGGAGAAGGCATGGGCCAGCCTTAACTAAACAGGCGAGTGAGGGCGAGGTTTCCACCGCCCGTGGTGACGATCACCAGATTCATTATGATAATCATCGTGTCGTAGCTCCAACCACCCGTGCCTGATTTGCCCCAGAAGCCCGTGTGCCAAACGAATATTTTTTTCTGGATTGCCCCGAGCATGAGCAGAATCAAACCGATGGCGGCGAGTTGCGCGAGGACGCCCGAAATCACTCCGAGAGCGCCCGCCGATTCAGCTGCGCCCAGAAAAATTGTAAAGCT
>Ga0310039_10000510_pt1 | contig 32542 bp, 25 predicted proteins | sample Sb_taG_4_FD_200460 | JGI IMG/M metagenome (GOLD analysis project Ga0310039, IMG submission 200460) | Peat soil microbial communities from Weissenstadt, Germany - Sb_50d_6_BS metaG (v2) (version 2) | ecosystem: Environmental > Terrestrial > Soil > Wetlands > Peat | place: Germany: Weissenstadt...
AGGACAAATTGCTCGCGCGGGTGCGCCGCATTCGGGGGCAGCTCGAGGCCATCGAACGGGGGCTCGAGTCGGAGGAAGAGTGCGCGAGCGTGCTGCAGTTGATGGCCTCTGCACGGGGAGCTTTGAACGGATTAATGGCCGAAGTGATGGAAGGGCACATCCGGTTTCACGTGTTGGCGCCGGATGGCGCGAAAAATCAAGCGCAGGCCGAGGCGGCGGAGGAACTGGTAGACGTAATCAAGGCGTATTTGAAGTGAAGTTGACAGGCGGCGGGTTGAGAGCCGTCTGGTGGGTGTTAAGAGAGCGGCCGTTGTGAGGTGGCGTCATGGATCAATCGAGAGCGACGCAAGCAAGAGGAATGGCGATTGGAGACATCAACGATAGGCATGCTGGTCATGCTCAAGGTAGCGCCGAAGAGCACGCACATGCTGTTGGCTGGCGGGAAATCAATCGGCCGCTATTTGTGGCCGCGGCAGCGGCGGCCATTTGGTTTTTGCCGCAGCCGAGCGCGTATCACACGACCCTCGGAGTAATCTGCACGCTGGTTGGCGGCTTTCCTATTTTCCGCGAAGCCTACGAGAACATGGTCGAGCGGCGGATGACCATGGAGCTTTCGATGGCCATCGCCATCGTTGCGGCGCTCGCAATCCGAGAGGTTTTTACCGCGCTCGTAATCACGCTGTTTGTACTCGTCGCGGAGATTCTCGAGGGTCTAACGGTCGGGCGTGGGCGCAGAGCGATTAAGCGTCTGATCGAGCTGCTCCCGAGCACGGCAACTATTCAGCGCGCGGGAGAGTGGGAGGATGTGGGCATTCAGGAAGTGGCACCGGGCGACGTGGTGCTTGTGCGGCCCGGCGGGCGAATCCCGGTTGACGGCGCCGTCATCGGTGGACATTCGTTTGTAGACCAGGCGCCGATCACGGGCGAATCGATGCCGGTTGAGAAGCGGCCTGGGACTAAAGTTTTTGCCGGGACGATCAATCAATCGGGCGCGCTCGAGATTCGCGTCGAGCGACTCGGTCGCGACACGACGTTCGGGCAGATTGTGGAGGCGGTGGAGCGCGCCGAGGCCTCGCGCGCACCCATTCAGGGGATTGCCGACCGGCTCGCGGGCTATCTCGTGTATTTGGCGCTGGCCGCGGCAGCGGTTACGCTTTTTTTCACGCATAACATGCGGTCGACGATTTCGGTGGTGATCGTAGCCGGAGCGTGCGGAATCGCGGCGGGGACACCGCTGGCGATTCTCGGAGCTATCGGACGTTCGGCGCAGAACGGCACGATCATCAAAGGCGGGCGATATCTCGAGGGGCTGGCGGCTGCGGATACGATCGTACTCGACAAGACGGGCACATTGACATATGGCGCGCCTGCGATCGAAGAGTTGTGTCCAGCGGCTGGAGTCAGCGCCGAAGCGCTGATCGAAGCGGCGGCGACCGCCGAATGCCGGTCCGAACATCCAGTGGCGAAGGCGATTATGGCGCGCGCGACGGAGATGAAGCTTCCTGTGAGGCATCCTGAGGAATTCGAATACACGCCAGGGCGCGGCGTCGTGGCGCGGATTGACGGCGAAGAGATTACCGTGGGCAGTTGGCAGCGGGATGGGAATGACGGAGGTAATGGCGCGGGATCTGGCACGTCGGATGCCGATGAAGCGGTGCTCGTGACGCGTGGGGGGCATCTGCTGGGCTCGATTCGGGTCGCCGATCGGTTACGGCCGGAGGCGCGCGCGGCCATCGAAAAACTGCGGGGCATGGGGCTGAAAATCATTTTGCTTACGGGCGATTCGAGACGCGTGGCCGAGGAAATCGGAAAATGGCTCGGCGTGGATGAAATACTCGCAGAGTTGATGCCGGAGCAAAAGTTGCAGCACATCGAAGGGCTGCTTGCGCAACGGCGGGTGGTGGTAATGGTAGGCGATGGAATAAATGATGCGCCGGCATTGACGCGAGCGACGGTCGGCGTAGCCATGGGCTCGGGGACCGATGTGGCAAGAGAGAGTTCGGACGTCGTGCTGATCGGGTCGGACCTGTTGAATTTTGCGGAGACGGTGCGTGTGGCAAGGTGGTGCCGCAGGATCATCATGCAGAATTTTGCGGGCACATTGATTGTGGATAGCGTTGGCGTGGGATTGGCGGCGGCGGGAATTCTGAATCCGCTGCTGGCGGCGTTTGTTCACGTTTCCTCGGAGCTGGCGTTCATCTTAAATTCCACGAGGTTGTTGCCGCGACGCCGGGGAGTACATCGTTAAGGCCACAGACCGAGCACATGCCCACTACGAGCTTCACCAGACCGATGGCCCCCTACCTGAGCGCTTAAACCGGGCCTGGCCCCTAATTCTTCCGGCAAACTCTTGAGACTTTCTTGCGTCTAATGGTCTTTTGGCGCATATAATGAGTAGGCGATGAAGTCCTGGGCAAACCCGAGGCACCACAAGGCGCAGGTTTTATTCGTCTGCCTGGCCGTCTTCGCGCTGCTGTTCCTGGCGACCGAGTCAACCCTCGCGCACCACCATGCGGGGAGCTCCGACGCGGCCTGCCCGGTTTGCCACGTCGCCCATCACGCGCCGATTCAATCGGCTACGGTCGTCAGGCTGCCGGTTTTGGTCCCGGTGGCTCACGGTGTGCAGTGCGAAATCCGCACGCCCGAGCTGGATCTGTTTGTTGCCGACCATTCCTCCCGCGCACCTCCTTCCGCGTAAATCCACCGACTGAACACTAGTCTGAATCTCACGCGCTGAGCCCGATACGGCCTTGGCGCTCCGCCTATTTTGCGGCGGCCCTTCCAACGATTAGCCCACGACAGATCCCCGACGAATCGGGGAACGGAGGAAAAATGCGAAGTATATTTCGGTATTTGGCGGTTTTGCTATTGACGCTCGGCGCGGCGCTAACCAGCGGCAGTGCATTTGCGCAGACTGGGAATTCGGGAACGATTTCCGGAAATGTGAAAGATGCGACGGGCGGCGTGGTCAGCGGCGCGGCGGTGGAAATCACGAATCCCGTGAGCGGGTACACGCGATATGCCTCGACGGGTGCGGATGGTTCGTTCAAATTCCCGAACGTGCCGTTCAATCCTTACCATCTGGTCGTGACGGCGAAGGGATTCGCGCCTTACACGGAGGACGTGGACCTCCGTTCATCGGTTCCGGTGGCGCTGCAGATTGGGATGCAGATTGCGGGGACATCAACGACCGTGACGGTGGAGGCGAACGGCGGCGACTTGGTCGAGACGGAATCGACATTTCACACGGACGTCGACCGCGACCTGTTCGAAAAGCTGCCGCTGGAGAGCGCGTCGTCATCAGTGAGCTCGCTGGTTACGCTTTCGACTCCAGGAGTTGCCGCGGATTCGAACGGTTTATTTCACGGGCTCGGCGACCACGCCGAAAACTCGTTCTCGGTGGACGGCCAGCCGATCACGGATCAGCAGAGCAAGGTGTTCTCAAACCAGATACCGGCGGATTCGATTCAATCGATCGAGGTGATTTCCGGGGCGCCGCCGGCGGAATACGGCGGGAAGACGAGCTTGGTGATTGATGTGACTACGCGCTCGGGCCAAGGCGTGAAGCGCCCGACGGGTAGTGTTTTTGCCTCGTATGGAAACTTTGGGACGGCCACCGCCGGGTTTGACCTGGCCTACGGCGGAGACAAGTGGGGGAATTTCATCGCCGCCAATGGACTCAATTCCGGCCGGTTTCTCGATCCGCCGGAGTTTGTGGTGATGCACGCGAAGGGCAACGAAGAAAACATCTTCGACCGAGTTGACTACCAGCTATCGCAAGCGGACTCCATCCATCTGAATTTTCAGTACACGCGCTCGTGGTTTCAGAATCCCAATTCATTCGATCAGGAATTTCATGACGGAGTCGTTGACAACGTTACAGGAGGTCCACTCGGCACAACCGACCAACGCGCGAAAATCGGGACGTTTAACATCTCGCCGACCTACACGCGGCTGATCAATTCGTCCACGGCGTTTACGTTCGGCGCTTTCGTGCGCCAAGATCAATACCACTACTACCCAAGCGGAAATCCCCTTGCGGACCTAGCCCCGGACTTGCAGGCAGAAACGGTGGGGCAGTCCCGAAAGCTCACCAACGCGGGCGTGCGGTCGAATATTTCTTTCGTGAAGGGCATCCACAACCTCAAGGCCGGAGTCACGTATCAGCACACGTTTCTGACGGAGAATGATACCTTGGGGATCGTCGATCCTACGTTTAATCCTGTGTGCTTCAATGCCGACGGAAGTCCGAACACCGATCCTACGGTAACGAACAGCGCGCAATGCGGAGGCCCGCTCGATCCGGGCGGCAGCATCAATCCGGCGTTCAGTCCGATCCTGGCCTGCAGCGACCTGACCCGGCCGCTGCCGACCGACCCGGCGGATTCGTGTGCGGGTTCGCCGAGCGCCCTATTCCCGTTTCGCGGACATACGGACGTGAAAGAACTCGCACTCTACGTCCAGGACTCGATCAGCTTGAAGAACTGGACGTTCAACGTCGGAATCCGCGGCGATTTGTACAACGGACTGATCAGCGCGCGGCAGGCGGAGCCGCGGCTGGGAGTCGCGTACAACATCAAGAAAACCAACACCGTGATGCGCATATCGTACGCGCGGACGCTCGAGTCGCCGTTCAACGAGAACCTCGTCCTCTCGAGCACGGGTTGCAACGACCCGACGGGATTCATTCCGGCGCTGATCCCGTGCGTGCCGGCAGCACTGGCTCCGGGCTACCGCAACGAGTTTCACGCGGGTTTCGAGCAGGCGTTTGGGAAGTACCTTGTGGTTGACGGCGAGTACATCTGGAAGTACACCCACAACGGCTATGACTTCAGCACGTTCGGAGCGACGCCAATTACATTTCCGGTGGCGTGGCAGAGTTCGAAAATTCCGGGATACGCGATTCGCGCGAGCGTCCCGAACTTTCACGGATTCACGGCGTTCGTTGTGATGTCCAGCGTGGCTGCACGCTTTTTCCCGCCGCAACTCAGCGGGCTGGGCGTGACGGTCGGTCAGGGCGGAGAGGTCTTCCGGATCGACCACGACGAGAAGTTCAACTCGACGGCTCACTTGCAGTACCAGCCGTGGAAGAAGGGCCCGTGGCTCGGCCTCAACTGGCGCTACGACAGCGGACTGGTGGCTGGTGCACTGCCGTGCGCGGGAGGGAATTGTGCAAATGGGCCGTTGGGAGACAACAGCACGGTGGATGTCTCCGGGTTGACACCGGATCAACAGTTTCAGGCGGGACTATTCTGCAACGGTGTGCACGCGACTCCGACCACGCCGATCAGCTCGACGGGATTGTGCCCGGCGTCGCTGTACGGATCCACGCTGTTGACGGTGCCGAAGGCGGGCACCGAAAATGATGATCACAATCCGCCGCGCGTTGCGCCCCGGAGCTTGTTTGACGTGGCGCTTGGCGAGGACAACTTGTTCCGCGGAGATCGGTACAAGTGGAGCTTGCGGTTGACGGCGATCAACGTGACCAACAAGTACGCGCTGTATAACTTCCTTTCTACGTTCAGCGGGACGCACTACGTTACGCCGCGCTCCTATTCCGCGGAGCTTGGCTTCCACTTCTAATTCTTCTGTTGTAGCTCTCCGGTGGCCGGCAGGGGCGCAGCAAGCGGCGCCCCTACGGCCGCGCGGAAGAATCTAGCCGTTCCGACTTGACCGTCCTGGGTGACATTTCCACGGGTGTGGGTGAGTTTTTACTTGACACTAATTTACAGGTGGCTTAGCCTCAGCTACTTGAGAACGATTATCAACTAGGGGGGTGCGTGCGGTTTGCCTGGATCCGCTGCGTGTTGTGGCTTTCCGCCCTGATCGTGGCAGGAACGGCTGCGGCGCGGCCGGCCGGTGCGCAGGAACCTCCGTATTTTGTTGCTTATGGCCAGGCGATGGAGGAGCCCGGAAACCTGGAGATCAATTTCAACGCGAGCTACGGCACGCAGCGCGGCGGAAACGACTACATCGCTTATTGGACGGAATTCGAGTACAGCGCGACTGGTTGGTGGACCACGGAGTTCTATCTCGACGGGCAATCCACTTTTCACGATAGCTCGGTCTTTACCGGTTTTCGCTGGGAGAACCGCTTTCATCCGCTGATGAAGCAGCATTGGATTAATCCGGTGCTGTACGTCGAGTACGAGAACACCACCGAAGCCGACAAGACGATGAAGGAAGTGGTGGGATTCGACGGGCAGGACGACTTCGTTCCGCGCAATGCAGAGCTGAACGGAACCGATCACGAGCTGGAGACAAAAATCATTCTGGGAAGCAATTTCAAGGGCTGGGACGTCAGCGAGAATTTCATTGGTGAGAAAAATGTGGGCCACGAGCCGTGGGAATTCGGCTACGCGGTGGGCGCGAGCCGGCCGCTGCGGCTGGAGGCCACGCCGCGAGTGTGCGCATTCTGCCGCGAGAATTTTGCGGCCGGCACGGAGATGTACGGCGGCCTGGGCACCGTCTCGAATTTCACGCTCAGCGGGACGTCGCATTATTTTGCGCCGATACTCGCGTGGCAGTTGCCCAGCGGTTGGAATCTGCGCATTTCACCTACATTCGGGCTGACCGACGCGAGCCATCGGTTTATGTTGCGCTTTGGCGCGTCCTATGAATTCGCCGAGCTGGGACGGAAGCTGAGGAGCTTGTTCCGATGAGAAACTTTGGATTTTGCGGCGCGATTCTGATGGTGACGGCTTCGGTGGCGCTCGCCGCCGACGCTGGCGGCGCACGCGGGAAAGCGGCAGGGGCGACGGCCCAGTCGGCGCCGAACGCAAGGGAGCAGATGTACATCGGCCGCGAGGATCAGATTCGCGCGGGTGAAAAGCTCTTTCGGCAGCACTGCGCGGAATGCCACGGCGCGGATGGACACGGAATCGGCAACGCGGCGAATCTGCAATCGCCGCACGTGCAGGCGAAATCGGCGGCGGAATTGGTGGAGTTTTTGCGCAATGGAAATTTGTGGAAGGGGATGCCGTCGTGGGCCGGCTTGCCGAAGGAACGGCGGTGGCAGATCGTCGCCTACATCAAAACGCTGCGCACGCAACCCTGATACAATAAAACCGGAGGCGGCCTGCGACGCAGGTTCCGGTGTGACGGCCTATTTGAACCAACACTGGATCCCCGGGAGCCCCCGTCGTCCTGCCGTTGCGCATGTCCTCGCCGGCTCCGCCGGTTCGGAAAGCCTGAAAGCAGGCGCAGGGCACCCACTTATTCGTGGGGTTCAGGGTCTAGCACTGCACGGCGAAGTGGACTTCCTCCGCTTTGAATTCAAGATCTAAAAATTTCGCAACTGCGATATAGGGCGCCTCGGACTATTGGCGCGCGCAAGTGCGTGGCCGAACTGCGGGAGGGCTAAAGACCCTCCTCTACAAAGGCTAAGAATCGAGTAGTACGCGTGCGAATTTTGTTTGTTGGTGACATTGTGGGATCGCCGGGGCGGCAGGTGGTTCACGACCATCTAGCCGATGTCGTGTCGCAGCAGCGCGTGGATTTGTGCATCGCTAACGGCGAGAATTCTGCTTCCGGGTTCGGTATTACGCCGCGGCTTGCAGACGAGCTGCTAGGATCAGGTGTTGAGGTTTTGACGGGCGGCAATCACATCTGGGATCGCAAGGAAATTCTTGAGTACTTCCCGCACCAGCCGCGACTTTTGCGGCCGGCGAATTTTCCGAATGGCTCGCCCGGTGGCGGGCTTTACATGGGCACGGCTAAGAATGGAGTGCCTTTCGCGGTGCTCAATTTGCAGGGGCGCACTTTCATGACGCCGATTGATTGCCCGTTCCGCGGTGCGGAGCGTGAATTGGCGAAGATTCCTGCGACGACGAAAGTGATTTTCGTGGACATGCACGCGGAAGCGACGTCCGAAAAGCAGGCGATGGGCTGGTTTCTTGACGGCAAAGTTTCCGTCGTTGTGGGCACGCACACGCATGTGGCGACTGCCGATGAACGCGTGCTGCCCGGCGGCACGGCTTACATCACGGATGTGGGCATGACCGGGCCGCACGATTCCGTAATCGGCATGGATAAAGCTGGGATCATCCAGCGATTTCTCGACGGGCTGCCCGCGCGATTTACGGTGAGCGAGCGCGATGTTCGGATGAACACGGTGCTGATTGACGTGGATGAATCCACCGGGCACGCGCGGTCGATTGAGCGGCTTGTCTTTCGCGCGGATTGAATCCGTGTCATACCGGGCAACGCCTCTTGTTGGCGCCGCATCTTTGGTGCTTGCAGCCGCTACAATTTGAATCCCATGAAACTCCGGCTCACGTCCGCCATCGCTGTTTTTGTCGCCGCCCTTGCTGCACTTGCGGGTGCTGCGACGTTTTTTGAAGCGCGGGCGCAAGAGTTGGATTTCGAGCTGACGGCTACGGCGCGCGTGCTTCCGGATGTCGGCCCTGGACTGCAAGCGATTCGGCGCGATGCTGCCGGGCGTTACTACGCGCTCACGGCGCCGGGCGCTTCGGTGATGGTGTTTGCGCCGGGCGGAAGGTTCGTCGGCAAGATACCTTCCTCGCCGACGAAAGAGACTGCGATTAGTTACGGTGCGGATCTGGATGTGGACGCGGCCGGGCAGATATACGTGGCGGACCGCGGCGCGAATCTGATTCGCGTGTTCGGCAACATCGAAACCGGGGGCCAGGATGTCGCGGAGATTCCAGTGAATTCCCCGATCTCCGTTGCAGCGCTGACGGGCGGAGAGATTGCGATCACCAGCGTGCATGAGAGGCACCTGGTTCAGATCCTGGATCTTCACGGCAAACTCGTCCGCGAATTCGGCGACCTCGCCAATCTGGCCGATCATCTGGCGCTCAATCGCTATCTGAACGGCGGGCGCGTGATCACCGATCGCGAGAGCCATCTCTATCTCGCGTTCACGCATTACCCGGAGCCGACGGTGCGCCGCTACGACCGCTTCGGATATTCCACGCTGGAGATTGCGCTCAACACGCTGGAGTTCGCGCCGGTGGCCACGGCCAAGCGCCGCGTGATTTGGGAGCAGGATCAGAAGAGCGCTGCGGCGGATTTGAAGCCGGTAGTGAATGCCATCGGCGTGGACCCAGTTTCAGGAGACATCTGGATCGCCGTCAGCGACGAATTGGTGCACTACGATAAGGATGGCAATCGTAAAGGAACCACGTATCGAACGTTTTCTCCCGAAGGCGCGCGCGTTGAGCCGGTATCGATTCTCGTTGAGCCCGATCGGTTGCTTCTTGCCGCTGATCCGGTCGGCGTTTTTGCCTTTGCGCGACCCGACAAGATGTCGGGCAATGCGGAAGAGAAAGCGGCTGAAAAGCCGGAGAGCAAGCCTGCGCAGAAGCCTGCGGCGCCCTCACAGAAACCGTAGTGTCAAGCGCCTGTGCAATTCACCAACGCTAGTTTTTTGCGCAGTGCCGCTTGTTTTCTCAACAAACGTTGAAAAAATTGAGCATTTTCTCCCGATTTGGCGCTGTGGATATCCTGTGAATTCTGTGTGAAAGCTGTGGGTGGCCTTCGCTCAATTTTCTCTTGCCCTTAACCGTTCTTTTATGCACAATCCCGCCTCGCATTAGGGACGTCGTTCGGAGCCATGCACTCCTCGGGTGAATACGGTCTTGGGGACCTAACCGCTCCTCTGTATTGAAAGCGATTGTGATATCGCTCCCGCACGGCTGCGGGATATCCACAACATTTCCACACCCGTGGGAATGTCCGGAAGGGTTGGCGTCGGTATGAATCAGTGGGATCGGATCCTGCACCATGTGGAGCGCCGGGTAAACCCACACAGTTTCAACACCTGGTTCCGTCCTACGCGGCTGGAAAGCGCGGATGAGGGACGCATTGTCGTGCGCGTACCCACGCGGCTATTCCGCAAGCGGTTGACGGAGACTTACGGGCAGATTTTGCAGGGTGTTCTGGTGGAAGTGGGGCTGGAGAACACGCGGATCGAGTACATCTGTGTGGAGCAGGACGCGGCGGAAGGGGTTCCGTCCACTCAGGCGCGGCTCGATTTCGACTCGGTCAGCCACCAGCTCAATCCCCGGTATACTTTTGAGACGTTTATTGTCGGGGCGTCGAACCAGTTTGCGCACGCCGCCGCTCAGGCGGTCGCTGAACAGCCCTCGAAGTCCTATAACCCGCTGTTTCTGTACGGTGGGGTGGGATTGGGCAAGACGCACTTGATGCAGGCGATCGGCCACTCGATCAAGAAGCGCAATCCTGCGATACGGCTCACCTACGTCAGCGCTGAAAAATTCACGAACGAGGTGATCGCCTCGCTGCGCTTCGATCGCATGAGCAGTTTCCGCGATCGCTTCCGCACCATGGACGTGCTCATGGTGGACGACATTCAATTCATCGCCACGCGCGAGCGGACGCAGGAAGAATTTTTTCATACGTTTAACGCGCTCTACGACCAACAAAAGCAGATCGTGATTTCTTCGGATTGTCCGCCGAAAGAGATCTCGGCGATTGAGGAGCGGCTGCGCTCGCGATTCGAGTGGGGCTTGATCGCCGACATCCAGCCGCCCGATCTGGAAACGAAAATTGCGATTTTGCAGAAGAAGGCGGAGAACGAGCGGGTGCGGCTGGCTGATGACGTCGCGGAGTATATCGCGCGGTCGATCAAGTCGAATATACGCGAGCTGGAAGGCGCGCTGATCCGGTTGATCGCGTTTGCTTCGCTGACCGGGGCTGAGGTGAATCTGGCCACGGCGCAGCAAGTGCTAAAGAACATCATCGAGATTCAGGAAAAGAAAGTCACCATCGAGCAGATTCAGAAGCGCGTGGGCGAGCATTTCGGTTTGCGCGCGCAGGATCTGAAGATCCGGTCGAACTCGAAAGTGATCGCGTTCCCGCGCCAGGTGGCGATGTTCCTGGTGAAGCAGCTTACTTCCGCCTCGCTGCCGGAAATCGGCCGGCAATTCGGCGGCAAGCATCACACGACGGTGCTGCATTCGATCCACAAAATCGAGACACTGCGCCGCGCGGATAAAGATTTGAACAAGACGATCAACAGGCTACTCGACTCATTCGGATGAGATTAGCGCGCGGCGGGCCCGCGCGGCGGCCTTTGGCCTGTTGATTCGCTGTGGACGCGCTGTGAATCCCTGGGGCTTCGTGGGCTATGAAGGCGGACTTGGCGGCATTTCAGCGGTTCTTCCTCGGCGTTCGATTTCCATACACAGCTTTGCAAACCACTCAATGCGCCTCCCCTCAGCGGCTTGGCGCGATATCCGCAATTTCCACAGTTGCGGCGACGACGGCGGGGTCTTATCTTTATCCTGAAGGAGAAAAGCTGTAGAGTAGGCACACACTATGAACGCAATCGGCACGCAAGCCACGAAAGACGCAGCGCGAGGACAGACGGATATGGAATTCAGCGTGAAGAAATACGATCTCGTCGAGGAGCTCGAGCTGACGCAGGGCGTTGTCGAGCGCAAGACGACCATTCCCATCCTGTCGAATATTCTTTTCGAGGCGCATGGCAATCGCTTGTCCATCACCGCCACCGATCTTGAGTTGAGCATCCGGACTTCATGCGAAGCGAAAGTGAAGAAGGATGGCTCGGGGACGATCCCGGCCAAGAAGCTTCTTGATCTGGTGCGATTGCTGCCGGATGAAGAGATCAAGTTCAAGCTACTTGATAATCATTGGATTCAGATTAGTTGCGACCGCAAGACTTACAAGATGGTAGGGATGTCGCGGGATAATTTTCCGATTCTGCCGTCGTTTCCGCATGTGCTGGTGAAAATTCCTGCAGCGACTTTGAACGATTTGATATCGAAGACTACGTTCGCGATTTCGCTCGAGGAATCGCGCTATACGCTGAATGGCGCGCTGTTGGTGCTGAAACCGGATTCGATCACCATGGTTGCTACCGACGGGCACCGGCTGGCGATGGTCGAGACTTCGCAGAAATTCGATGGGTTGAGCAGTGAGGTTCGCGTCCTGGTCCCGAAGAAAGCGATGTCTGAGATTTCGCGGCTGGTTGGCGGTTCGGGCGACGACGCGGTTGCGGATTTTGCGCAGGATGATAGCCATTTGTTCTTCCAGTTTGGCCGCCGGCTGCTGACTTCGCGCAAGCTCACCGGACAATTCCCGAATTACGAAGCGGTGCTGCCGCGCGATGCGAATAAGACCGTGGTGCTTGAGCGCAATGAATTGAACGATGCGCTGCGCCGCGTTTCGCAGCTCGCCGACGCGCGCTCGCGCGCGGTGAAGTTCACGCTGGCGAAGGAAGCGATCGAGATTTCCGCCTCGAGCCCTGAATACGGCGAAGCGAAGGAAGCCATCGAGAAGGAATACAAAGGCGAGCCGCTGGCGATCGGCTTCAACGCCCAATATATTTTAGATTTCCTAGCCGCCGCGGCTGACGGCCCCATCGCCTTCGAGCTAAAAGACGAACAATCCGCCGGCCAGCTCCGCCCGCTCGCCGACGAAGCGACGCGTTACCGCTACGTTGTAATGCCCATGCGCATCTGATTTTTTGCTCACCGCAGCAAACAATTTCACAATAAAATCGGCCATTACGTTCGGGACGAATCTCGCAGCGTCTGAATAACTACGTACGGCCAAATCTATCCCGTAAACTATTGAAAATAAAAGGCTATGCAGCCTTTCCGTAGCAAGAATCGCCTTGAGAAATCCAGGTGAATCGGTTAAAATTTTTCCGTTCGTCGTTGGTCTCGGGATTCCTCCAGACCGGCACTTAAGCGGGGTCAAGCAGCTCGATTTTCACGCGCCGCTCCGATGCAAATCGGGGCAATCGCCAGGGCGCTGAGCCGCTAGCGCGCCGCGATTCTCCGCAAGGAGAAACTGTCTTCGCCGCGCCCCTCCGGCTCGCCGGGGTGGGGCGGGATGAAGCGAACGATTACCCTTCGAGCCCGCGCTTGATGCAACCAGCGAGGGCCACAGGGGAAGGCAAGTGTCGAGTTCCTTCGCACGCCTTCCTGCACACGCAACTGAGGAGCGGTTCAATCATGGGTGAAAAGAATGGTGCGGCCGGCAAAGGCCCGGGGCACAAGTACGACGCTACTTCCATCAAAGTGCTCGGTGGGCTGGAGGCGGTGCGCAAGCGCCCGGCCATGTACATCGGCTCGACGGGCGAACTTGGATTGCATCATCTCGTCTGGGAAGTCGTTGATAATTCCGTGGACGAAGCGCTGGCCGGCTTCTGCGATGAAATTAATGTGACGGTGCACGACGATAACTCCGTGACCGTCGTGGACAACGGCCGCGGCATTCCCGTGGACATGCACGCCACGGAGAAAAAGCCTGCAGCGGAAGTGGTGATGACCGTGCTGCACGCCGGCGGGAAATTCGACAGCGATACCTACAAAGTTTCGGGCGGATTGCACGGCGTGGGCGTTTCGGTGGTCAATGCGCTTTCCGACTGGCTCGATCTCGAAATTTATCGCGAGGGCGAAGTCTGGGAACAAAGCTATGAGAAGGGCGTTCCCACCTCAAAGCTGAAAGTAACTGGCAAGACGCGCAAGACCGGCACGAAAGTCACCTTTCACGCTGACCAATCGATTTTCACCACAGCCAATTACAGCTACGACACGCTTTCGCAACGTCTGCGCGAGCTGGCCTTTTTGAATAAAGGCCTGAAAATTACGCTCGATGACGAGCGCAGCAGCAAGAAAACTGAGTTCCGCTTTACCGGCGGTATCGCTGAATTCGTGAAGCACTTGAATCGCGGCAAAACGACGCTGCACGACTCGCCGATCTATTTCGAAGGCAAGAAGGACAACGTCGAAATCGAAATCGCGGTGCAATACAACGACAGCTACGCCGAAAACGTCTTCGCCTTCGCCAACACCATCAACACCGTGGACGGCGGCACGCACATCTCCGGCTTTCGTTCCGCGCTCACGCGCACCATCAACTATTACGCCAGCTCGTTCGGCATGTTGAAAGAACAGAAAGACGAAATTTCGATTACCGGTGACGATGTGCGCGAGGGCCTCGTGGCCGTCGTTTCGGTGAAGCTGCCGCAGCCGCAATTCGAAGGCCAAACCAAGGGCAAGCTGAATAGCGACATCAAGGGCACCGTCGAGACGATGGTGAACGACCGCCTCGGCGAGTATTTCGACAAACATTCCTCCATCGCGCGAAAAATCATCGGCAAGTGCATTGACGCGGCACGCGCCCGCGAAGCCGCTCGCAAAGCCCGCGAACTCACTCGCAGGAAATCCGCGCTCGACTCCGGCGGCTTGCCGGGCAAACTGGCGGATTGCCAGGAACGCGACCCGTCGCGCTGCGAGCTGTTCATCGTTGAGGGCCCATCGGCCGGTGGCTCGGCCAAGGAAGGCCGCGATCGCCGCTATCAGGCCATCCTCCCACTCAAAGGCAAGATTCTGAACGTGGAGAAGGCGCGATACGACAAAATGCTCGGCCACGAAGAATTGCGGCTGATCATCATGGCCCTCGGCACCGGCATCGGCAAAGACGATTTCGACGCCGTGAAGCTGCGCTACCACAAAGTGATTCTCATGACCGACGCGGACGTGGACGGCAGCCACATTCGCACCCTGCTACTCACGTTTTTCTTCCGGCACATGCGCGAGCTGATTGAGAAGGGCTACATCTACATCGCGCAGCCGCCTCTCTATCGCGTCAAGCGCGGCAAGATGGACCGCTACATCCGCGATGAACGCGAGTTTTCGCGCGAGCTGATGAAGCGCGCCACCGAAGAGCACGCCGTAAAGGGCAAAGACGGCAAGACTCTCGAAGGCGGCGCCCTCACACAATTCCTCCTCAATGTCCAGGAATACGATCAGGTAGCCGCGAAGCTCAATCGCCGACTGCGCGATCCCCGGCTCGTCGCGCTGCTCGCCGAGAGCGACATCGAGAAAAAAACCGACTTCGGCGACAAGAAAAAATTGAACGAGCTGATCAAAGCCATCGAGAAGGCCAAACTCAAGCTCGAAACCAAGATTGAATTCGACGAAGAGCACAGCCTCTACGAACTCGTTCTCACGAACGGCGGCGAGCGCCGCATCACCTGGGGCCTCGCAGCGACCGCCGACTACAAACGCCTGCGCACGCTGAAGCAAGCGATTGAATCGCTCGATCGCCCGCCGTTTACGATCACGCACAATGGCGACAAGGTAGTGAAGGAAGATTCCGGCGGCGTGCTGGCGTACGTGCTCGAAGACGCCAAGCGCGAATTCGCTATCACGCGGTTCAAGGGCCTGGGCGAGATGAATCCCGAGCAGCTCTGGGACACCACTATGAACGCGGAAACGCGCACGCTGCTGCAAGTGAAGCTCGAGGATGCCGTCGCCGCGGAAGAAATTTTCACTACGCTGATGGGCGAGAACGTGGACGCGCGCCGCAAATTCATCGAGGAAAACGCGCTCGACGTGGTGAACCTGGATATTTAGGCGGAGGCGACTCGATTGTTACTTCGGCCTCCATTTTGGATATAGAGAAAATGCTGTCATCCCGAACGCAGTGAGGGATCTGCGGTTTGTATGGAAAGGCTCTACTACGTCTACATTTTGGCAAGCCGTTCGCACAACCTCTACATCGGCGTGACTAACAACATCGGACGCCGTGTGGAAGAGCACCGAAGCGGCACCATTTCTGGTTTCACGAGCCGGTACGCAATAAATCGTCTGGTTCATTTGGAAATCTTCAGCGAAGTTCGCGTCGCGATCGCGCGCGAGAATGAACTGAAAGGTTGGCGGCGGGAGAAGAAGTTGGCGCTGATCGAGAAGGCCAATCCGACTTGGGTCGAGTTGGCACCATTGCGCAGCACGCGAAAGAAAGAAACCGCAGATCCCTCACTGCGTTCGGGATGACACCGCTTTCTCAAATTGACGAAGGAGTTGGCATGGCAAAAAGTCGGACAGTCGCGCGAAAAGCCACATCCCGAGCCGCGTCCCCCGAGCCGTCGCGCGGCCGGCCGACATTTTGCAAAGGATATGGCATCAAGGCTGACGACAAAGGCCTCGTTGCCTGGAAGGATGCTTGCGCGCAGCTGGTGAAATCGCGGAACTATTGGGTGGCTACTTCGCGCCCTGACGGACGGCCGCACTCGATGCCTGTGTGGGGCGTGTGGATGGATGGCGCGGTGATCTTTGGCACCGATCGAAATTCGCGCAAGGCGCGCAATATTCAGCATAATCCTGTGGCAACCGTGCATCTGGAAAGCGGCGACGAAGCGGTGATTCTGGAGTGCACGGCGCAGGAGATTACCGACGCGAGTGTGATCGCGGCCGTGGACGCCGCCTATTTCAAGAAATACAAGATGAAGCTCACGGACGCACCGGGCGTGCCGTATATCGTGGCCATGAAGCCGCGCGTTGCCTTCGCCTGGCACGAGCGCGATTTTCCCGTGTCTGCCACGCGCTGGAGATTTTGAGGCGGGCGCTGCTTGCCCGGCAGCCTGAATCGGAATGATGTATCAGCTCAATTGGGAGACACTGCCGGGATTGCGAGGAATTTCGTGCTCGGATTTCAAGGCGTCGCCGACGAGCGCGCCGGACATGGAGCGCGGCGTAGCATTCGAATGTACAAGCGAAGCCGAATGCGCCGCTTTACTCTCGCGCCTCGAAGCCCATTTTGGGCTGCAGCGATTTTCGAATAATGCGTCTGCTTTCGAAGCGGTGAAAAGTTACGTTCTGGAAAGAAGGTAAGGATCGGGCATCGCCCGCGCAGTCTGAATTCAATTTCACAACGGGGAATAAATGGCTGACGAACCGAATCAATCAATTCTCACGCCGGTAGATATCGAAGCGGAGATGAAGAAGTCGTACCTCGATTACGCCATGAGCGTAATCATCGGCCGCGCGCTGCCCGACGTGCGCGACGGCTTGAAGCCCGTGCATCGCCGCATTCTGTTTGGCATGTACGAGCTGGGCTTGACCTCCACGAAGCCGTACCGCAAGTGCGCGAAGATCGTCGGCGAAGTCCTCGGCAAATTCCATCCGCACGGCGATTCGCCCGTTTATGACGCACTGGTCCGTCTGGCGCAGGGATTCAACATGCGCTACCCGCTCATCGACGGCCAGGGAAACTTCGGCTCCGTCGACGGCGATCCGCCGGCGGCCATGCGTTACACCGAAGCGCGGCTCTCGAAGATGGCCGAAGAGATGCTCGCGGACATCGAGAAAGAAACCGTAGATTTCGTTCCGAATTTCGACGAGAGCACCAAAGAACCGACCGTCCTCCCAACAAAGATTCCAAATTTGCTCGTGAACGGCTCGAGCGGCATCGCCGTCGGCATGGCTACAAATATTCCGCCGCACAATCTGAAGGAGACGATCGAAGCCGCGATTCTGCTGATCGAAAATCCTGAGACGACTCTGAAGCAAGTGATGAAGCTGGTTCCGGGTCCGGATTTTCCGACCGGTGGCTACATCTACGGCCGCGAAGGCATCGAGCAGGCTTACAAGACGGGCCGCGGGACGTTCCAGGTGCGCGCCAAGGCCGCGATCGAAGCGCGCGGCAAGGATCGCCAGGACATCGTCATCACAGAGCTGCCCTATCAAGTGAACAAGGCGCGCCTCATCGAGCACATCGCCGAGCTCGTCCAGGTGAAAAAGATCGACGGCATTGCCGACATTCGCGATGAAAGCGATCGCGACGGCATGCGCATCGTCATCGAAGTGAAGCGCGACGAAGAGCCCGAGATCATTCTGAATCACCTCTTCAAGCACACGCAGATGCAGGAATCGTTCGGCATGATTTTGCTCGCGATTGTGGCTGGGCAGCCGCGCGAATTGGGGCTTGTGGATTTGCTGCGGCTGTTCATCGAGCACCGCGTGGAAGTCGTGCGGCGGCGCACGCAGTTCGATTTGCGCAAGGCTGAAGAGCGCGAGCACATTTTGCTCGGCTACCAGATCGCGCTCGATTACATCGACGAGGTCATCAAGGTCATCCGCGGATCGGCGAGCCGCGCCAACGCACGCCAGAATTTATTTGAGTTCTTCGAGAACCGTTCCGTGCGCGTCCTCGTCGGCGGAAAAGAAACGACCGTCCGCGGCGTCAAACTGGATCACAAGAAATACGGTATCGCCGGCGCGGCGCGCGTTGAGCACATTGGTCTGACTTATATCCAGATCGACGCAATCCTCGAACTGCAATTGCACCGCCTCACTCAGCTTTCCGTCGACGACATCCTCAAGGAACTTGCACAAATCCGCGAGCGCATTGCGGAGCTGCGCGAAATTCTCGCCAGCGAGAAAAAGCTGCGCGGCGTGATCGTCGCGGAGTTGAAGGAAGTGGTGAAGCTTTATGGCGACGAGCGGCGCACCCAGATTGTGGACCGCGTCGAGGAGATCAAGCTCGAAGACTTGATCAAAGACGAGGAAATGGCCATCACAGTGAGTCACGCAGGCTATGTGAAGCGGACTTCGGTGGATGTGTATCGCCATCAATCGCGCGGCGGCAAGGGGCGTATCGGGGCGCGCACGCGCGAGGAAGATTTCGTCGAGCATTTCTTCGTGGCCTCGGCGCACAGCTATATTTTACTGTTTACGTCGAAGGGCCGGATTTACTGGCTGAAGGTGTACGAAATTCCCGAAGCCGCAGCCGCGACGCGCGGCAAGGCCATCACCAGCCTGGTGCGCTTCCAGGAGAATGAAAAGCTAACGGCTGTCGTCTCCGCGCGGAATCTCGAGGAAGCCAATCGCTTCGTTTTCCTTGCCACGCGCAACGGCACGGTGAAAAAGACCGAGCTCGCCGAATTTTCAAACCCGCGCCCTTCGGGAATCATCGCCATCAGTCTCGATGAGAAAGATGAATTGATTGGCGCGAAGCTCACCGACGGCAAGCAGATGGTTTTCCTCGCGAGCCGCGACGGTCAGGCCATCCTCTTCCGCGAAACAGAAGTTCGCGCCATGGGTCGAGCTGCAGGCGGCGTGAACGGCATGGACCTGGCGAAGGACGATTTCGTGGTCAGCATGGACGCGGTGCAGCCGGACTTCGAAATCATCAAGAAGGAATTCAAGAAGACTACGGACAATCTCGACGAGCTCGAGAGCGATCAGATCCGCGAATCGCTGACGTCGCTGATGCTCACGGTCGCCGAGAAGGGCTACGGCAAGCGCACGCCGCTCGCCGAGTATCGCGTCACGTCGCGCGGCGGTAAGGGCGTGATCAACCTCAAGTCCACGGACCGCAATGGCCCGGTTGTAGCCGCGCTGCAAGTGAAGGAAGACTCCGACGTAATGATCATCACCGGCCAGGGCAAAGTAATCCGCGTCCATTCCGGTGAAATCCGCGAAGCCGGCCGCTCCACGCAAGGCGTCCGCCTGCTGCGCCTAGATGAAGGCGACCGCGTAGCCGCAGCCGCGGCAATCCTGGAAGAAGAAACCGCCGTAGGCGAGACGCCGAAAAGCTGAAGCATGGGGTGTTCGTAGGGGCGCCGCTTGCCGCGCCCGGCGACGTAGAAAACTAGCGCGGCCGAACACTAACACGTGCGAAGAGTCGCGCCGAGCGATTTTTCCAGCGCGCTGACAATACGAGCCGCGAAGTCCGTCAATTGCGCATCCGTCAACGTCGCCTGCGCGCTCTGCAACGTAACGCGCACCAGCAGTGAAAATTTTCCCGCAGGCACATTCTTCCCGCGAAATAGATCTACGGCCTCCACTTTCAGCAACTCCGCGATCTTCAGTCCGCGAACCGTCTCCACTACCTGCTCGAACGTAGTCCCATCGTTCAGCAGCAGCGAAAAATCGCGCTCGACGGCAGGGAAGCGCGGCAGCGGCTCGTAGCGTCGCGTCGCGCGCGCCGCCTCCACAGCCTCCAGCAGCGAATCCAGCTTCAATTCCGCATAAAAAACATCCTGGCGCAGCTTGAATGCTTCGGCGGCTTTGCGACCGATCTTCCCGGCCACGCCCAGCGACTCGCCGCTGCGATTTGCGGCGGCGACTTGGGCGGCTGCAGCAGGCGAGAGCCAAGGCAGCGCACCCGCTTTCCACTCGAAGCTGCCTGCGAGCTCGCCAAGGCGATCCAGGTCCCCTTTCAGGTCGGCGAAGTCGAATTCGCGGGCGTCGTCGTGAATTGTTTTCTCGCGCGCCAGGCCCGTGGCGCCCAGCGTCAGGATGCGCGTCTCGACCGGCTTGCCGGCTTCGAGCGCGTAGGCGCGGCCAATTTCGAAGAGGCGCAGATTGCGCTGGCCGCGATTGAGATTCCACTCGAGCGTCGCGAGCATGTTGACCGCGCCGGAACTGCGCATCGCCGAGGCTTCTTCCGAAAGCGGGTTGCTGATGATCGCGGGCGCAGTCTTCGCGTCGCGGAACAGCGCGTCCTGATCCTTATCCACCAGCGGAATCGTGACGATTTCGTGGTAGCCCAGGCCGACAAGGCGCTGGCGCACGAGATCTTCAGCCTGCGCGCGCGGCTGGCGCAGTGCGGCCTGCTTCGATGGCGGAATGCGCGGCGGAAATTTGTCGTAGCCATAGATGCGCGCGACTTCTTCGATCAAATCGATCTCGCGCGTGACGTCGCGTCGCCACGACGGCTGGCGGCATTCCCACGCCGCGGCAAGCGAGCCCGCGCTGCCGCGATTCGCATCCACGCGTACAGGCGCAAAGCCGAGCGCGCCGAGTATGTCCTCGATCTCGCGATCGGGGACATCGGCGCCCATCACGCGCAGGATTTCCTTGCGCGTCAGTTCGAGTTTGCGCTGGGGCTCCTTGCCCGGATAGACATCCACACCGCCGCTGAGAACTTCACCGCCCGCAAGTTGTTGCGTCAGTTCGGTGGCGCGGCGCGAAGCGAGTTCGGCCATCTCGAGATCGGCGCCGCGCTCGAAGCGCATGGAGGCTTCGGTGCGCAGATTCAGCGCCTTCGAAGTGCGGCGAATCGAAATGGGATCCCACCACGCAGCTTCGATCAGCACGTTGCGCGTGGCGAAGCCGATTTCGGTATCCGCGCCGCCCATCACTCCGGCGAGGGAAATTGCGCGCGACGAATCGGCGATGACGCACGTTCCGGCGGCGAGCGTGCGCTCGATGCCGTCGAGCGTGCGGAGCTTCTCGCTGGCGCGAGCGCGGCGGACGATCATGCGGTGCTCGGCGATTTTGTCGAGATCGAAAGCATGCAGCGGCTGGCCGAGTTCGAGCATGACGTAGTTGGTGATGTCCACGACGTTGTTGATCGAGGCGTGGCCCAGCGTTTCCAGGCGCTGGCGGAGCCAGTCGGGCGACGGTTGCACCTTCACGCCGCGAACGACGCGGGCGGTGAATCGCGAGCAAAGCTCGGGCGCTTCGATCGTGACGCTCGCCGCCTGCGATACCGGCGACGCGGATTCTGTGAACTTCGGTTGGACGGGCTTCAGCGCAAGGCGGTAGAGCGTGGCAGCTTCGCGGGCTACGCCGTAATGCCCGAGGCAATCGGGGCGATTGGCGGTCAGCTCGGCGTCGAGAATCGGGCCGGCTGGTGATTCTTCGATCGCGTCCACGGCCGTGCCGGAAATAGAAAGCCGCGCGCGCAGGTCGGCCGGCGTCGCTTTAAGGTCGACGAATTCTTTGAGCCAGTTGAAAAGAACTTTCATTATGGAAACTGGCGCAGGAAGCGCACGTCGTTCTGGAATAGCACCTGCAAATCCGTCATGCCATAGCGCATCATCGCCAGGCGATCTACGCCCATGCCGAAAGCAAAGCCCGAAAGCCGCTTCGGATCGTAGTTCACGAAGCCGTACACCGCGGGGTTCACCATCCCCGCGCCGAACATCTCGATCCAGCCGGAAAATTTACACGTGCGGCAGCCCTCGCCGCCGCAAACGTGGCACGACGCATCCACTTCGGCCGAAGGTTCGGTGAACGGAAAATAGCTGGGCCGCAAGCGCGTCTTCACTTTCGCGCCGAGAAATTCGCGCACGAAATGCTCGACGGTGCCGCGAAAATCGCAGAAGGTGATGTCGTTGTCCACCGCCAGGCCTTCAATCTGATGAAACATGTAGCCGTGCGTGGCGTCGGGATTATCGCGGCGATACACCTTCCCCGGCACGACGATACGCACCGGAGGCGGCTGCTTCTCCATCGTCCGGATTTGCATCGGCGAAGTGTGCGTGCGCAGGAGATGTCCGCCGGAGCCTTCGATGTAGAAGGTGTCCATGTTGTCGCGCGCGGGATGAAATTCGGGAATGTTGAGTGCCTCGAAATTGTAGTAAGGCGTTTCGATCTCGGGGCCTTCGACGACGCTGAAGCCCAGCGAAAGAAAAATCCGCTCGACTTCTTCGTAGGTTTGGCGGATCAAGTGGTGCGTGCCGACGGGCCGCTCGACGCCGGGCAGCGAGAGATCAATAGCGGACTTGGCAGCGGCAGCTCCTTCTGCAGCGTCTTCAATCGCCTTGAGCCGATCCGCGAGACCGGCCTCGACGTGTGCGCGAAGATCATTAAGCGCCTGACCGACGGCGCGTTTCAGTTCGGATGGCGCGCTCTTAAGCCAGTTGTCTGAGATAAGCGAGATTGCTCCGGACTTACGGCCGAGCCAAGCATTGCGTAGAGCCAGCCATCCGCCGTCGTCACGGGCTTTTGTGGGATGCCCGAGATCTTCGTCGAATCGCGTTTTGACTCCTGAAAACAAAATCGCCACAGCCTCGGGCGACGTTGCATTCAGCTCGCCAAGCGTTTGTTCGACAATAGGCTTTGAAGTTGCCACGTAGATCGATCCCTAGAATGGGTACATAGTGCTGACGCGATCAGCCGTAGGGCGCAGCAAGCAGCGCCCCTACGAACTCCACGGCTGGCGGCATCATCATGCCAGTTCAAACGAGCCTAAAAGAGCCGGCAGGGACGCCGGCGGTACCACACCATTCGCGAATCGTTATGATTTCGCCGGCTTCGCAGAAGCCAGATGCGACTTGGCTGATTCAACGAGCGACGTGAAGCCTGCCGCGTCATTGACCGCCATATCCGCCAGGATCTTGCGATCTAGGTCGATGCCGCCTACCTTCAGGCCGTGAATCAATTGGCTGTAGGAGAGGCCGTTGTTGCGTGCGGCGGCGCCGATACGCTGAATCCACAGCGTGCGGAAATCGCGCTTGCGATTGCGGCGATCGCGATAGGAATAGCGCAGCGAGCGATTCACTGCTTCGCGGGCTGATCTGTAGAGCTTGCCTTTGGTTAGAAAAAAGCCTTTGGCGTGGCGGAGTAGCTTCTTGCGCTTGGCGCGGCGTTTGGTGCCGCGTTTGACTCGAGACATTTGCGATTCTCCTGGTTTGAATGATTCCGAATAATTTCAGACGTGGAGAATGCCAGGGCGCGAGACAGTCGGCGGACGCAAAGGCCCGCAGCCTGCAAAACGCACGAGCGATCTCCACGGCGAGTTTTGTTGGCCGCCTCTATTTCGTACCACACGAGGCGGCAAATCGCCCCGATCCAAATCCTCAGGATCGGAACATCCGGCCGGCAGGCCCGCCGTGGCGGGATTACGCGCTGCCTGGCACGGGAATTACAACCGCGAACTAATCTCTAAGAGTATGGCAACATGCGCCGGATTTTCTTCGCGTCCGACGGATCGACTTGGACCGACCTGCGAAGATGGCGCATGCGTTTCGGCTTTTTCGTGCCGAGCAAATGGCGTTTGAACGCGTGCGGGCGCATGATTTTGCCGGTCTTCGTTACCCGGAAGCGCTTGGCGGCGCCGCGATGAGTTTTTAGTTTGCGAACTTTCGGCTTTGCTTTTGACAATTCTGCACCTGTTGCCCTATCTCGATTTCAAAAACCTAAAAACCGCAGGTCTAAAGACCTGCGCTACATTATGCTTGGCCACCCGCCGATTTCCCGGCAACCGCGCCCTTCTTCGGCGCCAGTAACGCCAACAAGATATTCGCTTCCATGCGTGGGCCGAATTCCACCTGCGCGTGATCGCCGATATCTTTCAGCAGACGAGTCATCTTGGCGCGCCCGACATCCTGGTGCGCCATTTCGCGGCCACGGTGAAAAATCATGGCCTTCACTTTGTGGCCCTCGCCGAGAAAGCGGATGATCTGGTTCTTGCGCACCTGGTAGTCATGCTCGGCCGTCGCCGGCCGGAATTTCACTTCCTTGATGTGCGCGGATTTCTGATGCTTCTTCTGCTCGTGCGCTTTCTTATTTTGCTCGTAGAGGAATTTCCCATAGTCCACGAGCTTGCAGACTGGGGGAACGGCCGTCGGCGAGATTTCCACAACGTCGAGCCCCGCCTCGCGCGCCGCCTTCATGGCATCGAAGAGCGACATCACTCCGAGCTGATTTCCGGCTTCATCTACCACACGGACTTCGCGCGCCCGGATGCGCTCATTCACCCGCAGACCGCTATTGCTGCTAGCTCCACGTTCAGCGATAAACCCACCTCCAGAAGAAGCCCCGCAATAATACCCCGCCCACAGGCAAGCCCGTGAGAGGCACGGGGCAGAAAGTATAGCACGACGCGACAGAGGCACAAATGAGGTGACCCGCAGGAAGACTCGTCATTCTTTGTCCGGAAATGCTGCCAGGAAAGGTCTCAATGGGGCTTGTTGGCGGAAGGACGCGGCTGATCCAGCAGCCATCGCTGCCAGCTCTCGGGGAAGTACCGAATCATGGCATTGAAGGCGGGATGGCCCCAGAGTAGCCGGAAGGCGACCAGCGCCACGACGACCAAGCCGATCCAAATTACTTGTCCGAAGTTCTGAAACATGGCAAAGAAATTATAGCACCAAGCGAAGTCTGCCGTCCTACTTCTCGTTTTTCAGAGCTTGCTCCATCAACGGGGCAATGGGCTCGATGCCGATCTCACCTCGCGGCTGAAAGGGGCCGAAAACCGGGAGGGTCTAAAGACCCTCCCCTACGAAACCGGGGCGATTTCGTTGCGGAGATTGGTTATGAATTCATCTAGTGGAATCGCGCCCTGGTCGCCTTTGGTGCGATGGCGGACCGAGGCGGTGCCGGCTTCGGCTTCCTTGCCGCCGAGGACGAGCATGTACGGGATCTTTTCCATTTGGGCGTCGCGGATTTTGGCTTGCAGCTTTTCGTTGCGCTCGTCTAGATGGACGCGGAAGCCGGCGGCTTTGAGTTTCTCTGTGACCCGCTTCGCGTAGTCCGCAACCTTTTCGCTTAACGGCAGAATCGAGACTTGGACGGGCGCGAGCCATACCGGAAATGCGCCTGCGTAATGCTCGATGAGCATGCCGAAGAAGCGCTCGACGCTGCCGAGGAGCGCGCGATGCACCATCAGCGGCTGATGGCGCGCGCCATCTTCGCCGACGTATTCAAGATCGAATCGTGCAGGCAGGTTGAAATCGAATTGGACGGTGGTAAGCTGCCAGGGACGGCCGATTGCGTCGATCAATTTGATATCGATCTTCGGGCCGTAGAAGGCCGCTTCGCCCTCGATGTGCTTGAAAGGTATTTTCAGGCGGTCGAGAGTGGTTTTGAGCGCATTCTTGGCGCGCTTCCAATCTTCCGGCTTGCCGGCGTAATTCTCCGGATGCATCGGATCCCAGTCCGATAGCTCGACGGCGTAGCTATCGAAGCCGAATTTCTTCATCACCGCGAAGGCAAAATCCACACAGTCTTCGACTTCTTTTTCAATTTGCTCGGGCATGCAGAAAATGTGGGCATCATCCTGCGTGAATCCTCGGACGCGCAGCAGCCCGTGAAGCACGCCCGAGCGTTCGTAACGATAGACGGTCCCGAGTTCCGCGAGTCGTACGGGCAGCTCGCGATAGCTGCGCAGCTTCGATTTGTAAATCAGAATGTGGCCCGGACAATTCATGGGCTTGAGCTGGTAGTCGGCCTTCTCGACTTCCACGGGACCGAACATGCTGTCGCGATAAAAATTAGTGTGGCCGCTGGTGTTCCAGAGATCGCGGCGCATGATGTGCGGCGTGAAGACGAGATCGTAGCCGCGGCGAAGAAGTTCGTCGCGCAGCCAGTCTTCGATGATCTTGCGAATCAGGCCGCCCTTGGCGTGCCAGAAAATCAGGCCGGGCCCGGCTTCATCTTGAATGCTGAATAGATCGAGCTCGGCGCCGAGCTTGCGATGATCGCGGCGCTTGGCTTCTTCTAGGCGATGCAGGTATTCGTCGAGTTCCTTCTTGGTGAAAAAGCACGCGGCGTAGATGCGCTGAAGCTGCGGATTGCCTTCGTGACCTTTCCAATACGCGCCGGCGACGCTCATGAGCTTGAACGCCTGAATGCGTTTGGTTGAAGGGATGTGCGGGCCACGGCAGAAATCGATGAATTTGCCGGTGGTGTAGAAGGAAACCATCGGCTCGATGGCCTTTTCTTCCACCAGCTCGCATTTGAAAATTTGCTGTGATTTCTTGTAAAGCTCGATGGCTTCGGGCTTGGGAAGCAACTTGCGCTCGTTCGGCAAATCCTGCGCGGCAAGCTCGTGCATTTTCGCTTCGATTTTGGCCAGATCCTCGGGAGTGAAAGCCTCTTCGCGCAAGAATTCGTAGAAGAAGCCATTTTCGATCGGCGGCCCGATCCCCAGCTTCACATTCGGAAACAGTTCGGTCACGGCAGCGGCAAGAAGATGCGCGGCCGAGTGGCGGAAGACGAACAGCGCGTCCGGATCTTTCTCGGTCAAAATTTGCAGCTTGGCGTCGCCCTCAAGGGGACGCCGCAGATCGAACAGCTCGCCTTCGCCATTATTGGGCGCGGCAACGCGCGCCACCAGGGCGGCGTCGGCAAGGCGCGGCGAAATCTGGCGCGCTATATCGACAGGCGTAGTGCCCTTCGGCACTTCGCGCTTGGCGCCATCCGGCAGCGTAACTTGAATGGTATCCATACGATTCGTTCGCTCGACGAGACAGAATTAGATTACTGGCGGGCGCGCAAGCGGTCAAGACGGCCGCGGCAAATCTTCAGGGGAATTTGCTCACGAGCACTTGATGAACGTGGATGGATGGAAAGCCCTGTGCGAAGCCCTGTACGCGCGCGAGGGCATGATAGAAGGAGAGATTGCGTTCGGTAGCGTCGAGATCTTCCTGCGTATCCCATAACGAGAGAACCTCGACTTCGATGGGATCGGCGGTTTGCGTGTGAACTACCAATAGCCCGCGGAAGCCTTTCTGTTTCACCAGCTCCGGCATCAGCGATTGAACGGCTTGCGAGAATTCATTGAGCTTGCCGGGGAGGATGTGGAAGTGCGTGACTCGCGCGTACATGGTGGCCTCCTCGTTCCGCGCGGCAGAATGCCAATTGCGAAAAGAGCCTAACGCATCGGCGAGCCGGAGTAAAGATTTCCGGGGCGCTCAGAGAAGCACGACGCCGGGAAGGCCCGCGAGTTGCGGGTCGGAAGTTACGAGGTCGGCATCGAAGGATTGCGCGGTGACGAAGATCATCGCCGCGGCGAGCGAAAGTTTTTGCTGCGTGGTTGCTTCAAGCGCTTTGATGGCCAGGTTGGTGTCGAACACCGGATTCAGCGCGCGGAAAGCGTGCGCCTGAAAACGCGCGGCAGCGGCCCGGGCGCCCGTGCGGTAGAGTTTGTTGAGCACCTCGTAGATCACGATCCCCGGCACGAGGAGCAGTTCTTCCATTTCGAGATAGGGAGCGAAGAGGTCGGCTTTCGGACCATTTGCGAGGTAAGCGATCCAGCCGGGGGAATCGACGAGCGCGAGTCTAGAGGCGTTCCGAGCCATCTCGGTCAGATTCCTCCCAATTGAGGCCCGGGGCCAGGCCACGGAGCTCGCGGATCGAGCGAGGAAGCTCGAGGTGCAGCGCCCCGTCGAGTTCGTACATGAAGAGCTTTTGGCCGGGACGTAGGTTCAGCTTCTCGCGCAGCTCCTTGGGGATGACGACTTGGAACTTAGGAGAAACGGTGACTGTGCTCATGGAGATTGTAACATACCGAATTCTTATCGAAATCAATAGCGTATGTCAACAAATTTATCGATACGCGATTTGACATACCATTTTATTAACCGTGTCTGACCTAATGCAAAGTCATACAGGCCTATAGCTTACCGTTATTCCGATCATTTTTTGCGGGCTTGCTCGATCATCGCCCACATTTCGTCGGGAAGCTTGCGGTACTCATTGAATTCGCCCGCGCCGGCGAGCCATTGTGCGCCGTCGATCGTGACGCAATCGCCGTTGATGTATCCGGCCTGCGGGCTGAGCAGGTAGACGGCGAGGTCGGCGAGTTCATCATGGCGGCCAAAGCGATGCATCGGATGGTTCTTGATGGCCATCTCCTCGAACTCTTTGCTTTGCATCAGGCGGGACCACGCGCCTTCGGTCGGGAACGGTCCGGGAGCGATGGCGTTGAGGCGGATGTTGTAGCGAGCCCATTCGACGGCCAGCGAGCGGGTCATGGCCAATACGCCGGCCTTGGCGCAGGCCGAGGGAACGACGAATCCGGACCCCGCGCCCGTGGAGGCGTAGGTGGTGACGATGTTCAGAACATTGCCGGGCTGCTTCGTCTCGATCCAGCGGCGCCCAAGTGCCATCGTGCAGTGAAACGTCCCGCCAAGAACGATGCCCACGACGGCCGCAAAGGCGTTGGGCGAGAGCTTCTCGGTGCGCGCGACGAAGTTGCCGGCGGCATTGTTGAGGAGCGTATCGATGCGGCCGATCTCCTTCTCAGCGGCGTCGACAGCCTTCTCTACGGCGGCGAAGTCGCGAATGTCGCAAGACGCAAATCCAGCCTTCGCGCCTTTGGCCTGCAGCTCCTTCGCGGTGGCTTCAAGCGGTTCCGGCCGCCGCGCCACAAGAAACAAATTCGCGCCAAGCTCCGCGAAGCGCAGCGCCATCGAGCGCCCAAGCCCGGTCCCGCCCCCGGTGACCAAGATGTTGCGACCCTTCAGCAAATCGTTCTTATACATGCGAGCCTCCAACCCGAGCTGTCGTAGGGGAGGGTCGTCAGACCCTCCCGCCTTTCAGCAATCTTCAAGCCCAAACGGTAACGCCGTCTCAGTGTTTCTTACCAAGATATTTCTTCGGCAACGGCGTATCTGCGGATTCTTCTTGCCAGTAAATGGTGACGATCCACCAGCGCTTGCCGTCATTGAAAAGCTGGAAGCTATTGATGCCGCGGGCGAACGGCTTGGGATCGGCGGCGGCGTGGCGCGATTCGTAAGTGCTGAAGATCTGCTCGATATTGGCCCAGCTTTCGAGTGTGCGCGACGACTCGCGTTCGAAGAAGCCCTCCTTCTCGAAATACGGCGTAGCCAATTTCACGTAATCCTCGGGAGAGAACGTGTGCGCGACCAACTGGCCGTCATGATTTTTATCGACCGGGATAAGCCGCGCACCGGGAGCGAAAAGCGAGAGGAAGCGATTCCAATCGCGCTTCTTGCCCGCGTCACCGGAGATGACGTCGTAAGTGGCCGCCATGATGGCATCGCGCGAGGCAACATCTGCTGGGTTCGCAACAGGCGGCGCGGTGGCCGGTGCTGCTTCAGCCGGCTTCTTTTCTTGATCCTGGGCCAGAGTGAAAGTTGCAGAGAGAGCGATAACGCAAGCAAGCAGACAGAATTTTCGCAGCATGAAAAATCTCCTTGTGGCGTTCGATTGCATCGAGCCCGCGGCAGCGGCGCGCGATTGTGCTCTTAGACGTTGGGAAAGGGCAAGCGGATTGGCGCGGCGGGCGATGTCAGCGTTTTTTGGGGGGTGCGTTTTCGTGCGATTAGAAAATGACTTCGCCCTTTGTTTTCTATAAGTTGCGGCGATTTCTAATAATTTTGCGGCCGATTAGAATCGCCCTTCAGTCCGAGAATACCACCGGATAGAGGCCCTTTCCCGTCAGAAATCTACGTGGAGGCGGAGGCCGGGAACTACCACAGGCCCGCGGTCCTTGTTGTAGCCGGGGTTGTTAATGTGCTGGAGATCGAAGCTGGCAAAGATGCCGCGCCAGGCATGGAGGGTGTAGTAGCCCTCGAAGATTTTCTCGTGGCCGTAGGTGAGCGCGCCGTCGCCTAGCAAGAAGCCGAGACCGCCGAGCGCGAGATAGCGGGCGTGGTCGCTGACGATCCCGTTCATCGTGAAGACCGCGCCGGCGTGGTCGTTCTTGCGATGCCAGCTATCGCCATGAAAGTAGCTGCCGATTTCTACGGTGCGGTCCACTTCGGTATAGGCGAAAGATTCATTGCGGCCATCGCTCCAGCCGAGCCGGGCGAAGACGCCGAATTCCTTGGTGAGATCCTGCTCTACGTTTAAACCGAAGCCGTATTTCACGCGGCCCTGCCGGCGCGTGGCGATGATGTCGGGCCGCGAGCCCTGCCCGGCAAGGAAATCATCGATCGCCTCACGATAATTTCCCATGTCTGCGTGATTCTCATAGCCGAGCAAACGGATCACGCCGGACCGCCCGGCGAGGAAATTCTCACGCCATTCCGCTTCGTAATTTTCGGCGTGGGCGCGAAAGATGTCGGCGTCGAGGTGAATGCCGTTGGCGACTTTGGGCATCATGGCTTCAGCGAAGCGGAACGACCACGAGCGGGCGTCGAATTCAACGATAGCGGCATCTGTATAGCCGCGGGTGTTGGCCGCGTAGTCATAAACGCCATTGTTGTCCACGGTCCAATTGAGAAACTGCAGATGGCTGTCGCTGCCGCCGGTATTCGCATCGAAGAAATCCACCAGACCCATTTTCCCCACGCGAATCTCAATGCGCCGCGCCGGGAGCGAAGTGGCGAGGCCGAATGGGCCGCGCTCCGCCTCCACGCGCTCGCTGCTAAGGGGGATGATTTGCCGCAACTCGAAGCGCGCGAGGTACGGCGTCGGGCCCAGCTCCGGGTTGCGCACCACGTCGAGATTGGTGAAACCGGCGAGGCCCAGGGCGGCGCTCAAGCCGTGCCCCCCGGCGCTCTCGGCATCCACGAAGATTTCGGTTGTGTGAGTAAGAGCAAAGCCGGTGTAGAGCGTATAGACCTTGGAGGTGTCGTTTTCGCCGGGCGAGCGGAAGCTGTTAGGGCCGCTGTAAGCGGCATGAAATGCCGGGTGCCATTGCAGGATGATGTTGGCCTGTCCGGAAACCCAAAATCGGCTGGTTTCGGAATGCGGCAAGAGAGTTACCGGGGAATCGCTGGAAGTGTCCGGTGCGTCAGAGGGAGAAGGCTGGCTGGCGGGGGCCGCAGGCGCGTCCTGCGCGCACACGACGGGCGTGCACGCCGCAATGGCGAGCAATACGAGCGCAAGACGGAGGGCGATCTTCGACGGCATCGACCTGCGCCCTCGGCTCGAGCGAATGAGCATGATTTCGCGTCACCGCGACAGCTTAGCCCATCGTATAGGACTGGAGTCAACGGAAACCATCATTACAGGAAGTCTATTCTGACGAGGGACCGGGCGAAAAACAGCGGGCGCAGATTCGAGATCGAGTATCGTCGAGCCGGACCGCGTAACTCAGGCATCCGCATTGCCCCAATCCCTCATCTCTAGTAGTCTCTCCTATTCCAGTTGCCACTTCTACAGGGCCCACACGCGTCGAGCGGGTTCGAGGTGACCGGGTTTAGGCTAAAAGGAGCCGGGGATTTGACGGGGAAGAGTTCGCTTCAAAATTGGATGGTGTTCGCGGCGGCGCTGCTGCTCGCTTCATGCGGCCAGGGCATCGCCAATAACCCGAAGCCCAAGCTCACGTCATTGACTCCGCCAAGCATTGCAGCCGGTTCGCCGGGCTTCGTACTCACCGTAAACGGTAGCGGGTTCTCGCCGCAGTCAGTGGTTTTCTTTAATGGCAGCGGCATTCAGTCCATATTTCAGAGCGGCGGCGAACTGACTGCGAACATCTCCTCGTCGTTTGTCGTCAGGCCCGGCAACGCGACCATCGAAGTCCAGACTCCGCAGCCCGGCGGCGGAGTCTCGAACCAACTCACGTTCATGATTACGCAGGTGACCAGCCCGGTTCCCACGATTTCCAGCATGTCGCCATCCTCGGCGCTCGCGGGTGGGGTGGGTTTTACGCTGAACGTCTTTGGCACAAATTTTGTGTCGCTTTCGCAGATCACGGTGAATGGCGACAACCGGCCGACAGTGCTGGTTAACGGCACGCAATTGCAGACGACAATCGCCGGCGGAGACCTGATTGAAGCAGGAGTTCTGAATATTGGCGTCTTGAATCCGGCGCCGGGCGGCGGAAGTTCGGGGACGCTGCCACTGCCGGTGAACGATGCGGTGCCGGTCCTCACCACGATCTCGCCGAAGAGCGCCGCAGCGGGCGGGACCACCGCGTCGCTGACCATAACGGGAAGCGGCTTCGTGCCGCAGACGCAGGTATTGTTCAATGGGAGCCCGAGATCGACCACGTTTGCGTCGAGCTCGTCGGTAACTGCGATACTCACGCAGTCGGACCTCGGCGCGGCGCAGGTGGCCCAGATCGTGGTGCTGAATCCGGCGCCGGGAGGCGGGGCTTCGCAGGCGCTTACATTTGCAGTGAACGGCATCGTCCCGACAACTTCGAATCCCGGTTACACGGGCTTGCCCGAGCTTGTTGATTATTCTTTCGATGGAATGCAGGCAAACAACGGCGTCGGGGATCTGAGCCGCTCCGGTCCGGTCATTAGCTCGAACGGGCGCTTTGTGGCGTTTGCGTCGGTTTCGAGCAATCTGATCACGAACGACACGAACGGCCAATCCGATATTTTCCTGCGCGACACTTGTTTTGCGCAGGCTACGTGCTTGCC
>Ga0310039_10000513_pt1 | contig 32479 bp, 24 predicted proteins | sample Sb_taG_4_FD_200460 | JGI IMG/M metagenome (GOLD analysis project Ga0310039, IMG submission 200460) | Peat soil microbial communities from Weissenstadt, Germany - Sb_50d_6_BS metaG (v2) (version 2) | ecosystem: Environmental > Terrestrial > Soil > Wetlands > Peat | place: Germany: Weissenstadt...
ATGTTCATCCCGGCCAGTCGGCCGACGACCCGCTTTACCTTCCTTTGATCGAACGGGTCCGAGCCATCCTGGGCCGCACCGGTCTGCTCTACACCGGCGACTGCAAGATGGCCGCTCTAGAGACGCGGGCGGCGATCGACGCTCGTGGCGATTTCTATCTGACTCGCTTGCCTTTGACCGGGGAGGCACCCGGCCAGTTCGCCGCTTGGGTCGAGGCCGCCGTGACCGGACCGCGGCAGCAGGATCTGGCCGAGATCGGTGTGGACTCTGGTCGAGTCGGGATGGGTTACGAGTTCAGTCGAGACCAGAGGGCTGTCCTTGCAGGGACCGAGCATACCTGGTCGGAGCGCGTTGAGGTGATCCGCTCCGAAGCCTTGGCCGATACCCAGGCGCGGGCGTTGGAGCGGCGGTTGGAGAAGGCCGAGGCGGCGGTGCGAGCGTTGACACCGCCGCCGGGCCGCGGCAAGGTCCAATTCACCGCGAGTTGGGAGTTGGAGAAGGCCGTCGCGGCCGTCCTGGCCGAGCACGACGTGGCGGGGCTGTTGGAAGTGGCCTGGACGTGGGAGGAGACCAGCCGGAGTCGGTATCCGGGCCGTGGCCGGGGTGGCCCGGGTCGCCCCAAGAAGACGGAATTGACGATCCGCTACCAGATCACGGAGGTCCGCCGCCAGGAGGCGGCGATCCAGCAGCGGTTGGTCCGGATGGGCTGGGGGGTGCAAGTCACGAACGCGCCGGCGGAGCGGCTGTCGCTGTCGGAGTCGGTGGCGGTGTACCGCGGGGGCTGGAGCCTGGAGCGGGATTTCCACCTGCTCAAAAGACCGGCCGCTGGGGATCAGTCCGCTGTGGGTACGACGTGAAGAACAGGTGGTGGGCCTGACGCACCTGCTGACGTTGGCGTTGCGGGTGTTGACGCTGTTCGAGGTCCTGGTGCGGAGGGGTCAGGCACAGAGTGGAGAGAAGCTGAAGCGGTTGTACACCGGACAAGCCAGTCGCACGACGGACCGTCCCACCGCCGGGCGTGTGCTGGAGGCGATCACGCGAGCCGAGCTCACCGTGAGCCGTGTCGAGAGCCGGGACGACTGTCGCTGGCATTTGACGCCTCTCCCACATCTCCTGAAGCGGGTGTTGGCTTACCTGGGGCTGACGGAGGCGGTATACACTCGATTAGTCATAAATTCGACTTGAGCACCCTTTAAATAAGCGAAAGGGGAGTTCATGAGCCACCTCCGACGCGGATTGTCAGCTTGATCAAGCCATCGGAGAAGGGGCTGCTCCGTGACCTGGTGCCCTTTCTTGCGGGCTTCGATGCGCGCCTTCTGCACGGCATAGATCTGGAGAAATCAATCCAGGTGGCTCTGGTCGCCCCAGGCGCCATTGTAGTTGTCGTAGCGAACCTGCCCGGTCGTCGTGTCGATGACGGCGGGATAGGTCCAGTCGGTCAGCCGGACGATGAGGCCCGCGGGCAGGCCGCTGAAGAGCTGTACTGTGCCGAGGATAGGCGGAGGCAACTGGAGGCGGCGGCAAGTGACATTGACTGCTTGATAGTCGCGGACTTCGTTCTTGATAGTGACGATGTGGGACAAGGTTGAGTCACCTCTCACTGGAAGGAATAGGTAAGGGGCTCCCAGTGATGGGTGACGCATTTCCTACAGGAATTCGACCTGGTTCAAAGCCAGGTAACAAGAGCCGGAGCGAGTGATCTTTTCTAAAATGCCTGCTTCCTCCATGTTGGCGTTGTTTGTCCCCACAAACTGCGTTTCACGGAGGAAGCAGACACGGATTGTCAGGCTACTTTGTCCATCTCGGTCACGCAATGTGATCCCACCCCGGCTACGACCCCGCTTCACTGGCCAACTCCGGCAACTGTTCATGTCTGTTGTCCGGCCAAGCAGCTGGCGCCCCAGCAGAGGCAAGCCCTGGCCATCCAGGTGCTTGCTGGAACTCAAGAAGACTCCGAGTTGGCCCGGCAACACGAGGTCAGTCGCAAGTTCCTCTATCAGCAGGCCCACACGACCGAGGTGGCTCTCGGCCAGGCCTTTGCTCCACCTCCAACCCCCGATGGGGTCCTTTTCTACCTGCCGGTTACCAAGGCTTGGCTACGGCAACTGGTTCTGGCTTTGGTGCTGATCTGCCATAGTTCCTACCGCGGCGTGGTCGAGCTGCTGAGAGACCTCTTCGATCTTTCGATCTCGTTATCAACTGTGCACAACATCATTCACAGTGCGGTCTCTCAGGCTCAGGGGGTTAACCAACAGTACGACCTCTCCAGGATTTGCATCGGCGCGCACGACGAAATCTTCCAGGCATCCGATCCTGTGCTGGTGGGGATCGATACCGCGTCCACCATCTGCTACTTGCTGAGCCTGGAAGAGCATCGCGACGCCGAGACCTGGGGCATCCGGCTGCTGGAACTGGTCGACCGAGGTTTTGCTCCCGAGGCCACCATCGCCGATTTCGCCTCGAGGCTACGCGCCGGGCACCAAGAGGCTCTGCCTGGGCGTCCCTGCCGCGGTGATGTTTTTCATGCGTTGTACGACGTCGGGCCGCTGGTCCGTTACCTGGTAAACCGGGCCTACGAAGCCATCGACACCCGGACCAAGCTTGAGCGAAAGCAAGCCACTGCCGAGCGGCGGCGTGGCCGCAGGGACCAGAGTCTGGCCAAGAAGCTATCGTACGCACGGCCGGCTGAGGCCAAGGCGATCGCGTTGGCTGATGAGGTGGCGTTGTTAGCCCGTTGGCTACGGGACGACATCCTGTCGGTGGCCCGTCCGGCGTACGCCATCCGCCGTGATCTGTTTGACTTCGTGGTGGCGGAGTTGCGCGCCCGTGAGTCGCCCTGTCCGGATCGGATCAGGCAGGTAAGGACCTTGCTGGAGAAACAGCGGGACAATCTCTTGGCCTTCGCTGTGGAACTGGACCGTGAACTGGGCCTTGGCCCAAGAGTGGCAGGTCAGTGTGACGACCGCCCGGGAGGTCTTGTAGGTGCAATCCCTGCCGACGTGGGACCCGAAGCGGTGGCGTCGTGAGGCGGCCCTGCAAGAGACGCTGCGAGGGCGTTATCACGGAGTGTGTGCCGACGTGCAGAAGCTATCCGATCGGGTTGTGCGGGCCAGCAGTCTGGTCGAGAACCTCAACAGCCGGCTGCGGGCCTACTTCTTCCTGCGGCGGCAGTTGGGGGAGGACTACTTGACGCTGCTTCAGTTCTTCCTGAACCACCGCCGGTACCTGCGCAGTGAAGACGCCAGTCGAGTCGGCAAGAGTCCCGCGGAGTTGCTGACGGGTGAGCCGCACGCTCATTGGCTGGAACTTCTGGGGTACACGCGGTTCTCGCGGAACTGAAGCCCCAGCACGGCAACCAGGGACTCGCGTAAACCCGCTCCAACGCGGGACCGATCAGGGTCCGCGCTGAGATCCCAAGTGTTACCCGCAAACGGGCGTTTTTGAACCATGCCAAAATTTGCGTCTCCGCCATGAACTTAAAGGTCTTTTCCTATAATAGTTTACGTCATCTCGAGTTCATGAGCTCTTCGAGTCCTTGACTGACGAAGCGTCGAGGTCTAGAATATGATGGTTGTTCGTTTGAATTCGAGGAGTATTGTCAGCGAGATGACAGACAGGTCTGCTACCAAAACAGACGATATCAATTGCCCGTACTGTCTCTTTTCGGCGATGTTGTGGTTTCGAGTGATCGGTCATGGCCATAAATGCTTTTAGTGAGATCTCGAGAGTGACCTCATTGCGAGTTCGCACAGGAAATGGCCTTTTGGATGGCCAATCACGGGAAACTGTCGATCGGCTTCTCACCATATCAACAATTGTAACATGTTCAAGTAACAGTCATATATATATGACTGTTAGTGATATGATGTACATTTATTTTCCGATCAGCGGCATATACTCCTTGTGCGTGTCTGGTACGAACGGCCAGATGATCGAGTCGTTGTCCGTAGGCCGAGAGGGTATGCTCGGACTTCCGGGGTTCTTGGGCGCTGAATTTGGGATTCTCCCAATCATCACACGGATCGAGGGTCAATCCCTTCGAATTTCGAAGGAGAAACTTCTTCGATTGCAGAGTTTTGATAAACAGTTCTCCAACCTTCTGCAAAGGTACATAGCCTACGCTCTATGCCACGCAAGCCAGAACAGTTTGTGCTACGCGCTTCATTCTGTCGAGGAACGAGCTTGCCGCCTGTTGCTTTCTTTGCATAATCGGGCAGAGGATGCTGCGTTCTGTCTGACTCATGAGACGCTGGCCGAGATGCTCGGCGTGCAGCGGCCGTCGATCAGTACAGTAGCCAAAGATCTTCAACGGAGGGGGCTCATCGACTATCGGCGGGGCAAGCTCAGAGTGGTGGACCCTGCCACGCTGGAGACTTTGTCTTGCGAATGTTACGAAACGCTCAACTCACTCTACTCCCGGATTGTCGGCACGACCCTGTGACCGCCTAGGTGAGAGGTAAGGCAGCCCCAGGGCTCAAGGTCTATCGACCAAATGACGCCACTTCTACTGGGTTAACGTCCCCCAAAACCCCGTCTTCAGAGCCGGACGGAATCCGCGAAGGATCGTGGTTCTCGACCTGCAAGGTCCGGTGCACGAGCCATAGCCCAGTCCTCTTGCGAGATCGATTGGTCAGCAGTCTTTGCCGACTTCCGTCCTTCGGGGCTGACCCACGTCGAGTTCTGCAAGCTCCGGAGAATCTCGATCCATTTCTTGCGCAAGCGGCTCTATGATCCTCGCCCGGGCTACCGCCCCGGCGCCTTCGGTCTGCCGATGTTCTTGTGTCTCCGGCCACAGACTCATCGCCGACCCCGCCTCCCTCTCGGTCCACATCCACGCCGAATGCTTCTCTCGCCGCTCTCGACGATTCCCGACCTCAGCCCACCGCTTTGAAACTCTTCCTCGCTGAACGGCCCCGCGTCCGGGTCCCGTCCGGTTTCGATGTTGAGAGTCTGCACCGCCTGCTCGATTCCGTGTACCGATGGCCATACTGAGCTTGCCGCCGTCGCTGCGGCTCCCCGTCGCTGTCACCCCGCGGACCGGTTGCGCGGGTTCGACGGTCTGCCCCGAGGTCCTTGTGGGGCCGAAATACGCCTGCAAGTGCTGCCAGAGCCAGTTGGCAGTCTCAGCCCATCTGCCTGAGCCGAGCGAGAAGGGCCTGCCGGCCACCTCGGGGTCTATCCGGGCGATGGCGATCACCCTTTTTGTCGTCTGCGATGACACCCCGACCGAAGCCGTGCCGGTTCTGCGAGGCCGTCCGCGCCATGTCAAGACATTGTTGATCGGACGTTTACGCTCGAGTTGATCGGGCTATCACACTGGCAGACACCGCTGCTGGCGTACCCAGTTCGACGCGCTCATTTCCAGGAAGGGGCACGGAGGCCAACGAGGTGAATCGGTTGCTGAGATCCGGCGATGGTCGGAGATTTCAGAGTCCCCCCACGCTGAGGACCAGCATGTCCGCAGAGCAGCCGCGAAGGCTGATGACCCAGGGGAGGTCCGCCTGATTCTCCCTGAAGATTTTTCGAGCTCGGTCGTTTTCCGCTGAGAGCGACTGGACCTGCTCACAGTGATAAAGCCTTGGCTGGGCTCGAAGAAGCAACTCCTCACCTGAATTCGTGAGATCCGCATGTCACAGTGCGACGGAATGTCCCCGGGAACTCTCGAATTCAGATACACGAGGAGCCCGCCGGAGTCGAACACCGAAGGGGAAATCGATCCACGAGGAGAAAAATTTGTGTGCGTACGGTGAAAAATTTCAAGATCGAGACTACCCACGGTCGGATTGAGCTAAGCACAACTAGGAACAGTCACCCTCTCAAAACCGTGGATACACGCAGTCTGACGCACACATTAGGCCAATAAAAGCCTTAGTCTAGCTAGATTAAGCTCCAACTAAAATAAGGCACTCGCCAAGTTAACGACGCCGTTCATATCCGGATATTTTGTCCGCAATGTCATCTCCGTGACAGACGTAACCGAACCCTCGCGACCATAATCCATCGTTGTCAGTCACAATATCAGCTCTGATGACGTAGAGCTATCACACACACTTGAGGCATTCCCAGGTAGGATGTCCTCAATCATAGCGGATCTCGACATGGGTGAAAGCAGGTCATGTAACCCACGGGGACGAAGTCTGCGCTTTTAGGTCCGTCGGATGATAATCTCTCTCGTTAGCAAGTCGCTTCCATTCTTATTGACGACTCTTAACAAGTGTGCTGCATCGGCAATGCTCGAGAGAGTTCTGAGTGTCCGGTCGTCTGCACCTCGCCCGATCCCGATGGCCCAAGAGGCTGTCACTCATCGGGCCAGATTGTGAAGTTCTCGGATCGAATCGCTCTGTAAAGCTCTGGGGAACAGATCTCCGTTGGTTGTTTGCGACGTCGGAAGAGCCAAGGCTTGGGTAGCGGTCTCGATGGAGCGTCTACGGCGATGGGCCACAGAAAACGTCCAAACGACCCGACTGAGCCCGGTGCTGAGCGCGAAGCGAAGGAAGGAAGGCCATGGAGTTGCCTGACCCGCGCAATCCAGCTCATTCCAAGGATCGTCCAGAGACGATACCAGCGGATGTGCTCGGTTCCAGGGCGGATCAAGAGTCCGTCACGATGTCGATCGGCGTACCCGGGGTTGCCAACGCGATCCAGACGTCTTATCCGGAGTGGGCGACGGGGAGGGTGCATTCCGAGGCAATCGACCCTGGCTGGCACAGTGCTGGTCCCGGATCAAGAATTGTGTCGCTTCCGCGGACTCCCAGCGCGAGACAACGCATCGATTATCGCCGGCTGGCATTGGCATTCTTCCGGCGCTGGATTCTCGCATCGATCGTCGGAAGCCTCGTGGGCATCGTCACGGGAGTGATCACATGGGCCGTTGTTCCAGCTGCGAAATACACGGCCACCGCTCGGCTCCAGGTGGCCGCGGTGCCGCCAATGTTCATGTACAAGACGCGGGAGACAACCACGGACTATGCGATGTTCCGCCAAACACAACTCGCCCTGCTGAAGAGTCAGCAGGTGATCGACGCGGCCCTGCGTTCGAGTGACGTGGCAGAACTGAAAGGCGTCGAGACCAAGGATGACCCGGGGGAATGGCTCCGGGAACAACTCTCCGTTTCCTTCGCCAGCGGATCCGAGGTCCTGGAGATCGCCTTGAGCGGCGATGATCCGAAGACGGTGGCGGCTCTGGTAAACGCCATCACGGGGGCGTATCTCGACGAAGTCGTCAACGTGGACCATCTTGATCGCCAGCGAAGATTCGAAGGTCTGAAGGAGATCTGGAAAAAGTATGAGAGCGACTTGCGGCAAAAACGTGAGCAGCTCCGCAAAATTGCCGAGGCGATCGGCTCCGACGACAAGAAGGCCTTGACCCTTCAAAAGCAATACGAAGTCGACCGCCAAGATCTGGTCAGGCGGAATTTGATCGAAGTCCATGGGGAGTTGCTCAAGCGCAGAGCGGAGCTCGAGTTTGCGGGAGACAAGAATGCAAAGGAACCGGGTGGCTCGAGCCGCAAAGCGAGCGAGGCGGAGATCGAAGCAGAGCTGCTCAAAGACCCGCTCATCGCCACGCACACCGAGAACATCAGGCAATATAAAGAAGAGCTAACGCAGCAGTCTCGAACGATCCGCAACCCGGGGCTCGATCCCAGTATCTCGTTGATCCGGAACAAGATTCGCGCCGAAGAGCTCGCCATGAGCCAGCGCCGCAAGAAGATGCGTCCCTTCGTGGCGTCTCAAGTCCTGGAAGTGCCGAACCAAGAGGGCACGGGAAAGACCGAGGCCCTGCGCGATCAGGTCGCCATGCTCGAAAAGCTTGAATCGCAGTATGAACATGAGCTCCGAAGCATCAAGGAAGAGACGAAAGTATTCAATGGCAAAACCTTCGACTTCGGACTGCTTCAAGCCGACGTCGAACTGGACGAGAAAGCTGCCAGGGAAGTCGGTGACGAGATCCGTCACGTGGAGCTGGAGCTCAATCAGGCATCGCCCCGAATCAAGACCTTCGAAAAGGCCAAAGTACCGCACGTCAAGGACCAGGATAAAAAGATCCGGCTCTCTGTGATGGCTGGGGGAGCGGCATTCCTGCTCATGGTCCTCGCCATCACATTCAGGGAATACCAGACTCAACGCGTGGGGTTTGCCGAAGACGTGGTCTGTACGACAGGAATGACCGTGATGGGAACGCTGCCGGTTCTGCGTAGGCGGGGCCGCGAGAAACTGGGTCAGATTCAGGGAGCGGAAGACCAGCGCCGAAAAGACCTGCTCGTCGAGTCCATCGACATGACCCGTCTGATGCTCATCAGAGCGACCCAGCCCCAGTCTCTTCGGGTCGTGATGATCACCAGCGCGGCCCCAGGCGAGGGAAAGACATCCCTGTCTTCCCATCTGGCGGTCAGCCTCTCTCGTACTGGTCGTCGCACTCTCTTGCTGGACTTTGATCTGCGAAATCCCACGCTCCATCACATCCTCGAAGCACCTCGAGGACCAGGGCTGAGCGAGTACCTGCGAGGAGAGGTCGAACTTGCGGATATTATCCGCCCCACAGCGGTCGCCCACCTGTCCTTGATCTCCGCAGGCAACTGTGACGATCTGGCCTTGGCCGCTTTGGCACAGCGGGATCTGGGTTCGATGTTCAGGACACTCAAGACGGCGTTTGACTTCGTTGTTGTCGATACGTCGCCGGTCTTGAGCGTCGCGGATCCCCTGGTGATCGGCTTGCAGGTCGACACCGTTGTCTTCGCGGTCATGAACGACTTGAGTCGGATCCCCGATGTGCTGACGGCCTACAATCGTCTGATCACGCTCGGGATTCGTGTGCTCGGTGCCGTCGTGGCAGGAGAACGCATTGGCTCCAAATATTATTATACAAGAACCTACGACGGCAATCAGTAAGCTGCGCCTGTCGAGCCGAGACTGCCGCGGCTCATTCCAAACATCATGAGTCTCTGCGACTTGCTTGTTCTGCACCGGGAGCTGAACATTCCATGACGACCCAGGAATCGGATTACTTAGCCTGCTTGTCTTGTCAACCCTGGTTTCAAGATGAAGCGGTCGGATCGACTTCGGATCTCCGTGTCGGCCTCAAGCGAGTGTTCGACATCGTCTGCTCTGTGTTCATCATGGTCTTCGCTGCACCGCTCGTCCTGCTGGCAATGCTATTCGTTCGACTCTCGTCAAGGGGGCCGGTCATCTACTCTCAGATCAGGCTCGGCCAGAACGGTCGCATGTTCATGATCTACAAGATTCGGACGATGAAGCATGACTGCGAACACTCTTCTGGTCCTCAGTGGGCGACACGCCGCGACCCTCGAGTCATTCGAGGTGGCCACTTCCTCAGGGCCACGCACATTGATGAACTTCCTCAACTGGTCAATGTCCTGCTTGGGCAGATGAGCTTGGTCGGCCCCCGGCCAGAACGGCCGCAGATCTCAAAGCAACTGAGAAATGTCATCCCGCTCTATGATGAACGGCTCCGTGTTCTTCCCGGACTCACGGGATTGGCCCAGGTTCAGCTCCCTCCCGATGAGGATGTCGGGGGAGTGAACCGGAAGCTGGCTTGCGACCTTTATTACATCCTGAATCAGAACCTTTGGCTCGATCTGCGGATCCTGCTCAGCACAGCCCTGGGCGTGCTCATGATCCCGTTTGTCGTATCCCGTGTGATCCTCCAAATCCCCAGTGGCCGTCCGATCCAGTCGGCCTTTGAGGAACTGCGTTCTCGAACCCGAGCAGGCTTGCCACCGGCGACCCGCAAGGCGGACAAGGTCGGAGATGCCGAGCGGCAGCCGGGCCTATCTCTCGGTAACGTCGTTGACACCGGTTTGACATCTCCCGCCCCGGCCAACTGACCCGGCGACAAAGCTTGCTTCCTGCGGTCGATTGAAGGTGAGTGCTGTGCCTTGGGGTTTGCCGGTTCCAAGAGTTGCTCCAAACACCCCCTGTGAGTCCCTAGCATGAATTTGCAGGCAGTGGGGATTGGTAAGGCGACGGTTCCTCGCCCAAATCACTGATTAGGCTCTACGCGCCATTTCCCGCCCCCGTGTTCACTGCATCCCATCTCCGCGACTGAATTGATGCCGTCCTGCATCTCCACGCCGACAAGGCGGACCATGGCCGGTTGGACGCATTACATTAATCAGCATCTCAGCAGTGAGCGGTGTCTTGTACTTTCTGGAAGAAATCCAAGCACTCTCGGAAAAGGAACGATCGACCAGACAAGGATCGATGCGGGTTTCAGATTCAAGTAGCATTGCATCTCAACATATTCTGCAGCTTCGAATTTTCAGGGTTCTGCAAGTACTCAGGGACTGGACAATGCAACGCGAGATTGCTTTTGACTGCCGCTTCTTCCTCGGCGACCGCCCTTGTTCTTGGCACAAACAGGAGAAAGTGGTATGTACATGTGACCACTATTATCCAAATCGGGAACGCATCCTCATCATCAAGCTCGACGCCATGGGCGACGTTTTGCGCACGACCACTCTTCTTCCCGCCTTGGCGGAGGTTCATCCAGACGCGACCTTCACCTGGATCACACGGCCAGAATCGCTCCCTCTGCTCGCCAACAATCCCTACCTTACCGATATCGTTCCCCTCGGGTCTGAGGCCCTGTTACTTTTGTTAACGCGGTCGTTCGACCGTGTGATCAACCTTGACGCAGGGAAGGTCAGCGCCGAGCTTGCCACCCTGGCAAAAGCCTCGCGCAAGGATGGATTCGTGCTAAGCCGTAAGGGTAATGTCACCCCCACCAACGAAGCGGCTCGCGCCTGGTTAGAAATGGGGCTCTTTGATGACCTCAAGAAGAAAAACACTCGCACGTACCAGGACTGCATGGCAGGAATCCTCGGTCTGACGACGGCGCGGAGCCAGTACGTCTTAAAGCTAACCGAGATCGAGTGGAACCAGGCAGGAGCACACCTGGAGCGTCTCGGGGTCGATCGTGGGATACCGATCGTGGGGCTCAACACGGGTGCCGGGGAGCGGTGGCCCCTGAAACAGTGGCGGCTCGACGGTTATGCCGACTTGATTCATCGGCTCTACGAGGAATTGGGTGTCCAAGTGCTGCTCCTGGGCGGGCCAGCCGAACGCGGCCGGCACGAGTACCTGATAAGGAAGGTTCTCGTCCCGGTTTTCGACTCCGGAAACGACAACTCTCTTCGCCATTTCGCGGCCCTCGTCGGCCATTGCAATGCACTGGTCTCTGGTGACACGTTGGCCATGCACGTTGCACTGGCGCTGAAGCGTCGCGTCGTGGTCCTGTTCGGCCCCACAAGCGCCGCTGAGATCGAGCTTTATGGACTCGGAGAAAAGATCGTTCCTCAAATGGAATGTCTGGCCTGTTATAAAGCGGGGTGCAACTTTGTACCCAACTGCATGGACCTCATCAGTGTGGAAATGGTCGCTCGGGCCGTTGAACGCCAGCTCCGCGAAGCGATCTTGGTACCGGGGATGGACACGGGGGTTCCTGAGGAGGTGCTGTGCATTAGCCTGAATACTCATCAGCCAAACGGTGCCTCCCTGCCCGTCATTTGATGCCAGCGGTCGCAGGCATAGCTCAAACGAATTACATCTAGTCGTTGAAGTCGGGTCTCTGTAAAGAGGAAAGCACGGTTCGGCTCATCCTCACGGGTTTCATTCTTAGAACAGGATCATGCGCATACTCTTTCTTGCCCAGCGTGTTCCTTATCCCCCCGACCGGGGCGACAAAATCACCACATACCATGAACTGCGCCACTTGGCCGCGAAACACGAGGTTGCTGTCGCATGTCTGGCCGATGGCGAGGAAGATATGGCAAACGTCTCCGCGCTCAAATCGGTCGCGACGTCGGTCGATGCTGTCCCCCTCCGCCTTGCCCAGGCCCGGTTTCGCGCCCTGGCCGCACTGGGCACAGGAATTCCCTTCACAGTGGCTTATTTCAACGAACACCGCTTACACCAACAGGTGGCAGCGCGAGTGCTGGGAGAGCATTTTGATGCGATACTGGTTTACAGTTCCGGAATGGCTCAGTTCGTCGAGCCTTACCCCGACGTGCCCCGCATCATGCAGTTTGCCGACCTCGATTCGCTTAAGTGGGGGCAGTATGCCGACGATTCTCGTTTTCCCCGGTCGTGGGTTTTCCGCCGAGAGTTCCACCGCTTGTTCGAGTACGAGAGTAATTTGGCGAGGACATTCAGCCATTCGCTGGTTTGCACGCCCCGCGAGCTCAAGGACCTGGTACGGCTGGTCCCAGGCGCAGCGGCCAGTTGCGTTAGCAACGGGGTCGATCTTGAGGCTTTCCGTCCCCGATCCCTCGGGAAGTTGCCTGCCGAGCTTGTCTTTACGGGCGTGATGGATTACTACCCCAACGTCGAGGGCGTCATCTGGTTCTGCCGGGAAGTGTTTCCGTTGATCCGTCGCGAAGTGTCGGGGACGACGCTGACCATCTGCGGATCCCGGCCGAACGTTCCGGTCAAGTCGCTCGCAAGAATTCCCGGTGTGATTGTCACCGGACGAGTACCCGACGTGCGCCCGTACCTGGCGCAAGCAAGGGTCGCGGTGGTGCCGTTACGGATCGCGAGAGGTATCCAGAACAAACTGCTGGAAGCGATGGCGATGGGCTTGCCGGTCGTCGCCTGCTCGGCGGCGGCCGGAGGAGTTGAGGCAAAACACGGAAGGGACTTTTTCGTGGCAGACGATCCGGTGGACTTCGCTGCCGCGACCGTTCGACTATTAAGCGACTCCGAACGGCAGCGACGGATGGGAGAGGCCGCCCGAAGCTGTATGGAAGCCAATTACCGCTGGGGACACCAGCTCCAACGGCTCGATCGGGTCCTGGAGGAGGTGACCGGAAGTGACTCGCCGAGGGTGGCCCTCCTCGCGTCTAGCCTCGATTTCCACGGTGGGGGTTCCGACTAACACAAATTCTGAGAAGCCGGGGCCGCAATTTGTCTAGAATAGTCCGAGAAACGCGGAGTTCAAGCAGCCTGAAACGGTCCGAGCGCGGACAGGAAGTCTTGGCAGCGCCTTGAGTTGGGTATCCATGGACTGAAAAGCTGGGGCCGCAACTTGTCTAGAATAGTCCGAGAAACGCGGAGTTCAAGCAGGCTGAAACGGTCCGAGCGCGGACAGGAAGTCTTGGCAGCGCCTAGAGGGGAACCGAAGCCCGCCACGATGCGTGGCCAAGCCGGAGATTAGCACGGCGGTCCGTCTTGGTTCAAGAGAGGAGTCGAGCCGGGCCGGATTGCGTGAGTTATTGAGGCCGTGGGGAGACGAGCGAGATCGCAGTCTTTCCCACCGCGGAGCGGTTTAGTTCAAGACCAACTTTTCATCGGCGCTGGACGGGCGTGCGGTAGTAAAAAGTAGACTTTGAGCTCTTTTCTCGCCACGACGCCTGCGGTCGCAGAGGACGTCCGGTCAGGAGACCACTGCCCGAGCGAGCTTCCCCATGCACTCCAGGGTCTCATTATGCATTTTCGTACACTTCTATCTGCCACCGCCAGTTCACGGGGCGTCGGGGAGCCGGGCACCGGCGCAGCGGTTGTACAAGTTCAACTTTTCATCGGCACTGGACGGGCGTGCGGTAGCAAAAAGTAGACTTTGAGCTCTTTTCTCGCCGCGACGCCTGCGGTCGCAGAGGCCGGGCGGGTCAGGAGACCACTACCCGAACCAGCTTGTCCAAGATCAACTTTTCGCCGGTACTGGACGGGCGTGCGGTAGAGAAAAGTAGAGAAAACCGGAGTTCAGGGAACCACCAACGCCCATAGATGCAATTGGACTACGAACCAGGCGATCCCGATGGCCCGCAAGGGGAGAGGAAGCATTGAACTAGAGATGGACTTCCTCAACCTGATGCCCGGATCGTATTACATCGGAATCGGGGTCGCGAGTTACAACGAAGGGCACGACGATCTTGACAACATTGCCAGGCTCGACGTGGAGCCGTCCGATTACTACGGAACCGGCCGCGGGGTCGAGGCGCGATTTGGAATGATTTTCCTGCCATTCCGCTGGATCGCGACCGGGAACGGCAACTCCCTGTTTGGGGCTTCATGCGACAACGGTTCTGGCGGTTGCGATAGCGAAGGCAATGGTGTCGCTCTGCCAGTGGGTTCGATCTCTTCGCACAACCGATAGAACAAATTACGATTTCATCCATGTTATTACCCAAGCCTCCCAGCCTTGAAGAGATCCAAGCGCATATCCCGAACATCGGGCCGGTGCACGAGGCGACCGACCGTCCTTTCTGGTCGGTGATGATCCCAACCTACAATTCCGGTGAGTACCTGCGACGGACCTTGGAAAGCGTCTTGTGCCAGGCTCTTGGTCCCGATGAAATGCAGATCGAGGTAGTGGATGGCTGCTCCACGAGGGACGACCCGGAGCCAGTCGTGGAGGAATTAGGCAAAGGTCGAGTTACGTTCTTTCGCCTTCCCTCCAATCGGGGACCGGCCCATACGTTTAACAAATGTATTGAGCGATCGCGAGGTCACTGGGTCCACATTCTCCACGGCGATGATACCGTGAATGAGGACTTCTACAAGTCGTATCGAAGAGCGTGCGAATCAGTCCACGACGCGGCAATTGTTCATTCGCGACACTACGAAATCGACGATCAGGATAGAATCACCCGAACCAGTCGTACGGCAAACACAGCTCGGCAATCGTTTGTGGTCACGGATTTTTCAAATGAACAGGCGCTCGTGAACCAATGTTGCTTCCCAACCGTTGTGGTAAAACGAGATGTCTATGAACGGGTTGGCGGGTTCTGTGAGTTCTTTCAGCATTATAACGACATGGACATGTGGTTTCGTGCATCGCTGGCGGGCTCCGCAATCTTCGTCAATCGCGTCGCCGCGAATTACCGATTACACCCTGGTCAGGATTCGGCCAGGTGCCACAGAGACGCGATTAACATCCGTGAGTTGGCATTACTAACTCCGTTGAATCTGGAGCGACTAGCTCAGCTCAAGTATGACGTTTCGACACTTAGAACAATCTGGCGAAAAAAGCTCGCCAGGTGGGCGTCCTACTATGCGTATCAACTCGACGACGCAGGCGAGTTTCGCGGCCGGGTTCGTCACGCGTTGTGGTCGTTCCGCTTGGACCCGACCCCCCACCGAGGGATCTTTGTCGCGAAGTCCGTTGCGAAGCAATATATCCAGCGATTCCTCGAGTATCGACCACGTGGCGTTGGGAACTGCGAACCACATCGATGAGGCGTTGTTGACATTTGTTATGTCGAGGAGGCAGTAAGGCAGTTTCGAGTTCGTCATGAAAATTAGCGCACGGCCGCCCACCATAGGTACCTAGATCCACACGGAAAGAAAATGCGCTTCAGAGTTCCTGGAGAGCGGAGAAATGACACCTAGACGAGTCAGAATTCTTGCAGGCAAGCTCAATCGCGGCACAGGTGCCCGTGTCTATAACCGAGAACTGGCCCTACGTCTCGCAGCCCGAGGTCACGAGGTGTCCGTAGTGTGTGTCGAAGCAATCAAGGAGGTGACGGAGTGCGCCAAAGTATGGGAGATCCGACTTCCGCGCTATGAACCTAGGCCACTTGTATGGCGATTTGAACATTGGAGGCTGCATGGCCATTGTGCCAGGGAGCTTCGGCGACTCGAGCTGTGTCCAACTGATGTAGTCATTGCCGCACATGACTACTTCATGAAAAGTCACTATTCAATGTTTCCTCAGACGCCGTGGGTGTACTTACCGCACGCGATGATAGCTACCCACGACATCGAGAGTGAGGGAACTCCACGGTCGATGTACTTGGCCACGACATGTTTGTATGCGCATCTTCAACGGTGGGCGCTGAATCGAGCTAATCGAACTCTAAGATTCACGCAGGAGGGCTGCCTTGCGCTTTTGCGGCATTATGGGAAATGGGTTCACCCACGGTTCTTCGTGAATCCTATGGGAATTGATTGCCCGCAAGGGTTGGAAAGTGGCCGGTCGGATAATGTCATTCACCTGCTATGGGTTGGTCAACTTATACCTCGCAAAAGAATTGAATTGGCAATCCAGGCTCTCGAGACGCTTAGGGAACATGATTGGAGATTCGATATCGTGGGCGAGGGCGAGTCGCGCGCATCGCTTGAACAACTGGTACGCCAGAAAGGACTAACCGATCACATATACTTCACCGGTTTCCAGCCTCGTCCTGAACTCTGGTATCGTCAGGCAGATTTGTTTCTATTCCCATCAAAATCTGAGAATAGCCCTGTGGCCATGTTGGAAGCGATGAGTTACGGCGTCCCCTGCCTAGCCATGCGTGCCGATGGAATGCGCATTCACAATGCCAATGCTGAGATCATCACTGATGGCGTTGACGGTTTTTTGGCAAAGGATGATAACGACTTTAGGGTTCAGTTACATCGGCTCTGCCGACAAGGAACCAATTTGCGCTTTGTTGGGAAGGCTGCACGCATTAGAGTTGCCAGTTGCCATACTTGGGACAGCCATCTGGATCGTTATGAGCTTCTTTTCGATCAGCTTCTGAAACGACCGAGTCGCAATGCAGAAGTCGTTGCTGGGAGCATCGATGGAGTATAGCGGCGAATCGCAAGGGCCTTAATATCTATGCGGGTTCTCTACACGCACACCTCCGCGCTGATTGGGGGAGGCAATCGGGTTCTGTTGCGACTGTTCAAGGGGATGGACCGTTCCTTGTTTCAGCCTGTCAGCATCATCCCCGAACCTGGCCCGCTCGAAAGAGAATTACGTCTTCTGGATGTTCCCTCTCTCATCCTTGATCTCCGGCCCGACAGTTGGAGACGCGGGTCTCTTCCAGCCCGGACGGCTCGACTGGCTCTGGAGGCACTGCGGCACCGAGTACGACTGCTGCATGCCAACGACCCATGGACCTACCGTGTGGCGTCGGTCGGCCTGAGCTTGCCGTGGATTCGACGGATCTGCCATATTCACCATCCGCTTCAAGAACCGTATGGATTGCGCTGGTCCCTTCGTCGGCAGCCTCGGCTGGTAATCACGCCCAGTCATTTCATGCGTGAACTTGTTGCGAACCAGATCGGCCCTGATCAGTCCGTACGCACGGAGACAGTCTGGAACCCGATCGATGTGGACCGATTCCAGCCGGTAAGCGACGTCGCGATTACGAAGTCCCGTCTTGCTCTTGATCCGGGTTGGCGCAACATCACGATCCTTGGAGCACTGGCTCCGCACAAGGGCCACGAGTGCTTTATCCGCATGGCCGACATCGTCCGGCGGCTTCACCCCAGCGCTCGTTTTCATGTGGTCGGCGGTGCCCAATCGGGCAATCAGCATTTCACAACTTTCTTACAACGGATGGTCGCGGATCTGCATCTTGAGGAGCACGTTCGTTTTTGGGGGTTTGTCAGCGACAGGACGGTTCAAGACTTGCTCGGAATCAGCGATCTTTTCGTTCTGCCGAGCCGAGAAGAGGGCTTCGGCCTGTCGGCAGCCGAGGCCCAGGCCTGTCAGGTCCCTGTTCTAGCTTCCGCGATTCGCCCACTAGATGAGGTCGTAGACAATGGACGGACGGGTTATCTCATCCCTCCCACGGATCACGAAGAATTCGCCGTCCGAGCAATCCAGCTTCTTGACGATGATCTGACCCGCCGGAGTATGGGGGAAGCCGGGCGTAGGTGGGTCCTGGATCGTTTCAGCGATAAAGCTTTTGTGCGCCGGGTTACCCAGCTCTATGATGAGGTTGTTGACAGAGGTCCCAGCCTCGGGCATCTCCGGACGTCGACAAATTGCATTCGGTCTTCCGACATGCTTGGTGCACCGGGAACAATCAGAGTAGACGAATCCGCAATGATCGATGGCTTCGCGGCACAAGAACAGCAAACATAGCTCTACTGCTTCTGCATGTAGGCAGTTCGGGGCCACCCACTGTAGAGCGCCCATACGCCGGTAGCGGCAGCTTGTCTGACTCCTCGACTTCTCCGAATGAATGGAAAGGCAGATGCCGGTATCCAGCCATTCACTCGATAACAACTTGCCGGCTTGCGCTCTCATGAAGGGCAAGAGCTATTATTCAAGCCGCTTTGATTCTTGACGAACAGAGTATCTAGCTCACTTTGACTAGCTGCGATTGAGATAGAGGAAGTGGAGCCAAATGGCCAACGTAACAACCACCGGCCAGCCACAATGCCGGTTCTGCGGGATGCCTCTCCGGAATACATTCGTGGATCTCGGCATGTCCCCACTCTGCGAGAGCTACGTTTGCCGCGACCAGCTCAACCAGATGGAACCGTTCTACCCACTTCACGTCTACGTCTGCGGTGAGTGTTTCCTGGTTCAGCTCGAAGCGTTCGTCAGTGCCGAGCACATCTTCAGCGATTATGCTTATTTCTCATCATACTCGGATAGCTGGGTCGAGCATGCCCGACTCTACACGGAGAGGATGATCGAACGTTTCCACCTCGGCCCACACCACCATGTGGTCGAACTCGCCAGCAACGACGGATACCTGCTCCAGCACTTCGTGGCCAGGGGCATCCCGAGCCTGGGCGTCGAGCCGGCGGCGAATGTAGCCGAGGTCGCCATGCGGAAGGGCATCCTCACCGTCGTCAAGTTCTTTGGGGAGAACACTGCTCACGAACTGGCGGCCGAGGGTCGCATGGCGGACCTGCTCCTGGGGAACAATGTCCTCGCCCAGGTCCCCGACCTCAATGACTTCGTCAAAGGGATGAAGATCCTGCTCAAACCCCAGGGCGTCATCACCCTCGAGTTCCCCCACCTGATGCGGTTGATGGCAGAAAATCAGTTTGACACTATCTATCACGAGCACTTCTCCTACTTCTCGCTCACGACGACCGTGAAGATCATGGCGGCGCATGGCCTAGCGGTTTTCGACGTGGAAGAATTGCCCACCCACGGCGGGTCGCTGCGCGTCTACGCGTGCCATGGCGCGGATGCCTCGAAGCCTCAGAGCGATCGGGTGGGCGAGCTGCTTGCCCGGGAGGCGCGCGCCGGCTTCGACACGCTGGGGTGCTACGCCCGCTTCGAGGAGCAGGTCAAGGAGACGAAGCGCAAGCTGCTGGCCTTCCTCATCAAAACCAAGAGCGAAGGGAAGTCCATCGCCGGTTACGGCGCACCGGGCAAGGGGAACACGCTGCTCAATTACTGCGGCATCCGCTCGGACTTCCTCGACTACACGGTAGACCGCAGCCCATACAAGCAGGGCAAGTTCCTGCCGGGAACCCACATTCCCATCTTCCACCCCGACAGGATCAAGGAGACCAAGCCTGACTATGTCATGATCCTGCCATGGAATCTCAAGATCGAAATCATGGATCAGCTCTCCTATATCCGCAGTTGGGGTGGCCGCTTCGTGGTGCCTATTCCGGAGGTGCAGGTCTGCGCTTGACACCGAGCCTGCACCGTAGACCGAGACGGCGGGCCGAGCTAGCCGGCTCCCGGCTCTACGATGTCGTCCTCGATCTCGGTCGCGACTCGCCGGCATGCCTGCTGTGGGCGAGCTCAGGAACGCTGGATACGTCAACTAGAATCCCAAATGGGAGCTGGTGGTAGGTAGGCGTGTGCCTTGGCGAGCGATTGTCGGGCGGGTGGCTTGGGTATGATCGCGCCGAATTCTCTGCGTCCCATCGCGTCTCCATGGCGATGAGGCACGACGCGATGTGAAGCCTGGAGGTATGGTTCCTTGAAAACGATTCGCGAGGTTGTGCGCTTCCGCGCCCTGCTCTACATGATGACGTGGCGTGACATCCGCATCAAATACAAGCAGTCCATCCTCGGAGTGCTGTGGGCCATCCTCATGCCGGCGACCATCGTGCTGGCGGGCGTCGTCGTGAGGATCGTCCTTGCCAGGGTCTCCGGCAGGCCAGTCGCGGTCCAGGACCTGGTGAACGTATCCGTCAGGGCGGTTCCCTGGGCCTTCTTCGTCGCCTCGATCCGATTCGGGACCAACTGCTTGGTCGCAAACCCGAACCTCGTCACCAAGGTTTACTTCCCGAAAGTGATCTTTCCCTTTAGCGCGGTCCTTTCCCAGTTCGTGGATTTTCTCATCGCCTGCTTCGTGCTGGCGGTCATCCTGGTCTTCCTGGGCGTTCCGTTGAGATGGAGCCTGCTGTGGCTGCCCGTTCTGGTCGGCTTGCTGGTCGTCCTGGCGGCCGGATTGGCTGTTTTCCTCTCCGCGGCCGGTCTTTTCTTCCGCGACGTCAAGTACCTGGTCGAGATGTTCTTGACCTTCGCCATCTTCTTCACACCGGTCTTCTTCGATGCGGCCCTGTTTGGAGAGTGGAAGAGCCTGCTCTTGCTCAACCCGGTGGCTCCCATCCTGGAAGGGATCTCGGCCGCCGTCACCGGCCAAGGCGGCCTTCCCTTGGGCTGGCTCTTTTATAGCGCATTGGTGTCACTGGCGATCCTCGGTGGATCGCTGCGCTTTTTCCAGAAGCTGGAGCCGCTCTTCGCCGAGAGCATTTGAGGTAGATCCTTGCAAAGCGACAAAGTCTTGCGAATGGACGGGATCTGGAAGAAGTTTCGCAAAGGCGAGCTCTTCGATTCCCTGCGCGACGCCCTGCCTGCCCTGGCGGCAAAGCTCCTGGTACGAGCCAACGGTAAGGCCCCGAGTCCGCGCGAATTCTGGGCGGTCAAGGACGTCTCGCTTGCGGTCGCGCGCGGCGAAGCCCTGGGGATTATCGGTCACAACGGAGCCGGCAAGAGCACGATCCTCAAGCTGTTGAGTGGCTTGCTCAAACCCACGAAGGGGACGATCGAGGTCAACGGTGCGCTGTCCGCATTGATCGAAGTCGGAGCCGGCTTCCATCCTGACCTGACCGGACGCGAGAACATCTGCCTGAACGGAGCGATCCTCGGCCTATCACGGATGGACGTGGCGCGGAAGTTCGATCAGATCGTGGAGTTCTCCGGCATCGCCGAATTCCTGGACACACCAGTGAAGCGATACTCGACGGGGATGTACGCCCGCCTCGGGTTCTCCGTGGCCGCCCATGTCGACCCCGACATTCTGCTGGTGGACGAGGTTTTGAGCGTCGGAGATTACCTCTTTCAAAAACGGTGCATGGAGCGGATGAAGGAGGTCATCGCTCGCGGCTCGGCCATCGTCTTTGTGTCCCACAACCTGAATGCCGTAGCCAGCTTCTGCACCCGCGCGATTCTGCTCGATCATGGGCGCGTTGCCGCGGAAGGAAGCCCGCGAGACGTGATCACAGCTTACATGGAAACGGGGCAGGCCGCGGCGGGCGACACACAGTCCAAGGACGTCTTCATTTCCCGCCTGGTCACTCGCGACCGGAACGGCCCCAGGACGACGTTCCAGGCCGGGGACGACGTTTGGCTCGACGTGGACGTGACGGCCAACAAGCGATGTGAACGATTGTCATTCGCTGTCTTCCTGAGGAACCACCAGAACATCGAAGTCTTTCATACGTCAACGATTCGACTCGGGTTGCCCTCGCTGACACTCGAGGCCGGCGAGACCAGGACATTCACAGTCCATCTTAAACTTCACTTGGCGGGCGGCGTGTTTCATATCGGCACACGTGTATATCAGTACGAGTTTACAATTACCAGGAACCTGGACGATTCGCCTTTCGAGACCGCGACCTACGACGAACGGTATCCGCTGGGTACGCTGGTCGTCAGTTCGCCCACATACGTGGGCGAAGCGGCCAACCTCTATCCGGAGATTGAGGTCCGCGCCACGGCGACTTGCACGGACAACCCCGAGCATCGACCCCTTGGTTCGGCTTGGCCTGCTGCGGACAGGTTCGGTGCGGCCAACCGACCGGACCGGCTCGAGTGGGTGGATCCCAGCCAGGTTCGTCGACCGTGAACTCATGCGAGTCCAACGCGCGATTCCTTATCGAGGTGAAGCCATGCAAGCGACCGATCCCGAGGTTATTCAGCACGCGTCCTCAGAAGCCACCTCCGGGAGGACCACGGGCCCGACTTTCGCGCTCGTCGATTGCTACAGCGGAGGAAACCTCGGAGATGGGGCCATTCAGGACGCCGTGATCTGGAACATCCGACGGCGGTTCCCGGACGCCGCCATCTACGGAATCACGATGCATCCTGCTGATACCATGCAGCGCCATGGAATCCCTTCGTATCCGATCGCCGGGCGCTCGCGGCCGGATTACTATATTGTGGCGGATCCGCCCGTACAGCCAGCTCCTGGAGACGGGCAGCAGCCGGCCGGAAACGAAAGCGTGGGGCGTCGCCTGGCGAAAACCCTGGCGAGAGGGGCGGTTGGGACCGCCCGATTTCTGCTGCCTCGAGGTTGGCCTTGGATCATCCGCACCGAGCTGACCCACATCATCGGTGGTTTTGCATTTTTAAAAGATGTGGATATGATGTTTATATCGGGAGGGGGTCAACTCAATGCGGTTTGGGGCGGAGCGTGGGCGCATCCTTACACCATGCTGAAGTGGACGGTTCTGGCGCGGCTGCGGGGGGCCAAGCCGATTTTTCTCAGCGTCGGGTTTGGCGCGCTTGACTCCCGCTTGAGCCGGTTTTTCACCTGTACGGCTCTTTCGCTCGCCGCCTACCGGTCGTACCGAGATCCTGGATCGCGCGAGCTCATGCAACGCGCCGGCTTCCGCCGGGATGACCCGGTGTACCCGGACCTGGCCTACAGTCTTCCATTAGATGGCTACCGCCTCCAGCGGGATGGGCGTCCTGGCGGGCGCGTCGTGGGTGTGAGTCCGATCTGCCATCGCCACCCTCATAAGGCGCCTCGACAGGAGCGCGACCCTGCTGCCTACGACGCCTACCTGCGCAAGATGGTCGCGATCGTGCAGTGGCTGGTTTGCCAGCGGTACCGGGTGTCGCTGTTCGCAAGCGAACGCTGCGACCGATTCGCGATCGCTGACCTCTCGAATATGCTGGCCTCGGAGACATCGCCCGAGGTGATGGAATCGATCGAGCGTCACGAGGTCTCGGCCGTGCGCGGCTTCCTCGAGCACGCCGCCGCCGTGGACGTGATGGTGGCAAGCCGCCTGCACGGCGTCCTGCTTTCTCAGCTTGCAGGAACCCCAGTGCTCGCCTTGTCATACAACAGGAAGGTCGACGTCCAGATGGAAGCCGTCGGCCAGAGCTCGTTTTGTCTCAACGTGGATCGCCTGCAACTGTCCGAATTTCAAGAGTGTTTCGCCCGCCTGGAAGCGAACCTTGACACCGCGCGACAGCAGATCCAGGCGCGATTCTCAGATAGCCGAGCCGAGCTCGAGGTACAGTACGATGCCATCCTTGCGCCTGAATTCGTATCGTGAGCACAAACACAATCGTTGGTTTGGTTGTTCCGAGAGACTTTGACCGGAGAACCGGAGGAGTAGACCTTGGAAACTGACATGACCGGAAATCCCAGCCAAACGGGCCACCGACACTACGTCGGAATCTTTCTGCTCTCTCTGGCGACTCTGCTGCTCGAGCTGAGCCTGACACGCGTCCTTGCGGTCGCAAGCTGGCATCACTTCGGCTTCCTCGTCATCTCGACCGCACTGCTGGGGTTTGGCGCGTCCGGAGTCGTGCTCACGCTGTGGACGGGGCTGCGCGAGCGTATGCGGCTCGACCGCGCCCTGGCCGTGCTCTGCGTTACATTCGGCGTCGTGACCATTCTGAGTTTCTGGCTGATGCAGCAGATTCCGTTCGATCCCTTCAAAATCTCTGTGGATCGTCGGCAGTTCTTCTTCATCCCCTTGTACTACATTATCCTGTCGGCACCCTTTTTCTGTTCCGGGCTGGCCATCGCTCTCTTATTCACGCGCTGCTCGGCGCAGGTCAACCGGCTGTACGCGGCCGATTTGCTGGGCGCGGGTCTCGGTTGCGCGGCAATCGCCGTGGTGATGCCCGCGTTCGGCGGCTCGGGCTCGGCTGTGATCGCGGCGACGCTGGGAATGATGGCGGCGGTGGTCTTCGCGTCCTCCTCGCGCGACCGCCGCCTCGCTGCCTGCGCGGGAATGCTGGCCGGCTTGACGTTTGCTGTGGCGCTGGTCGCAGACCGAGCACTGCCCATCTCGGTGACTTCTGACAAGATTCATCCGCTACGCCCAGCCGGACAAAAGCCGAGCTATACCGCCTGGAACACTTTCTCGCGGGTCGATGTGTACAATTTGCCGGCAAGGCCCGAAGCCGGCTGGCCGGAGCCGGGGGCCTCGCTCGTCATTGACTCGGGCGCAGCCGCCACGGGAATGGCCGATCTGAGCGGAGGGGTGCGCAACTACCTGGCTCGCACACCGGAGTATCGCCCGCCCGGTCTGACCTACATCGGCAAGCAACATCCCAAGGTGCTAATCATCGGCTCCGGAGCGGGGCGCGAAGTGCTCGAAGCTCTCTACTTCGGCGCCTCGTCGATCACTGCCGTCGAAATCAACCCGATCATCAACGACTTGGTGACGCGACGCATGCGCGAGCAATGGGGAGGGCTCTTTGAGCAACCCGAGGTCCATCTCGTCACCGAAGATGGGCGCAGCTACGTCCGGCGCTCGCAGGAGAAGTACGACGCGATCATCTCGATTCAGACGATGACCACGGCCGCGATCACGTCGGGCGCGCTGACGCTGTCGGAGTCTTATGTTCTGACGCGCGAGGCCTTCGAGGATTATTTCGACCACCTGACGCCGGATGGCGTTCTGATGATCACGCGCCCGCCGCAACAGCTCCCCAAACTGTTCACGACCGCGCGCGAGCTCTTCGAGTCACGGGGCCTGGGAAGTCCCGCAGATCATCTGCTGGCTTTTAGCGCCAACCTGATGGCGTTCGGGGCCCGACGATTTCACGCCGGCTTTCTCATGAAAAAGTCACCGATCACGGCCGAAGAGCTCAAGACGCTGAGGGAGCGTTTAGGAGTCGGGCAGGCCGACCCGTGGACCGGTCAGCAACCCCAGATCTACTATCCACCCGATGAGTACCGGGGAGCCAAACCCGCTGAGCTCGTCAAACGGCTGGCCGAGATTGTGACTGCACCAGATCTCCGTTCGGTGTACGCTTCGAACTGGGTCGAGCTTGCTCCGGCGACGGACAACCGTCCCTTCTTCAACGAGCCGGTGCGCTGGTCTGCCATGCGGCCTTGGATGTTCCGCAAAGTGCTGGCGGGGGGAAACCAGGTAGACGGTGATTTGCCGGTAGCGCAGGTGACGCTTGTGATCCTGTTCGTTCAGGCCGTCTTCGTCGCCGCATTCCTGATCTTGCTTCCTTTGGCCCTGCTCTCGCGCCAGGGCTTTCGCGCTCCGCGTAAGTGGTCAATCCTCACCTACTTCGCCGGCCTCGGTCTCGGTTTCATCATGATCGAGATTGTCTTCTTGCAGTGGTTCAGTCTCTTCCTCGGCGAGCCTGTGTACACCTATGCCGTGGTGCTGGCGAGCATGCTGATCTTCACCGGAGTCGGGTCGTTTCTGACCGCCTTCTTTCCCGAAAACCCCAGCCGGATGCTCATCACCATGATGGTGGCTCTTCTGGGGGTCCTCGCGGCCACGACACTTGTGACGCCGTGGATCTTCACTGCCACGCTGGGTCTGTCTATGTCCTGGCGCGTTGCGATTGCAGTGGCCGTCATCGGACCTCTAGGAGTCCTGCTCGGCATGCCGTTCCCAATTGGGCTGCGCATCGTAGCCGAGGAGTCACCGACGCTGGTTCCTTGGGCATGGGGAGTCAACGGATTCTGCACCGTCATCGGTTCGGTGGGCGCGATGATCCTGGGAATGGTTTTCGGCTTCAAGGTCGTACTCCTCGTTGCCGGCGTCTGCTATCTTGGGTCGCTGATGGTGATCACGAAGCACAGTGGCGGCGCGCATCGATCCAGGAGGGAATTCGTTGAGAGTGTCGCATCTCAGGTCTCGGAGGAAGAGAGTCTTCAGCGGTACGGCCAGGCGGCCATATGAGGACGATCGGCCATCGGGGGTTCGACGATGCTGGAGGGCATACGATGAACCAGGAACCGATCGGAGGGCCGATGGACTTGGGCGATGCCGGCAAGCAAATGCATCGGCTCATCTCCGAGCTCTACCCCATCTGCCGCAGCATTACCGGGGACGGGTTCCGTGAGACCTTGCGCCAGGTTCGCAAGCACATACCGCTTGAGGTTCGCGAGGTGCCAAGCGGAACCAAGGTCTTCGACTGGACGGTCCCCAGGGAGTGGAACATAAGCGATGCCTGGGTGAAAAATCTGCAAGGGGAGAAAGTGATCGACTTCCAGAAGGCGAACCTCCACGTTGTCAGCTACAGCGTCCCGGTCCGCCGCCGGATGCAGCTCGCGGAGCTGCGGGAGCACCTGCACACGCTGCCTGACAGGCCCGACTGGATCCCCTATCGCACGTCTTACTACAAGGAGGACTGGGGATTCTGCCTGACCCACAGCCAGCTCGATCGGCTCGAGGATGGCGAGTACGAGGTTTGCATCGAGTCCCGGCTCGAAGAGGGATCGCTCACCTATGGCGAGTATTTCATTCCAGGGAACCGCACCGACGAGGTGCTACTCTCCTGTCACGCTTGCCACCCCTCTCTCTGCGATGACAATCTCTCGGGGGTGGCACTGGTCACCCGGTTGGCGAAGCTCCTCTCTGAGGCGTCCCTCAACTACTCTTACCGCTTTCTCTTCATCCCCGGAACGATTGGCTCGATCACCTGGCTTGCTCAAAACGAGGCCAGGGTGTCGCGGATCCGCCACGGACTCGTGGTCGCGTGTGTCGGTGATCCGGGGAAGTTCCACTACAAGAAGTCGCGACGTGGCAATGCGGAGATCGACCGCGCCGCTGTTCACGCGCTTCGCCACTGCGGCGTGGAATTCGAGGTGCTCGACTTCTCCCCCTATGGTTACGACGAGCGCCAGTACTGTTCGCCAGGATTCAACCTGTCCGTCGGCAGCTTGACGCGGACGCCGCACGGCCGCTACCCGCAGTACCACACCTCGGCCGACGATCTGGACTTCGTCCGCCCCGAGGCCCTCGCAGGTTCGCTGGCTGTTTACCTGTCGGTCCTCCGGATCCTGGAGAACAACGCCTCCTACATCAACATGAATCCCAAGTGCGAGCCGCAACTCGGGAAGAGGGGGCTCTACCGGGCGATCGGCGGACTCGCCGACGCCGGCCGAGCCGAAATGGCGATGCTCTGGGTCCTCAACCTCTCGGACGGTAGCCACTCTCTGCTGGATATCGCTGAGAGGGCTGATCTGCCCTTTGAGCTGGTCCTCAAGGCGGCTCGGACGCTCGTCGAGCATGGATTGTTGGACGACACTGAACGGGGATCCCAGCGATGACCCGACTCGCCGATCAAGTCGCGGTTGTCACTGGCGCCGGGAGCGGCATCGGCAAGGCCATTGCCCTCGCTCTCGGAACCCAGGGGGCGACTCTGGCTCTCGTCGGCCGTCGGCTTGGCCCGCTGGAGTCGGTCGTCGCGCTGGCGCAGGCGGCCGGTGTGGCGGCCCGCGCCTGCCCCGCCGATCTCGCCTGCGATGAACAGATCCACGACCTCAACGCGACGCTCAAGCGGGAGTATAACCGCGTTGACATCCTCGTGCACAGCGCCGCCATGATTCGGATGGGCACCGTCGCCGATGCACCAGCCGAGGACCTCGACCTGCACTACCAGGCGAATCTCCGCGGCCCGTACCTGCTGACCCAGGACCTGCTGCCGTTGATCCGACTGCGCCAAGGTCAGATTGTCTTCATCAATTCATCCGCCGGCCTGACGGCCCGGGCCAATGTTGGGCAGTACGCCGCGACCAAACACGCCCTCAAGGCCATCGCCGACAGCCTCCGCGACGAGGTCAACCGGGACGGCGTCCGTGTCCTCAGCGTCTTCCCCGGGCGCACCGCCACCCCGACGCAAGAACGCCTCCACGCCCTCGAGAGGCGCCCGTATCAACCGGACCGCCTCCTGCAACCCGAGGACGTCGCCGACGTTGTCGTCAATGCGCTTTGCCTCCCCCGGACTGCTGAGGTCACCGAGATCAAGATCCGTCCCATGCTCAAGTCTGAATAACTGAGTCGCTTCTTCACAACGAGTTACTCGCAGGAGCCTTTTCATGAAAGTCGTACTTTTCTGCGGTGGGTTGGGGACACGGATCCGCGAGTACCCCGAGCCGGTCCCCAAGCCGATGATCACGATTGGCTACCGGCCGATCTTGTGGCATGTCATGAAGTACTATGCCCACTACGGGCACAAGGACTTCATCCTCTGCCTTGGATACAAGGCGGACGCGGTCAAGAATTACTTCCTGAACTATGACGAGTGCGTCTCCAACAACTTTGTCCTGTCCAACGGTGGGAAGAAGCTCCGGCTGATGAACAGCGACATTCACGACTGGAACATCACGTTAGTCGATACGGGCATCTCATCGAACATCGGGCAGAGGCTCAAGGCCGTCGAACCCTATCTGAAAGGGGAGTCCATGTTCCTGGCGAACTACAGCGACGGGCTGACGGACCTACCGCTTCCCGAGTACATCGATCACTTCCTCCACAGGGGCAGGGTCGGCAGCTTCCTGGCCGTCAAACCCTCCCAGAGCTATCACGTCGCGTCCTTCGAAGGGGACCTCGTCAAGGGGATACAGCCCCTCAGCAGCGCCGATATCTGGATCAATGGAGGCTTCTTTGCCTTCCGGACGGATATCTTCGAGTACATGAAGGACGGGGAGGAATTAGTGGTTGAGCCCTTCCAGAGGCTGATCCAGGTGGAACAACTGGTCGCGCGCCGGTACGACGGATTCTGGATGTCCATGGACACTTTCAAGGACAAGCAGCAGCTCGACGACTTGTACAACCGAGGCAACGCCCCCTGGGAGGTGTGGAAGTCCGCCAAGAACGACCGGGTGGAGGGGTCGCAAGAGGAGCGGAAGGCCACGAAGAAAAGGAAGGCCATGATCCGAAATGTTTGACCTGCGTCTTTGCAGGCCGACCCGCCGTTGAAGGAGGTAATCGTCGTGGACGAAAAGCGCTCAATCAATCGGCATATTCCGGTGCTCGACGGGCTGCGCGGCCTCGCGATCATCGCCGTGATCGTGTGTCACGTCAACCACGCCTACGGAGGTCCTTTCCTACCCGGTCGCATCAACGGGCCGTTGGCAGCGGTGTTCGGCTGGGGATGGGTGGGCGTCGATCTGTTCTTCGTCTTGTCGGGCTTCCTCATCACTGGCATACTTTATGATGCAAAAGGCTGTGACGGCTACTTCCGCAACTTCTACGCGCGGCGAACGCTCCGCATCATGCCGCTGTACTTCGGTTTCCTTTTCTTCATCATGGTGCTATCCCGGCTGGGCTGCTCGTTCTGCCCCTGGATCTCTCGCGATGATGCCGTGTCGCTGGGCTTGTACATCTACAATTTTCGCGTCGGGTTCACCCAGCATTTCCTCTACGGTCTTCATCACTTTTGGTCGTTAGGGGTCGAGGAACACTTCTATCTACTCTGGCCCCTCGCTATATGGGCGCTGCGTCGCCGCGCTCTCATACAGCTGTGTCTGGCGGTCGCCGTTGCCTCGCTCTTGCTCCGCGTGATCGTGGTCCTGAGCGGTGTGTGGCCCCTCACCGCCTTCTTCATCACCCCTTGCCGGGTGGATGGATTGCTTGCTGGCTCATTGGTGGCGTTGGCTTGGAGAGACGAAGCCGACTGGACACTGTTGAAGCTGTGGGCAGGGCGACTCGTTTTGGGAACAGGCTGTCTGCTGTTGGGCATCGCACTTGGCCAGCGGCATTTCCTTCCCGATGCTGATCCGAACCGGGGGCACATGACGTCAGTGGATGGGAGCCTTGTGGTGACCGTTGGGATTGCCACGCTGGCTGTCTTCTTCTCGGGTCTGATCGTGCTGGCGGTGGACGCCGCGGAGGGAAGCCGACTGCGACGACTACTAGAACGCACCGAACTACGGGCCATCGGGAAATATAGCTATGCGATTTACGTCTTTCATTCCCTGATCCTGCTCGCGACGGTGCAATTCTTGTCGCCCTGGTCGCGTGTTCCTGCTTTCATCGCCAAGCCGGTCGCCGTGATCTGGGTCTCGGCGGCGAGCTTCGTTGTGGCCTGGCTCAGCTATCATCTCTACGAAAAGCACTTTCTGCGGTTGAAGCGGTTTTTCGAATATCACCAGCCGGTTCACCCGGAAGCGATGGTTTTTTCACAATGTGTGTCGTACAGTAATGCTTAACCTGAGTCTATGCAAACCGGCCGACACGGTGTTCCAGGTGCTCTGCCTTGGAGCGCACAGCGACGACATCGAGATCGGCTGCGGTGGGACGATCCTGGCTCTCCTTGAACGATACGAGCAAGTGATCGTAAATTGGGCCGTCTTCAGTTCCACCGAGGAACGAGCTCGCGAGGCCCGCGACAGCGCCGACGCCTTCCTCACATGCGCGCAAGAGAAGCAGGTCGTGGTGAAGGATCACCGCGATGGCTTCTTCCCTTTCCTCGGCGGTCAGATCAAGGAAGAATTCGAGGCACTGAAGCGGGAGTTCCACCCCGATTTGGTGTTCACTCACTACCGCGACGACCGGCATCAGGATCACCGCTTGATCTCCGACCTGACCTGGAACACGTTCCGAAACCACCTGATCCTGGAGTACGAGGTCCCCAAGTACGACGGCGATCTGGGCCAGCCGAACTTCTTCTTTCCTCTGGAGGAGTCGGTCTGTTCGAGGAAGATTCAAATTATCATCGAAAGCTTCCGCTCCCAGAGGCAGAAGCAGTGGTTCGACGAGCAGACCTTCTTGGCCATCCTGAGACTCCGCGGGATGGAGGCCAACTCGCCGACGCGGCACGCGGAGGCGTTCTACTGCCGTAAGGCCGTTCTCGGATGAGAAGAGCGCTTTGGACTATCCCATCTGCCTCGGCGGGCAACGCGGTTTCGACCCCTCCGACATCATGATCGGGGACGCACGAACAAAGTGTCTGGATCACAAGTTTCTCGACTCTATCTAGCTTGTATTTTCGGTCATCGATTGCTACCGCTGCGGTTTTCATGGCGAATTCGGACTTCGCCGTCTGCTGCATGTCAGGAGCTTCCAGTCAACACGGCCTCCTATCCACTCGTGAAAGGGTACGACCATGCCTGCTCAATGGCTTCGCAAGCTCTCCGGACCAAGTTCCCGACGGCCGTCTCGGCGTAACAGCAGCCTGAGAGGTCAAAGGCCGCGAGTGGAGACCCTGGAAGATCGCACGGCCCCAGCCACTCTGGTGGCCGCGTATGCGTTCAACGAGGGAACGGGGACCACGGTCACCGACTCCTCCGGCAACGGCAACAACGGAACGATCGCCAACGCCACCTGGACCACCTCAGGCAAGTACGGCGATGCCCTGGTCTTCAACGGGACCAATGCGCGGGTGAATATCAACGACTCGGCGTCTCTGCACCTGACGACCGGCATGACGCTGGAGGCCTGGGTCAACCCCTCGACAGTGAACAGCAACTGGCGGGATGTAATCTACAAAGGTGATGACAACTACTGGCTGGAGGCGACCTCGAACAGTGGCAGTAAGCCGGCTGCCGGGGCCACGCTGGGTTCGTCGGATGTGGATACTCTCGGCACGGCGGCCTTGAAGACCAACACCTGGGCGTTTCTGACGGAGACGTACGACGGGGCGACCCTGCGGTTGTACGTCAACGGGGTCCAGGTGTCGAGCCTGGCGCAGACGGGGAACATCGCGACCTCGGCCAACCCGCTGCAGATCGGCGGCGACAGCATCTACGGCCAGTACTTCAAAGGGACGATCGACGAGGTCCGCGTCTACAATGGGGCGTTGACGGCGGCGCAGATCCAATCGGACATGACCACACCGATCACCCCCCCACAGGCGCCGGCCATCACCAGCGCGGCCGCCACGACGTTCACGAGGGGCGCGTTGGGCACGTTCACGGTGACGGCCACCGGCGTGCCGACCCCGAGCCTGAGCGAGACGGGCACCTTGCCCGGCGGCGTGACGTTCAATGCGGCCACCGGCGTGCTCAGCGGCACCCCGGCGGCGGGGACCGGCGGCACGTACTCCCTGCACTTCACCGCCTCCAACGGCGTCGGCAGCCCCGCCACCCAGAACTTTACCCTCACGGTCAACCAGGCGCCGGCGATCACCAGCGCCACCAGCACCACCTTCACGACGGGGACCGCGGGCAGCTTCACGGTGACGACCAGCGGCTTCCCGACCCCGGCGCTGACCGAGACCGGGACTCTACCCACGGGCGTGACGTTCGTGGACAACGGCAACGGGACCGCCACTCTCGCGAGCACGACGGCCACCCCCGCCGGCTCCACCACGCTGACGATCACCGCCGCCAACGGCGTGACCCCCAACGCCACACAGACCTTCACCCTCACGGTCAGCCAGGCCCCGGCGATCACCAGCGCCACCAGCACCACCTTCACGGTGGGCAAGGCGGGCAGCTTCACGGTGACGGCCAGCGGCGTGCCGACCCCGACGCTGAGCGAGACCGGGACTCTACCCACGGGCGTGACGTTCGTGGACAACGGCAACGGGACCGCCACTCTCGCGAGCACGACGGCCACCCCCGCCGGCTCCACCACGCTGACGATCACCGCCGCCAACGGCGTG
>Ga0310039_10000523_pt1 | contig 32025 bp, 34 predicted proteins | sample Sb_taG_4_FD_200460 | JGI IMG/M metagenome (GOLD analysis project Ga0310039, IMG submission 200460) | Peat soil microbial communities from Weissenstadt, Germany - Sb_50d_6_BS metaG (v2) (version 2) | ecosystem: Environmental > Terrestrial > Soil > Wetlands > Peat | place: Germany: Weissenstadt...
CGTCGAGCCCTTCGACAAAATTCCAAAGTCTCTCTCAGCGCAAATCGAATCCGAAGCCCAGCGCCTGTCAACTTTTCTGGGCGCAACATACAAATTGATTCTCCCGTAGGGGCGGGGCTTGCTCCGTCCGCCGAATGCCAAACTGCCTCCAGTTCGCCATTTGCGATCTTTCGGCCCGCCGCACTGCTGTCAGGCACACACCACCGAATCGACCTTTTGTTTTTTCTTTTTCCTACAGGCGGGAACGCGACGAATCCCTACACCGCCAAAAAATTCTCCAATAACCGAAATCCCACTCCCGTCAAAACGGACTCGGGATGAAACTGCACGCCCTCCACTTTCATCTTCCTGTGCCGCAAACCCATAATCACGTGATCGGATGTCTCCGCCGAAATCTCCAAGCCCTGCGGCAAAGATTTCCTCTCCACAATCAACGAATGATACCGCGTAGCCGAAAAATCCTGCGGCAACCCGCGAAAAATCGTCTTCCCGTCATGATGAATAGCGCTCGTCTTCCCATGCATGATCTTCGCCGCCCGAATCACCCTCCCGCCAAAGGCCTCGCCAATCGCCTGATGCCCCAGACAAACCCCCAAAATCGGAATCCTCCCCGCAAATCTCTCAATTAAAGAGATCGAAATCCCAGCCTGCCGCGGCGTCCCAGGCCCCGGCGAAATCACAATCCTCTCCGGCCCCAAATCCGCAATCTCATCCAAAGTAATCTTGTCGTTCCGCCGCACCACCAACGTCTGCCCCATCTGCCCAAGATACTGCGCCAGGTTGTAAGTAAACGAATCGTAGTTATCCAGCAGCAGAATCATCGCGAATCCCGGTCTTCGTATCCCCTATTCCCTACACCCTACCCCCCGCCGTCTGCACTTCCTCCAACGCCGCCACCAACGCCCGCGCCTTATTCACCGTCTCCTCATACTCGCGCTCCGGCACCGAATCCGCCACCACTCCCCCGCCAGCCTGAATATGCGCGTACCCGCCCTTCGCCACAAGCGTCCTCAAAGCAATGCACGAATCCAAATTCCCCGAAAAATCCAAATACAAAATCGCCCCGGCATAAATCCCCCGCCGCGTAGGCTCCAGCTCGTCAATAATTTCCATAGCCCGCACCTTAGGCGCCCCCGAAAGCGTCCCAGCCGGAAAGCAAGCCATCAACGCATCAAAACAATCCACTCCCGCGCGCAATTTCCCGCTCAAGCTCGAAACCAGGTGCATCACGTGCGAATATCTCTCCACGTACATCAACCGGTCCACCTTCACCGAACCATATTCGCAAACGCGTCCCAAATCATTGCGCCCCAGATCCACCAGCATAATGTGCTCAGCGCGTTCCTTAGGATCAGCCAACAGCCGCGCCTCATTCGCGCGATCCTCCTCTTCATTGCGCCCGCGCGGCAATGTCCCAGCAATCGGCCGGTAAAAAGCATCGCGCCCCTGCACCTTCACCAACATCTCGGGCGAGCTACCAACGACCGCCACATCATCGAGCCGCAAGAAATACATGTAAGGCGAAGGATTGATCACGCGTAAAGCCCGGTAAATCTCAAACGGATCGGCGTCTGTCTTGGCCGTAAATCTTTGGCTAGGCACAACCTGAAAAATATCCCCCGCCCGGATGTAAGCCTTCGCCCGCCGCACCGCGGAAATGTAACGCGCCCGCGTAAAATTCGAGCGAACCAAAAGACGCCCGCGCCGCGCCCCGCGCTTCACCCTCTCCGCCCGCAAAGGCGCCTGCAATTTCCGCCGCGTGCGCTCAATCTCCTCGACCGCCGCGTCATACTTCGCCCGCAAGCTGCCCTCACCCTCGGTAAAAACATTCTGCACAATCCAAACGCGGTGCCGCACATGATCGAACGCCACCAACCCGCGATAAAACATCAACACCGCATCATCGAGCTTCAACTCATCGCTGCCGGTAGAAGGAATGCGCTCAATCAACCGCACCATATCGTAAGCAAAATAACCAATGGCCCCGCCCGTAAGCGGCGGCAGACCAGCAACGCGCACCGGCCGATAGCGCGCCATCAAACGCCGCAAAACCTCAATCGGATTCTCATCAAACGTCTCGCGCCCCGAGGCCGATTCCACCACACATTTCCGGTCGCGCGACCGAAACACCTCCGCCGGATCAGCCCCCACAAACGTATACCGCGCAATATTCTCCCCGCCCTCCACACTCTCCAGCAAAAACGAGTAAGCAGCCCCACGCGCAATCCGCAAATAAGCCCCAACCGGCGTAAGCAAATCCGCCGTAAAGCAGTCGTACACCGGCACAAGGTTTCCCGCACGAGCCAAGCGAGCAAAGGATTTGTAATCCGGCTGAATCATAAATGTAGAAACCGTAGCGCCGGCTGGCAGCCGGCGTCGTTGACGTTGCTCTTGCTTTTTCTTTAGCGTTTGCCTTTGATTTTGCCTTTTCTTCGCATTCGTAGGGGCGGGGCTTGCTCCGCCCGCCCGCGTAACGCACGCCGCGCGGACTGCTCTAACCTCGATTGAGAATCTCGCTCTTGCCTTACTCCACGCCCTCCACCGCCTCCGCCATCTCCCGCACCGGCGCCCTCTCCCCCGTCCAAATCTCCCACTGCGCCGTACCCTGCGCCACAAACATCTCCAACCCCGACACCGTTTCGATGCCGCGCTGCTTCGCGAGGCGCAACAACTTTGTATCCCTTGGGCGATAAATCAGGTCAAACACCAGGCGGCAATTCAATTCCCGCGCCTCCAGCGGCGATTCCCCCACTTTCGGAAACATCCCCACCGGCGTTGTATTCACAATCGCGTCAAAGAATTCCGCCCGCACCCGCCGCCGCTCAATCGCCTCGCCGCCCACATCCCGCGCCAAAGCGCGAGCTCTCGCAATCCGCCGCGCACAAATCCGCACATTCGCGCCCCCCCGCGCCAACGCAAACGCCACCGCGCGCGCCGAACCCCCAGCTCCCAACACCAACACGCTACTTCCCGCCAGCGGCAAGCGCCGCTCGAGCGCTCGCAGCACTCCCACGTAATCCGTGTTGTATCCATACAATTTCCCCCCGCCGCGCACCACCACCGTATTCACCGCCCCGATCTCCGCCGCCAAAGGATCGCAATCATCGAGATGCCGCAAAATCGCTTCCTTATGCGGCAAAGTAACGCTGAATCCCGCAATCCCCAGCGGCCCAATCGCCGCCAAAAAATCCCGCAAATCCCGCACCAACACCGGCACATAAACCGCATCCATCCGCCGCGTCCGAAATCCAGCATTCTGCAACTGCGGCGAGAGCGAATGTCCGATCGGATCGCCAATCACCGCATAGATGCGTGTCCGCCGCGTCAATCGATCCGCGCGATAAAGCGATGTCATTTCCTCGAACGAAATCTGCCCCGGCGCAGTAGCCGCACCAACGGGCGCATAAGCCAGCGCTGATCCCCCCCGCAAAGCCAGAATCCGCGCCGCCGCGGCAGAATCGCCCATCGGCACCGCCACAACGCGCCGGCTCCCACGCGCCAGCTTTAAAATCCGCAGCGCGTCGCGCAATCCGCGAGCCTCCGCCGCAATCTTGATCGCATCGCCTCTTGCGTTCTCCACCCGGATTCTCACGTTGCGCAGATTCGGCAGCGTCCTCCGGAAGTTGTGGTACGAAATCAGCACCCGTGCGACTCTGCGCAGCTCTTGAACTTCCTCCGGCCGCATCCATTCCGCGCTTTCGATCTCAAGATCCACCCACCGGCAACCAGCCGCTGCTGCCCCACGTAGCAGCTCCAATTCTTCCCGAACGCCGCCCACAAATTCCCCGCCCGCCCCGCGCCGCCGGCAAGTCGCAATCAGCGTCAGGCGCGACGCCGTCCCGAGCCTCTTCCGATTCGCCGCAAGCCACCGGATCATCCGCTCAATCTCGCCCCCACTCCGCAGCCAATCCAGCCGCAATTCCACGGTCTTCGACACCCGCAACGCCCGCCGCAGCCCCCGCGCCATCGCCGCCGCGTCGCGCTCCGCCACCACCGCGCAAATTCTCCCCGTCCGAAACATTTCCGCCATTCCGCCTGCGCTCCGTATCCTCCGAAGAATCTAGGGCTTCTACCATGCGGTGCACAATGTGTAAAGCAAGCCCCGCGACATCCTTGACGCTAGCGCAAGCCATTTGCTACGGTCGTGCAAGTGGGAACCCGCGCCCGCAGCGCGGCTCTATTCGTGTCCGAAGGAGCGAGATTTATGCGCGGAAAAGCTATCTTGATGGCCGGTTTCACCGTATTGACCATCGCATTCGCAGCAACATCCCTGCAGGCCCAGGATCAAGCCCGAACTCCGATCCCCGCCGATATGTATTGCTCCGGCCTGGTGACCAAGCAAGCGCCTCCGCACGACACCGTGCTCATCACCGGTGAAGGCTCGGACTACAAGCTCACCTTCCAGGAAGGCGACTACGTCTACATCAACAAGGGCGAAGGCCAAGGCGTGCACGTCGGCGATGAATTCAGCATCATCCGCCCAGTGACCGAGCCTACGGAAGTGCACTGGTTCAACCAGCAGTTTACGATCATGAAAGCCATGGGCACTCTCTGGGAAGATGAAGGCCGCGTGAAAGTCGTCGTCGTGCAGCCCAACGTCTCCATCGCCCACGTCGAGAACTCCTGCGAATATCTCCAGCGCGGCGATATCGCTCTGCCGTTTGCGCAGCGCCCCGCTCCTCCGCTCAAGCAGGAAGACAAATTCGATCGCTTTGCGCCGGCTAGCGGCAAAGCCAAAGCCATGCTGATCACCGGCAAACACTTTCAACAGACCTACGGCTCCGACGACGTCGTTTACGTAAATCTCGGATCCGCGCAGGGCGTGAAAGTGGGAGATTACTTCCGGATTTATCGTCCGACCGGCAACCAAAACGAATTCGCCTATCAGACCAGGCGTATGGCGTTCGACGTCTACGGTTACGGAACAGTCGCGAAGGATTTCAAGCCGGACAATACGCCGCGCGAAGTTCTCGGTGAAGGCATCGTGGTCCGCACGTCCGAGAACTCTTCCTCGGTTATCGTCACTTTCGCGCTGCGCGAACTCTACGCGGGCGATTACGTCGAACTCGAATAGCCGGACCAGCCACCCGAAGCTATCGCGGCCCGGACATCTAGTCCGCGCCGCTTTTCTTTTCCGCGTGCTCTTCTTCTGAAAAAACTTCCGCCGTGAACGCAAAGACGCGCGTCGCAGCATCGCGCCACGCATCGCGCGGCAACCCCGCTTTCGCGCACGTCTCTTCGAGAAACCGCTCGCGGCTCAATCCGTGCTCCGTAGCCACTTGCGGCAGCAGCAGCCCGCGCCGATTTCCCTGCTGAATCACCAACCCGTGCGTTCCCGGCACAACTCTCTCAGGCGCAATCTCTTCGAATGGCGTCAGCACCGAGATCTCAATCGTCAATTCCGCGACCTCGTCCGGCCGCACTCGCTCGAAGCGCGGATCCTCAAGAGCCGCCGCCGCGGCGGCCCATGCCACCGCGATCACCAGCGCCGATTCAGGCTCCAAGCGGCCAATGCACCCACGCAGTTGTTTGCCGCGCCGCAGAGTGACAAACACGCCTGCCGGTTCGTGTAACCGGCCAGCCCCAGGATCAACGCCGAAGCCGCCAAACGAGCCTTCCTTCGCGGCGTGCTCGATCACAATTCTCGCTGTGCGCAGCAGGATTTTTCGTTCGTTGCTATCGAGTGGGGACATTTTGCGGCTTTTTTTGCTGCTCGAGGATGAGCATGCTCTTTTGCCGCTCTTGCACGCGGTGGTTCACCTGGCTCCAGAACATTTGGAAATAATGCACAGCGGAAACGATGGCGCTCAGCACCACGGCCCACAGCAGAACCTTGCCAAGCACGGTCAACGAAGGATGCTTCGCCGCCAAAATCACCGCGCAGCCGCAGATCACCTGCAGCACCATTTTCGTTTTGCCCAGCGGCGTCGCCGGAATAATCAATCCTTCGGCCGTGGCAATGTTGCGCAAGCCCATCACGATGAACTCGCGCCCGATAATCACCACCACCATCCAGCCTTGCACCAATCCCATCTCGACCAACGAAATGAACGCCGCCGAAATCAGCAGCTTATCCGCGATTGGATCGAGAAGAATTCCCAGCGTAGTAATCTCGCCGCGCTTGCGCGCAAAATATCCATCCGCGGCATCGGTAGCAGCAGCAGCAAGCAGAATCAACACGCCCCAAACTTCGAAGTGAATCGACATTCCCCAAAAGTCGAAGTTCGGTTCGCGCGTCAGCAGGACGACAACCAGCAGCGGCACAAAAAAGATGCGGAGAATCGTGAGGCTGTTCGGCAGGTTCATTGCAATCGCCGCAAAAAAGTCCCTCGCGCAAATTCGGCTCTCATTGTGCCGGGGAGATTTCACTATAGTCCCGCAATCGCACCCAGTCAACGGTACGCGCGCGAAGCGTTCTCCTCCGAGCGCTGCGCCCTCAGCGTCTCTGCGGTGCGCTCTTCACTCCGCAGACGCCAGCTCCGAAAAACCCGACAACCGCAAAAATGAGCCCAGCGCAAGTCCCGCATCTGGTAACGCTTAGGACACAAATTGCCCTACCGTTGTGCAAATCTCCAAAGCGCGAATTCCGCGCATTTGAGCCGCACCGGGGCGATTACCGCCGTTCCCACACCCCAATAAATCTTTTATTTTCTTTAATTTACATCAACTCAAAGCAAAGTCGCTGGAGGAGCACTTGCGGAACGGCCCCACTGAGGACCCTCGCGAAACCCCTAGATTCCACAGGATTTTCACAGCTTTTAGCCTTCGCCACGTAACTAGATCGCATATGGCACCAGCCTACGCGCCAGCGATTCCGGCACTTCCGCCTCAAGCGAAATGTCCTCGTCGGTAGGCTCAGAGCTCAGCACGCGCCCCGCGGCGTACACCATCGCCAGCGTCCGCCCGTCCGAAAGCGGCACGCGCAAATGCACGCGCGTAATGCGATCGACGGGCAGCGCCGCATCAATTTGCGCCAGCAAATCCTCGAGCCCGGCGCCCGTCACCGCCGAAACCAATGCGCCGCGTTCGCCGCCGCCGTTGCCGTTCGTCGCAGCCTTCTGCAACGCGGCGGTCTCTTCGGGCGAAAGAAGATCAATCTTATTGAACACGCGCAGCCGCGGCCGATTCTCCACTCCCAGCTCGCGCAAAATCTTGACCACCTCGTCGTCGTGCTCGCTGTGCTGCGGATTGGAAATGTCGCTGACGTGCAAAATCAGCGCCGCTTCCTGCACTTCCTCGAGCGTCGCGCGAAAAGCGGCGATCAATCCCGGCGGAAGATCGCGAATGAATCCCACCGTATCCGAAAGCAGCACGCGCCGCCGCGACGGCAGCCGCACGCCGCGAATCGTCGGATCGAGCGTTGCAAACATCTTCGACGACGTCAGCACGGTCGCATGCGTCAGCGCGTTGAACAGCGTCGATTTCCCCGCGTTCGTGTAACCGACCAGCGCGATCGTGCCGAGCGGAATCGCCTGCCGCGCCTCGCGCCGCGTCGTGCGTTGCCGCCGCACGGTATCAATCGCTCTCTGAATTTTCCCCACGCGCTCGCGAATCCGCCGCTTGTCGGTCTCCAATTTCTGCTCGCCAGGGCCGCGCGTCCCGATCCCGCCGCCCAACCGCGAAAGATCCACGCCCTGCCCCGAAAGCCGCGGCATCAGGTAATTCAGCTGCGCCAATTCCACCTGCAACTGGCCTTCGCGCGTCCGCGCATGCCGCGCAAAAATATCCAGAATCAACTGAGTGCGATCGATCACCCGGCACTCGGTGATCCGCTCCATATTGCGCAACTGCACCGGCGTCAAATTGTGGTCCACGATGATCAACGGCGCCCGGTGCATCTTCGCTTCCATCTTCACTTCATCCAGCTTGCCCTTGCCCACCAGCGTCGCGGAATCAATCGCCTCGCGCACCTGCATCAAGCTGCCGGTAACAACAGCGCCGGCACTCTGCGCCAATTCCTCCAGCTCGAGCAAAGATTCGCGTTCCACCGCCCCGCTGCGGTGCGGCGTAGTCTTCTTCAGGGTGACGCCCAGAAGAAAGACGCGTTCCCGATTGTCGACTGCCTGAGCAGATTTCATTCGGCGAGTTTGTGCGCAGCCTGAGAGGTGTAGGTCAGCAGCAGCTCCATTCGAGGACATTATACGCCCACCGGCATCGCAAGCGCTCGCTCACAGGGTGCCTCCGCCTAGCCGGAAGCCGGTATTGCGCTTGGGGGCTTTTGACGTTTCCGGCCTCTGATCGTGTCTGAGAAAAAGGCGTGATTTGTCTCGATTAGAGCAGGTCTCGACTGAATGTTTTCTAGCAGTTACGGCCGTTTCTAATAAATTCGTGTCTCGATTAGAAATTGTCTCCTTCCGCCGAACTGCCGGGCAAACTCTCCTTTCTTAATTGTTCGGCACGGAGTTGTTGTGGCTTTCCGGGCGAGCCTGTAGCCGGCTCAGGAGAGCCAGCCCCGCGCTTAGGGACTGCGAACTACCCGCCCCTTTGTAGCATATGAGTACCAACTTGTCAATATGTTTATGAAGGGTACGGTCGGAGATAGTGCCGGGTGCCCCGTGCGCCGGTGCTGCGCATGGGGCTTTTGAAGTGAGAGTCAGTCGTACGCGCTGTTCCCGGTCGTAGGGGCGCGGCTTGCTGCGCCCGCCCGTGTAACCCATGGCGAAAATGTCGGCTACGATCTCCGCGCGCACTCTTCGCTACGCGGACGGTACAATAGTTCGCAGCAAGACAATTCTGAGTTACACGAATTACAACGAGCGGGGCTCTCTGGCTATGATCGCGGTACCGCGAAAATACGCGCTTCAAATCAATTCGCCCACGCCGATTACGTCCGAGCGCCAGCATGACGAGTACCTCGCCGTCCTGGACAAATTGGCGAGCAAAGAGAATCCCACCAGGGAAGAACAGAAATACGCCGAAGTCTTGATGACCCTAATCGAAGCCTACGAAGAAGAGCATCATGCGATTCCCGATGCCTCTCCGCTAAATGTCCTTCGCGCGCTGATGGACGCCAACAACCTCCGTCAAAAAGACCTAATCCCCATCTTTGGCTCAGAAAGCATCGTCTCCGAAGTCCTGCACAAGAAGCGCGATCTGAACAAAACCCACATCACCAAACTCAGCAAACGATTCCACGTCTCTCCCGCCGTGTTTTTCTGAATTGTCCGTCGGAGTCAAAGGCGGGGCCGCCCCCCACCCTTCCCATACTTCAAAACCGGGAAGAACGGGGAACCCACGCCGCAAACCTTCGAAAAAGGCAGTTCCACCCGCCTGAGCAAGCAGAGCCAGCCTCATTAAGAGCTGTTCAGGGCTGTCCAGGCGGCAAGGGAGTCCATGTAGTCTCTCCAATGTACGATCTTTCGGTTCTCGATTGTGATGACTGAGATCAGTCGGTTGTCATAGGGTGCGCCACTTGAAAGAATTTTTCCGTGCACTTCGTATTCGAGGATGACGACGGGACTCTTCTGCGTTCGATGTACGACAAGTGCGTCGCCGGAGTGAAGCTTGATCGTCTTGCCGTATCCCGAGAGGCTCGCCATCAGATTGGCTCGTCCTCGAATCGTCACAGGCCAACCCGGAAACCGATAGCGGGACTCGAAGATCGCGTCATCGGCGAACGTATCGAAATAGTGTAGCCCGTCAACCAGCCCGCTCAGACCTCTCAGGACGATTTCAAAGAATGGATCCAGCGCTTCAAAAATTGCGTATTGGGAGTTTTTCATGAAGAGCTCCTTGGCATCCGACATGCGCGTCTCTGCGGTGCGCTCCAGGTTACGACTTGCTCAGCGTCGCCAGCCACGTTAGGACTGTCGTCTCTAGCGCTATGCGATGGTCGGAATAGGAATGGTCAGTGGTCATGTGAGCTGCGGTTACTTTTGTACTGCCGGCTTTTTTTGCGGCGGTTACGAAGGCTTCGTTTTCGGGGGCCAGGCCGTCGTCGGAGGTGATTACTAGGATTGGGCGCGTGGCTAGCTTCGGGGCGTTGGTGGCGAAGTCCCATTGGGCGTGATTGGCTAGGATTTCTTGGGCCAGGCTTTCGGGGGTGCAGCCGGCTAGCGGGGCCATGCCTTCTGCGGCTAACCCGGCGGCGATTGATTTTACGGCGTCTTCGTCGCTGGACTTGGGCGCTTCGCTGCGGGCGCGCATGCCGCCTAGATTTGCGGCGCTGATCATTACTACCGCTTCGATTTTGGGGTCTTGCGCGGCGGCGTAGTTGGCCATGATGCCGCCCATGCTGTGGCCGACCAGGATGATGTGGCTCGGATCGGCGCGCAGCTTTTTGGCGTTGGCGGGATCGCGCATGTAGGCGATGGCGGCTTGCGTGTCTTCGATGCAGTGGGTGAAGGAGAAATCGCCGGGGGAGCCCCAGGAGCCGCGATAGTCGAAGTAGAGGACGTCCCAGCCGGCGCGGCGGAGGGCTTGGGCTAGATCGAGATTTTTCTCGTTGCCCGGGAAACCGTGAAGGAGAACGACTACCGGATGCGGGCCGGGGCCGGCGGCGATGTAGACGAGAGCGTTGAGCAGCGCGCCGTGGCTGGGGAGCTGCATTGTCTCCATCGCAGCGGGATTGGCTGCGTCGCGGGCGGGATCGCTGGAGATGGCGGCGGGAATTTGTTGCGCTCGAGCGCAAGGAGATAGAGCAATCGTCAGGATCGCGAGCAGAAGAGTCGCGTAACAAGCGTTAACAAATCGTGGCATGTCGCAATTGTTCGCGGCGCAGGAAGAGATGTCAACCGGATTTGGGATTGGGGGAAAAACAAGCGGAGTCAATCGGATTCCTTACGGTGAGTGTTACGGGGGCGGGCGCGTCGATTGCATCGCAATCGCACAGCGATTGACCCGCGCCCCTACGACCGACAGATCATGCACCGCCGAGAAAGTCGACGGAGCCAGTTGCGCGGGCGTTGGCGTTTAAAGGATTCTCAGATTTTGTTGTATAGAAGGTTAGGGAGAGGTCCGAGTTGACGGAGGTTCTTCGATGAAAAAGGTCTGGGTTGGCATTCTGCTGGGGGTGGTCCTTGGGGCGCTGGATGGAACTACTGCTTGGTTTACGCCTGAGGCTCGGGCGCAGATTGCTGGGATTGTTGTGGGGTCGACGATCAAGGGACTCATCGCGGGAGTGGCGATCGGGTTCTTTGCGCGTAAGGTGAATTCGCTGGTGCTGGGGATTTTGTTTGGGTTGGGCGTGGGATTCGTGCTGGCGTTTTTTGTGGCGCACTTTATGGAGCACGGACACTACTTCGCAATCATCCTGCCGGGAAGCATGGTGGGGTTGATTATCGGATATGCGACGCAGCGGTACGGTGGCGCGGCGATGGCGACGCGGCGATGAATTCTTCGAGACGCGATGCGGCCCTCGCTCGGCTTGGAAACTAGGGGAAAGTCAGACGGCGTTTAGGAGGTGCGAAATGGCTTGGAAGGCGATGTCGGTGCTAGTTCTGCTGATTGCGCTGTCGCCAGTGGGCGCGCAGCAATCGCGGTCTGCGAACGACTGGAAGGACTTTGATTTTCTGCTTGGCGAATGGACTTGGATGGGAGGAGGACAGCCGGGACAGGCGAAGGGAACGTCTTCGGTGCGGGCTGAATTGAATGGAACGGTGCTGGTGCGTAGGACGCATCTGGATTACCCCGCGACAAAGGATCGCGCTGCTTTCGCGCATGACGATCTTTTGTATTTTTACCACGATCCTGCCGATGGCGGCGTGCGCGCGATTTTCTTTGACGGCGAGGGCCACGTGATCCGGTATTCGTTGAGCGTGCCGCATGGCGAGGATTCGCTGCAGTTCGTGAGTGACGCGGCGCCTGCGGGTACTCGCTGCCGCATGACTTACTCGCGTACAGGGGCGGATTCGGTGAGCGAGAAATTCGAAATCGCGCCGCCGGGCAAGCCTGAGGAATTTGCGACTTATGTGGAATTCGCGGCGAAGAGAGTTGGGAAATAGGAGCGGCGTGCGAAGCAGACGGCTTGCGGATTAGGCTTTGGCGGCTTTTCGGGCGGTTTTCATTACCGTTTTTTTCATGCGGTTGGGGCCGGCCCAGTAGAGGCTTAGTTCGTGGCCGTCGGGATCATTCAGATAAACGTGGCGCCAGCCCCAGGGCATCATTTGCGGCATTTTCGGGAGATAGAAGCCGGTTTGCTGCAGCTTGCGGCAGAAATTGTCCAGCTCGGGGACTTCGAAATAGAGGCGGACGCCTTCGCTGGCGATGGAATCGTTGGGACCGGCTTGGTGGAGGGCGATGGTGCCGTCATTGCCGGGGGCGCAGAGGCGGGCGTAGACGGATTTGCCTTCGTAGCGGAAATCTTCGATGAGCTTGAAGCCGAGGAGATCGTGATAGAAGCGCATGGCGCGCTCGACGTCCTTGACGTAGATCATGGCGTGATTGAAGGAGAGTTTGCCGGCGGTGGTTGCGGCGGTGGCTGGTTTTGCGGCTGGGCGCTTCGCGCTGGATTTTTTTGCGGAGGATTTTTTTGGTGGTCGTTTTTTCATTGAGGCGCCTATTGCGGATTGCGCTTGCCGCGCAAGTATCGTCCTCGGGAATGGCGGCTGTCAATTGGAGTTCAGGAGTGGGACGGAGGAGGAGAGGATTTCAGCGGCGGGGTCTTCCGCGGTCGACGAGTAGCCTTGAATTCGCCGATCGGCCGTCGGGGGGCGCAGCAAGCCGACGCCCCTACGAAGAGAAGAGAGATACACCGCCATCATGTTGTTTGCGGCCGACACAGTGGATCGACGACAAACCTTATCAACCTAGAGTGGTTGAAAAGCAGCAGTGGCGATTGAAAACCACCGTTGGGGCGGGGATTCGCGGATGCATTCGATCGGGGATGCTCCCGCAACCTATTGATAACAGGACGGTTCTATGATTTTGCATCGGCGGGATCGTTTGGCAGGGCTTGTGCACTTATGTGCTGCGAGAGTCGCTAGGTTGAAGCGGATTTCGGTCGTGCTTCTAGATGGGATCGGGACTCTCAGAAGGAGTTCTGACATGAGATACCTACGAATTCTCGCGATACTTGGCATTTTCTTAGGAACGGCAACATTGGCTAGTGCACAGAGGGTTGTGGTCGGCGTGGGAGTTGGGCCGGCCTATCTTGGCCCGGCGCCGATTTGCGCTTATGGCTACTACCCGTACGCGCCTTACGCTTGCGCGCCTTATGGCTACTATGGGCCTAGCTGGTTCTCCGGCGGCGTGTTTATCGGAGCGGGTCCGTGGTTCCATGGCTTCCGCGGTCCTGGCTTTTACGGTGGGCGCGGGTTCGTCGGACGAGGTGGATTTGACGGCCGGCGTGGATTCGAGGGCGGACGCGGGTTCGACGGTCGCGGTGGATTTAGGTCGGGCCCCGTGGCGCGCGGATCGGGCGGCTTCTCTCACGGCGCGGCCAGCGGCGGGTTCCGCGGTGGCGCGGCGCGAGGAGGCTTTTCCGGTGGCGGCTCTCACGGCGGCGGACATGGCGGCGGGCGTCGCTAAGCTGAGAAGTTAACTCGAACATCGAACGAGCACTAAGATTGAACGGCCGGCAGCGGGTGCTGCCGGCCGATTCGTTTTGTAGGCGATCTCCTCGCGACGGATGCTAGTTTACGGCGATCACCACGAGCGTTGCGTCGTCGTGAAACTTTGCGCCGCAGAATTCCGAGACCTTGGCGAGCAGGAGGGCGTTCAATGCCGACGCGGAGCTTGTACTGTGAGATTTCGCGAAGGCTTCGATATTTTCCAGGCCGAATTCCTGGCCATCTGCGGCTGCCGCTTCCGTGATGCCGTCGGTGAAGAGGAGCAGGCGATCGCCTGGGCTTAGCTCGACCGACAAATCTTCGTATTTCCACGCGGGGAAAACGCCGAGGACCGCGCCACCCTGATCGAGCTGGCGGACGGCGCGCGGGGATGCGAGAACGGGATAGGGATGACCAGCGTTGCAATATTGAAAAGTGTGTTTGTTGGCGTCGAGAACGCCGTAGAAAAAAGTGACGAACTTGTCGCGGCCGATGTTGTCGCAGAGGACGCTGTTGACCTGGCTGCAAACCGACGCGGGGCTGACGGTGTCGCGTGCGAAGGCGCGGACGGTGGCCTGCACGCTAGCCATGAGCAGAGCCGCGGAGACGCCTTTGCCAACCACGTCGGCGATGCAGATGGCGAGGCGGTTGTAGCCGAGCGTGAGCACGTCGAAGTAATCGCCGCCAACGCCGCGAGCGGGATGCCAGGCGGCTGCGACTTCGAAGCCTGCGAGTTGCGGGATGTTTTTTGGAAGCAGCGACTCTTGAATTTCGCGGGCGCGCTGCAATTCCTGGTCCTGCATTTCAAGGCGGGCGGCGCCGAGTTCTACGGAATGCTGGAGCTCGAGGTTGCGTTGCTCGAGACGCTCCTTGGTGGAATTATAGAGAAACGTCAGGGCGCCGAAGACCACGATGATGAGCGACGGATACTTCCAGCCTGTCAGGATCAAGTGTGAAAGCGATTGAGGAGTAGGCGGAGCGATCCTCCAGACAATCACACTGGAGATCACGTAAACGAACGGCGTGAGCAGAAGGACGAGGGACAGAAAGATCAGCCAATTGTAGGGAAATGGGCGTCCTGCGTAGAAGGAGCTCACTCGCTCCAACGGGAACGATATGAAATTACCGATGCAGAGAGAGTAGACGATGATGGTGAGAGGATTGATCTGCAGTCCGATGGCCCAAAAGGTGGCGGCCACGACCGCGGCAACGAAGATGTAAATGACTTGCGGCCTGAGGAAGTGAGTCAGCGATTTGGAGTTGATGGCCATTGGCGCGCGGGAATGCCCGCTGGTTTGACTGGCGAGTATTCTATAGCTGGAGGCGTTGGGAAAATATGGAATTGAAATACGCCGGGAGGCCCCGGGTAGTTCGGCGCGGGGGCCTCCCGAAGAACGCGAGGTTTAGGCTGTGGCGCCAGCCGTGGCGCCCTTGAAGAAGGCGAGCAGCTCGGCGTTGATTTGGTCTTTGAGAGTGGAGCACATGCCGTGCGGAGCGCCGGGAATTACTTTCAGAGTGGCGCCTTTGACCAGCTTGGAGGAGAGAAGCGCGGAGTCGGCGATGGGCACGATTTGGTCGTCGTCGCCGTGCAGGATGAGCGTGGGAACGTCGAATTTCTTGAGATCTTCGGTGAAGTCGGTTTCGGAGAAGGCTTTGATGCAATCGTAGACGGCTTTGTGGCCAGCCATCATGCCCTGGAGCCAGAACGAGTCGCGCAGGCCCTGCGAGACTTTGGCGCCGTAGAACGGGGCACTGAGATCTTTCCAGAATTGCGAGCGATCGGCGAGAACGGCGGCGCGTTGTTGATCGAAGACCTCGATCGGCGTGCCGCCAGGATTGGCGGGAGTTTTGAGCATGAGCGGCGGGACTGCGCCGATGAGTACGGCCTTCGCTACGCGCTTGGTGCCGTAGCGGCCGATGTAGCGGGCGACTTCGCCGCCACCGGTGGAGTGGCCGACGTGAATGGCGTCGTGCAGATCGAGCGTTTCGGTGAGCGCCGCGAGATCATCGGCGTAGGTGTTCATCTCGTTGCCTTCCCAGGGTTGATCGGAGCGGCCATGGCCGCGGCGATCGTGGGCGATGCAGCGGAAGCCGTGGCCGGCCAGGAAGAACATCTGGTCTTCGAAGGCGTCGGCGTCTAGCGGCCAGCCGTGGCTGAAAACTACCGGTTGTCCCTTGCCCCAGTCTTTGTAATAGATTTGTGTGCCGTCTTTGGTGGTGATTGTTGGCATGTGAGATCCTCCTTGGCGGGATGTAGATTCAGATGTTGGACTATGCGCGGCCCGTTCGCGTTTCAAAATAAATATTTCGTTACAGTAGGCCGGCGGGTAGGCGGAGATTTACCGCAGAGACGCTGAGGGCGCGGGGGGAAGAGGAGACTTCCATTATGAGCGCGGCTGAGAACAAGGCCATGATGGCGCAGATTTACGCGGAGCTTGCGAGAGGCAACTCGCGGCCATTTGTCGAAGGCCTGGCAGATGACGTCCGCTGGACGATTACCGGGAAAACCAAATGGTCGAGGACGTATGAGGGGAAGGAGACGGTGATCAAAGAGCTGTTGGGGCCATTGCGTTCCCAGTTTGCCGAGCCGTATAGGGCCACCGCGGAGCGGATTATCGCTGAAGGAGATTGCGTCGTGGCTGAAGTCCGCGGTTACGTCACGACCAAGGCGGGGAAGCCATATAACAACAGATACTGCTTCGTGCTGCGTCTGGCCGAGGGCAAGGTGCGGGAGTTGACCGAGTACCTGGACACGGAACTGGTGTCGGCGGCGCTGGGAGATCCGGGAACGTGACGAATATTTAGATTTGGCGAGGCAATTATTGGCTAGTCGCCGCGGAGACGGGTTGCTCGGCGTAGTAGCCGTCGCGGGATTGTACGGCCAGATCTTTTTGTTTGGTTGCTAGATGAATCTTGCGGTAGTCGGAGCTGTTGGGGGATTTGTCCGGGACGTAGCCGAGGATGTATTGGTCGCGCAGCTCCTGCTGAATGGCGTCGTAGATTTGATCTACCGTTTGCTTCTTTGAGACTTCGAAGAGGCGGCCTCCGGTTTCTTTGGAGATGCGGTCGAGAATTTTTTTGCCGTCGGGGCGTTGCTCTTCTTGCGGCGGGTAGCGATGTCCGCCGCCCCCACCTCCGCCGCCACCGTGGCCGCCCCAACCTCCGTGGCCGCCTCCACCGCCGTATCCGCCTCGTGAACCGTATGGCTCGTCGTCCTTGAAGAGGATGGAGTAGACGACTGTGTTGGCGCGCTGGGCGGATTCGATGGAGCTCGAAAGAGTTTCTTTGCTGCCGCGATCTACTCCGTCGGAAAGAATGATGACCGCTTTGCGGCCTTGCAGCTTTTTCATCATGTCGTTGGAGGCGAGATAGACGGCGTCGTAGAGCAGCGTGCCTCCGCCATGATGATGCCCGCCGCCCTGGCTTGATTCTTCGCGCTCCGGCGTTTGCAGTTGGTCGAGTGCAGTCTCCAGTTTTTTGCGGGACGTGGTGAAATCCTGGAGGAGTTCGACCTCATGGTCGAAGTGAATCAGGAAGGCTTGGTCTTTTTTGTCTTCGCGCAGCGTGTGATCGACGAAATTCGAGCTGGCGGTGCACTCTTTATCTAGGACGCGGCGCTGGCTGAGGCTGGTGTCCACGAGCAGGCCGACGGCTAGTGGAAGATCATTTTGACGAGCGAAATAGGTGATGGATTGCGGGCGGCCGTCCTCGTCGAGAGAGAAATCGTCTTTGGTCAAATCGGAGATGATTTGGCCATGTTTGTCGCGGACGGTGGCAAAGACGGTGACGATGTTGGATTCGACGGAGATTTTTGGGGCTTGCTCGGCGAAGAGGGGCGTGCCCGGGGCGAACAGCAGAAGTATCGAAAGTAAGGACGATATTATTCGCGCACAGTGCGGCAATCGATTCGCGGATCGGATTTCAGTCACGGGCTTCATGCGCAGACAAACTAACCCCCGCTAAGCATTCCCCTTTGGCGAGCCGAGAGTTCCAGAGTTTGGGGCGTTTTCTCAGTTGCGAAGGGTAATAGAGTGAGCGCTCCGCGGTTGCGGGGAGATGTTAGTTGGCAGCGAGGTCGTAAGAGGGCGCAGCAAGCTGGCGCCCCTACGAGAGGCTGCAAGAGTGAGTTTTGTTAAGAATGATCCGCGGTGCCGATTACTATTTCTAGCGGGAGGATTATTTCTGGGCCTTGCTGGAAGTTCCTTAGGGCGGATTTGATTTCGTTGACGGCTTGGGATTTGGATTCGGGGCTTAGTTGATTGAGGATTACGCGGAATGGGGCGGCTACCTCGCTGAATTGCTGCCAGTATTCGTCTACCGAGCCTTGCCAGCGGCCTTCTACTGTGCGGAATTCTTCTTTTGCGTTGGCGAAGCCGGCTGATTCTAGGGCGCTGCTCATGCGATTAGGCTCGCCGAACATGGCTATGTTCGGGGCATCGGGATCGGGCTTTGGGAGTTCGATGTGTTTCATTAGGATTCCGCCGGTGCAGGCGAAGAACGGTTGCTCGCGGCGGCCCCAGGCTATGAACGTCGCGCGGGAATTGGGTTTCAGGACGCGGAGACATTCGCGCAGGGATTTATTCAGGTCGGGGAAAAACATTATGCCGAAGCGGCAGGTTACGGCGTCGAAAGTGGCGTCGGGGAATGGCAGCGATTCGGCGCTTGCTTGGCGGAAATTTATGTTGGCGATGTTGCGCTGGCGGGCTTGGTCTTTGATGAAATCTAACATGGCGGGATTTAGATCGGTGGCGGTTACTTTGCCATTGGGTGCTACGGCGGCGGCTTCGGAGAGGGCTGGATCGCCTACGCCGCTGGCTAAGTCGAGGACGTTCATGCCGGGGCGGAGTTGGGCGGATTGGAGAAGAGCTGCTGTGACTGGGCGGGTGAAATCGGCTAGGTGCGTGTGCCATTTTTGCCAGGCGGAGATGGTTTCGCCGGAGGTCCATTCGTAATGGAGTTGATCGCGGAATTTTTGGATTTTGGCGGGATCGGCAGAGCTCATTGGTGGCCTCGCGGGGAAGGATAGCATGCGGGAGATATTTTGGAAGTTGCGGGGCCGAACGGCGTGAGGATCTGAAGACCCTCCCCTCCTGAACCGGTGTTATGATTGGGGAAAGACGAGGGCTTTCGCGTTATGCACGGACCAAATGGTGGAACAAACAATTATGGCGAGCGGATTGTCCGCGACGCGAACATTTGCGGGGGCGAACCTGTGTTCAAGCGGACGCGGGTTACGCTGCGGACCGTGCTTGCGAGCCTTGCAGCGGGGCATTCGGTGGAAGAGATCGTCACGGAATTTCCGAGCCTGCACGCGGATGACGTCAAGGCGGCGATTGTTTTTGCGGCGGCGTCCGCTGAAGAGGATATGCCTTTATCTGCAACTCCGCCAATTCGATGAAAATCAAGCTGGATGAAAACCTTCCGATAAGTCTGAAATCCGCGATTGAAAATTTGGGCCACGATGTAGACACGACGCAACACGAGGGATTGCGCGGGAGCACAGACCGCGAGGTCTGGGAGGCGGCGCAAAAGAGCAGCAGGTTCCTGGTTACGCAGGACTTGGATTTTTCGGATATACGCCGCTTCGCGCCGGGATCGCATCATGGGTTGCTGCTGGTCCGCTTGCGTTCGCCGGACTTGAGAATTCTCATTGACCGCGTTACTAAGCTTTTCCGCGGCGATGATTCGGCTGGTTGGACGGGATGCGTTGTGATTGCGACCGATCGAAAAGTCCGCGTATTGCGACCTGCTTCAAAGTAGCGCCTACTAGTACAAAAATCCTTGCTCGTGGATTTCGGCGTGGCGACGCCGCACAAAAACGCCGGCGGGGACGCCGGCGCTACCAAGGCGGCGCTACGGGGTGGCGTATTGGGCTTGCGCTAGGATTTGTAGGGAACGTTGGAGGGCGGCGGGGTCGTCGCCGAAATTTGGGAGCCAGTGGACATTGGTTTCGCGGGCGAACCAGGTTTGTTGGCGTTTGGCGAAGTGGCGGGTGGATTTGCGGATTTCGGCGATGACGGACGTGGACGGCGCGCCGGAATGATGGGGGAGCATTTCGCGGTAGCCGATGAAAGTGAACGGCTTTGCATCGCTCGGGACTCCGCTGCTTAGGATTTTGCGGATTTCTTCTTGCCAGCCGGCGGCTAGCATTTCTTCTACGCGCTGCTCGATTCTTGCGTAGAGGGCTGGGCGCGGAGGCTTTAGGCCGATTTTGATTGGGGCGAAGCCTTCGAGAGGGGCGCGGCCTGCGGCGTGAATTTCGCTTACGGATCTCTTGGTTAGGACGCGCATTTCGACGGCGCGGATTATTTTTTGCGTGTCGCGCGGAGCGATGCGCGCGGCGGAGCTGGGATCGAGGCGGCGCAGCAGGCGATGAAGGTATTCTGGGCCGCGGCCGGCGGAACGTTCGCGCAGGCGGGCGCGAAGTTCTTCAGAGCGCGTGGGCGCATCGGCCAGGCCTTCGAGAAGCGCGCGCAGATAGAGGCCGGTGCCCGCCGTCACTATCGGCAGGCGCTCGCGCGCGTGAATGTCGCGAAGAATTTCTTCGGCGCGGCGGCGGTAATCTCCGGCGGTGAAGATTTCGTGCGGCTCGACTAGATCCATCATCCAATGCGGAATTCCCTTTTGCCCGGCGGGCGAAACTTTCGCGGTCCCGATATTGAAACGGCGATAGACCTGCGTGGAATCGCAGACGACCACTTCGCCGTTCAGTTTCTCGGCGAGAGCGATGGCCAGAGCGGATTTTCCGGAAGCTGTGGGGCCGAGGATTACGGCCAGGCGGGCGGGCGAACTCATCCCTGCCACTTCCAGTAGCGGAAGAGCAGGATGGCTAGCAAAACGGCGGCGAGGAGAAGCGCGCCTACCACCTGCGTGCGCTGGAGTTTCACTGGTAGTAGTCGAGAGGAAGATTGTAGAGAAAGATGAAGCGCAATTCGATTTCGGGGCCTTTGAACTGTGAGGGGAGCGGCTCGAAAGGATTCGAGGCGCGGATGGAGGACATGGCGGCGCGATCGAGAGGATCTTTGCCGGAGGTGCGCATCAGGCGCGGATCGGGATTGGGGACGGTGCCATCATGCTCGATTTTGAATTGAATGACGACGATGCCTTTATCGCCCATGCGCGCGGATTCGGGAAGGATAGCGATCCAGTTGCGCCGGACGGAATCGAGCACGCGCTGGAGGTATTGAGAGAAATCAACGCCCTGCGTGTCCGTCAGAATTTGAATCCCGCCCGTTTCGCCCATGCCGCCGCCACCGCCGCCGCCACCTCCTCCGCCGCCACCGTAGGTTTGATTGTCGGTATAGAGCCTGCCGCCGCTGCCGCGATTGATGGCGTCCTGGACGTTATTCTGCAGCGCTCGGCCGGGCGACGAATTCGGAATGGAGAGATTGAGTTTGCCGGGAGTGGGATCGCTCTTAGGGGGTGGGATCGGCGAGATGGCGCTGGGATTCGGTTGCGCCGGCGTGGGGGATGTTCGCGGAACGGGCGCGGAGGGCAGATCATTTCTTGGCGGCGCGGGAGCCGCTACCGGAGAGCTTGGAGCTGGAGCCGGAACGGGCGACGGGATTTCCGGGGGCGCGACTTTGCGGATGATGTCGGGATTGATGCGCATTTTCGGGCCCGGCGGCGCGAGGTTGCGCGGCGCGTCGCTGGGAATATAGATCATGTTGCGCAGTTGATTCTTGGCCGAGGCAATTTCGGCATCTGTGGGGACATGCTTGAACATCTCCGGCGATGAGAGCGCGAGGAGAATTATGCCGACGTGCACGGCCAGGGAGACGAAGCGCGAGGCGTTGTTCCACTTCGCGTCGCGTTCCTCGTGCGGGCTGATGAGGAGATTGACGTCACCGGTGGTCATCACGTCCGGCTCGATGACCTCGAGCATGTCGGCGGTTAGCGCCGGGAGCGTTTCGAGCTTTTGCACCTGTTCGGTGCTGGGGCGGTCGACGATCGCTGGAACTACGGAGCGTTCATCGAGAGAAGTTTCGATGCGGCGCATGGGCGCGGAGGCGCTGGTGCGCGCTTCGAGGTGCCAGGTGCGGTCGATGAGTTTGCGACCGACGATTACGTCGAAGGGCACGTGGGAGGGGATGGCGGAATTTTGGCCATCGAGCTCCTTGATGGGCAGATCGCGCGGTACGATGGTGCGCAAGTCGAGCGTCGAGGAGAGGCGGCGAGGCGCGGGCTTTGCGCCGTCGGTGGCGGCGAGCGGGCGTACGTCAACTGGGACCAGGGTGCGCGGGATCATCGAATGTCCTGGGGAGCGTAAGCACCGAGTTGGACGCGGCGAGCGTGCTCGAGGATGCCTGCCATAACGCGGTCCGCTAGCTCGAGGGCCCGGCGGGCCGCGGGGCCATCGACGCGCGGTTGGCGGCGGGTGATTACGCTGTCGAGGAAGGCGCGAAGTTCTGCGCGCAGAGGCTCTTCGGGTGTCGTGGGGAGCTTCTCGAAATTAACGCGCGGGTCGTTTGCAGGTGAACCGGAATCGAGGCCGCCGGAGAGATTGGCGGGATCGAAGGGATTGCCTTCTGGGAGCGCGCTCGCGCCCGAGTTACCTGAATTGTTCGCGGCAACGCGGACGCGGAGTGCGTCCTGGCGCGAGAAATCCAGGGAGATGTATTCGTGCTCCTGGAAGAAGCGCATCTTGCGGACTTTTTCGGTAGAGACACGGCTGGCAGTTAGATTGGCTACGGCGCCGGAAGCGAATTCGAGGCGGGCGTGGGCGATGTCTACTTTGTCGGTGATTACCGGGATGCCGACCGCGCGCAGATCGGTGACCGGCGAATCGAGAAGGGCCAGGAGGATGTCGAGATCGTGGATCATTAGGTCGTAGACGACATCCACGTCGAGGCTGCGCGGAGAGAAAACGCCGAGGCGATGGACTTCGAAGAAGAGCGGGCGGGTGACAATTTTTTCAGCGGCTACGACCGCGGGATTAAAACGTTCGAGATGGCCGGCTTGCAGAATGCGATTGGAGCGGCGGGCGGCGGCGATTAGTGCGTCGGCTTCTTCGAGCGAGGCGGCTATGGGCTTTTCGACTAGGACATCGATGCCCTGATCGAGAAGTTCGCAGCCGATGCGGGAGTGTTCGACCGTAGGTACGGCCAAGCTGACGGCGTCAACGCGGCCCTTGAGCATTGAAATATCGGCGATTGCTTCGCATGCGAATTCGGCGGCGACTTTGCGGGCGCGCCCGGGATTGGTGTCGACTACGCCAACGAGCGTCGCGCCATCAAGCGCGCGCCAGACGCGGGCATGATTGCGGCCGAAATCGCCTACGCCAACCACCGCTACGCGAATGGGATTGGGCGCGGCCATTATGTGCGCTCCTGCGTTGGCGGTGCTGGAGGGAACGCTTGAATGGCGATGCCTGCTTCGTCGGCGGCGGCGATTAGCGCGTCGCGATCGAAGAGTAGAGTTTTTCCGGCGTCGAGTGCGAGGGCGGTGGCGTTTGACCGGCGCATCACTTCGATGGTGCGCAGGCCGACTACCGGCACATCGAAGCGCATATCTTGCGCGGGCTTGCTGACTTTTACCACGACTAGACGCTGGCCCGCGGTAATGCGGGCGGCGCGTTCGATGGTTTCGTCGGTTCCTTCCATGGCTTCGATGGCCACGCAGGCGCGATCGCGCACGACCACGGTTTGGCCGAGGTCGAGCGCGGCGATTTGCTGGGCCACGTAGCGGCCGTAATGGATGTCGGTGGATTCGGTGTGGTCAGGGCCGCGGCGGGTGAGAATTCCGGCGTCGGGCAAGAGCGCGCCGAGAAATTTTGTGGAATCGACCAGCTCAATGCCCTCGTCGGCGAGCACCGCAGCTACGGCGCCGATTAGCGAGTTGGTGTTCTTCGACGGTAACGCGAGAAGAAGCTTTGCGAGTTTCCAGTCCGGACGAATCGAGCTGAAAATTTTGTTGTGCTTCACCTGCCCGGCCATCACGGCGCGCTTGACGCCTTCCTGATGCAGCAGATCGATTGTGCGGCTGAGCTCACCCAGGCTTACCCAATGGAGACGCGAAGTGCGGCGCTCGAGGTCGGGCGAGGCTTCTTCTTTGATCGCGATCACGGCCATATCGATGCCGCGGCTTCGCGCGCCTTCGAGGACTAGAAACGGAAAATCGCCGTTGCCTGCGATGAGGCCCCAGTTCTCGACACCCGTTGTTTCGGCAATTTGAGTCATCGTCTATTTCGTGAGCCCACGCTCGGCCGACTCGATAAAGCTTATTAACTGTAAGACGTCTTCCGACCCATTCAAGGTTTCGCGCATTGCGGCTACGGCTTGCGTGGTGTTGAGTTTGGAGCGCAAGAGGAGGCGATAGGCTTTTTCGAGGGCCGCGATGCGCTCAGGGCTGAAGCCGTGGCGTTCTAGGCCCACGGCATTGAGGCCGTAGCAGCGCGTTTCGCGCGGGGCGACGATTTTCGAAAATGGCGGAACGTCCTGGGTGATCACCGTGTTCGCGGCGATGTAGGCGTGGCGGCCGATGCGGGAGAATTGATGCACGGGGCAGAACGCGCCGATCGTGGCGTAGTCTTCTACCGTCACGTGGCCAGCCAGAGTGGCGCCGTTTACGAATTCCGTGTGGTTGCCGATCTGGTCGTCGTGGCCGATGTGCGCGTAATTCATGATCAGATTGTGATTGCCTACGCGGGTGACGCCGCCGCCTTTGGCCGTGCCGCGATTGACTGTGCAGAATTCGCGGAAAGTGTTCTCGTCGCCGACTTCGAGAGACACGCGCTCTCCGGCGAAAGTGCGATCTTGCGGATCGCCGCCGATTACGGCGAAGGGATAAATACGATTCTTGCGGCCGAGGCGTGCGGGGCCCTGAACGACCGCGTGATGCTGCAGGACGCAGCCTTCGCCTAGCTCGACGTCAGCGCCGACCACGGCGTACGCGCCGATTTGCACACCGGCGCCGAGCCGCGCCCGCGGCGAAATAATCGCGTGTTGGTGAATTTCTGACATGTCTCTCTTTGCGCTCAGCGTGCCGGCGGGTTATTTCCTATTCGCGGTGCTGCTTTCCACCGGTTCGGTTGCGGCCGGCACGCGGTCCACCATTTTGCACATGAGCGTGGCTTCGGCGGCCAGTTCATTGCCGACGCTCGCGCGGCCCGCCAGCTTGCAGAAATCGCCGCGGAAAGCTTCGACGACGACTTCGACGCGCAATTGATCGCCGGGAACGACCGGGCGGCGGAATCGCGCGCCGTCAATGGCCACAAAATAGAGGAGCTTCTTCTCGCGATCCGGAATTTCCAGCAGCAGCAGAAGGCCGCCGGTCTGGGCCATGGATTCGATAATCAGCACGCCGGGCATGATGGGCTTGCCGGGAAAATGGCCGGCGAAGAAGTCCTCGTTGATGGTCACATTCTTGATTCCGACGATGCGCTTCAGGCGTTCCATTTCGATAATGGAATCGACCATGAGAAATGGATAGCGATGGGGCAAGATGGCCTGGATGGCGTTGGTGTCAAGGATCATGTTTGCCTCAGCGTGGCGTGTGCCGGATGAAGTGCTGCGCGCAATCGTTCAATTCTATATGAAAGGCCGAGCCAGTGAAACCGCGACGGCGTGCTAGGATACGCGGCGCTTGTGGAGGTGCGCTTCGATGAATCGTAGCCAGCATGATTTGGCTGTTACGATTTTGCAGTGGGTGATTGGGGTGATTGTGTTTGTGGAGTCGTGTGTGGCGTTCCGCGAGGCGTTCATCGATTTGCGGGCGGCGGAGCATGTTCACCATTTGCAATTGATGCGGCTTTTTATTTCTGCGTGCGAGGCGGTTGCGGCGATTTTGTTTTTGATTCCGGGGACATTGCGGGTGGGGAGTTGGGCGCTGATTGTGATTTTTGCTTGGGCGATTTTGGTGCATTCGTTGCATGGGTATATGCATGAGTTGCCTTTGGCGATTTATGGGGCCGGAGTGTATGCGGTGATGACTTGGAGAGAGAACGTGGCGGAGGCGAAGTAGGGATGGGGGCCGGACGAAAAACGATGGCCGAACGGCGGGAGGGTCTGCCCTTCAGCGCCGATAAGGCGCTTCAGGGTAAAAAAAACCTCCGCTACTTGGTGCGGCGCGAGCGAGAGATGGTGCGGGTGCTTCGGTCGATTGTGGAGATTGAGTCGCCCAGCTTGGACAAAGCGGCGGTGGATCGTTGCGGAGCGCGCGTTGCTTCGGAGTTCAGGCGGCGCGGCGGGGACGTGCGGATTTTGCGCGATCGCGTGCGCGGGAATTTGGTGCGCGTCGAACTCGGCGCGAGCAAATCACCAGAGGCTGGCCAGATTTTGGTGCTCGGGCATCTCGACACCGTTTATCCGATCGGGACTTTGCGGCGGATGCCGTTTCGCGTGGCTCAAGGGCGCGCGTGGGGTCCCGGAACGTTCGATATGAAGGGCGGAATCGTGCTGGCCCTTTTCGCGGTCGAGGCATTGCGTGCGCTGCGCGTCACGCCGCGGCGCAAGATTGTGTTTCTTTGGACCGGCGATGAAGAGATTGGAAGCGCGGCTTCGCGTGCCACGATTGAAAAAGAAGCGCGGTGGAGTAAAGCGGTGCTGGTGCTGGAGCCGGCGCTCGGCCGCGATGGACGCGCGAAGACGCAGCGGAAAGGGATTGGCGAAGTCGAAATTATCGTGCACGGGCGGGCGGCTCATGCGGGCGTCGATCCGGAGCGCGGAGTGAATGCGGCGCACGAACTGGCGCTGCAGATTGCGCGCTTGATGAAGATGAATGACCCGCGGCGTGGAATTACCGTGCAAGCGAACGTGATTGCCGGAGGGACGGCGACGAACGTGGTGCCGGAAATTGCGCGGGCGCTGGTGGATGTGCGATTCGCGCGGGCGCGAGATGCGCGCGGGCTTGAGCGCCGATTGCTTGGATTGCGGCCGATTTTGAAGGGAGCGCGGATTGAAGTGCGCGGCGGGATCAACCGGCCGCCGCTCGAGAGGACGACGGGCGTGGCGCGCTTGTTTCGCCAGGCGCAAGCGATTGCGCGGGAGATTGGATTTGAGCTTGGCGAGACGGCGACGGGCGGCGGATCGGATGGGAATTTAACGGCGGCGTTGGGAGTGCCTACGCTCGATGGGATTGGGGTTGTGGGGGACGGGGCGCATAGTCTGCGCGAGCATCTGGTGGTGCGGGAATTGCCTCGGCGGGCAGCGATGTTGGCGGGATTATTCGCGATTCTCTAGGAACGGGGCCGAACACCGGGCGGGACTAAAGGCCCGCCCCTACGGTTTCTTTTCAAAATGGAAGACGTCGTAGACGTAGTACGTTTTTGCGTCGAGCAGGACGGCGTGGCCGCCGATGAAGACGTATTGACAGCCCTCCGGGGCCGGCGGAACGCGGCCTAGGAAATCGCCCGAGACTGTGTGAATGCGGGCGCGCCGGTTGTCGCTAAGCACTTCGTGAACCACGAGTTTCTTCTCGAGATCTTCCGGCAGGCGATCTTTTTTTCTCAGGCCTAGCGGGAGTTCGTCGTGATGGAGAGAGTACCAGGCGTGCATGGATTGGCGGTCATCGGCGTCGAAATGGCGGCGATCCGGAGTTGGAGAGTTCTGCTGTGAGCGAGCCGCTGGGACCGCCAAAATAAGAACGCCCAAGACGAGAAATGTGAAAATCGTTTTTAGCTTCACGCGTTTCCTGCCCGGATAAGGAAGCGAGTTGAGTTTAGCATTGGCTTGCCTGACCGTCGCGCCAACGTGTGCGGAGCTTCGGTAGCGCCGGCGTCCCCGCCGGCATCTTACGATCGCGCGCTCCGCCACGGGCAGCAATCACGCGCGGACCGCATCGCTCAATCATCGCATTTTATGTAACGCTGCGCGCCGCGCACGATTCCGGCCCTTGCGTACGTTCCCGTTCGTAAGATGCCGGCGGGGACGCCGGCGCTACTTTTACGGCTTCTTTGCTTCGGCGGGCATTATGTGGGCTGCGTATTTCTTGCCTTCCTTGGTGTTGTAATCGACTGTGGCCATGATGCCGGGCTTGATGTCGCCATCGGTCTTGGTGTTTTCGTCGATGATGAATTCGAGTGTGTCGGTCTTGCCGTCGGCTTGCACTTCGAGCGTGAGTTGCGTGCTCGAGATGCTCACCACTTTGCCGTTCACCGATTGACTCGGCGTTTCGTGCTGGCCGGGGGCGGGCTCTTGCTGGATTTCGGCGCGGCCGTCGACGGCAGGCGCCGTGCTCGCGACGGTAACGCCGATGCTCAACGACACCAAAATCATCGCCAGGCCGCCAACGGTTCTCGCGAGCTTCATGATGAATTTCCTTCCACGAGGCGGATGATCACCAGGGAAATTCCCCTATAACTTTATGATGCGTGTGAAGGCGTGAAGGTGTCAGCGAACGTGTCAGCGCACGTAGTTGCGGCGGAGGTATGCGGAAGTTTGGTGGGCTAGTTCAGCGTAATCGAGGCGCAGGGCAGTGATGAGCGCCGCTTCCGTGGAAGCGTCGGTGGCGACGTGATCGAGAAGGCGGGAGATATCGCTCATGCCGCCGGTGTAAACGATGGCCTCAACGGCAGCCAGCGACCAGGCATAGGCAAACGCGGCGGAATCGCCGGAGAGCGCCATCCAGGAGCCTTCCATTTGCGCGAAGGATGGAGCGGAATTGTGCTCGTAGGCGTCCACCAACGTCGCGGCGGCATCGCGGCTGCGGCGGCCTTCCATGAATTGCGCCACTCCTTCCTGCAGCCACGTGGGGCAGCGGCCGTGCGTCTTCTGCGTGATGAAGCTGTGAGCCAGTTCGTGCTTCAGGACATGGCTCAGCTCGCCGGTAACGGAAGAAAGGCCTTGCACGGGAACGCGGATGCGGCCGTCGTTGAGCGCGCCGGCCCAACCGGGGGCGCGAGTGATATCGGCGAAGGCTTGATTGGTGTAGAGAATCACGGCGATCGGCTCGGGAGGCGAGAAATCGAGTTGCGATTGAAGATCGCGGTAATGCTCTTCGAGCGCGCGTAGAATGCCGCGAGCCAGATCGGGAGCGGCGGCGCCGGAATATTTGACTGAGAAATGCGCGGTCTCGCCTTCGCGATAGCTGGCTTCTTCGTCGCGATCCTGCTGGGCTTTGGCGAGCGCGCTGGCAACTTCAGGATCGGGGCGCAGCTTCAGGGCGCGCTTCCATTCCTCGACGGCTTGGTCGAGCTTGTTCGCTCCGGAATCGGCCCAGCCCATGAGCTTGGCGACATCGGCGGAATCGGGTTCGAGGCGACGGGCGCGCTCGAGCGGATCCATCGCCGCAGTGTACTGACTCTGGCGCAGATCGAGGACGGCGAGATTCAGCAGCAGCGGCACGCTATCGGGCGCGAAAATCAGCGCGCGCTTGTATTGATTGGCCGCGGCATCGAGTTGCCCTTTCGCGACCAGGAATTGCGCGGCGGCATGATGCGCCGCGGCCACTTTGCCGATGGCTTCGGGGCTTCGTCCGCGCGCTTCGTTCTCAAGACTTGCGAGCAAGGCAGTGTCAATCGAGCCATTGCGCACGACGCGGTCGGCGATTTCCGCAAAGCCTTCGCTGAGATCAAGCCGCGGGGCGCTTACGGGCGGGGCTTCCGACCGGCCGAAGCCGGAAGGCGAAAGATCGTCGCGAACGATGCGATCGACGATCGAGCGCGGCAGGCTGAGAGTCCCGGCGGGAGTTTCGTAGCTGACGCGGTCGCTGGTTTCCGTGACGTTTGAAGCGATGATGTGGCGGCCGTTCTTGAGGATAATCGTATCCGCCGCGGCCGAAGATACCGCCAGCAGGAGGAGAAACGCAATTGGCGCCACGCGTCGCACACAAAAATTCTAGCAAAGCCTCGGCGCCGCGCCCGCATCGGCTTGCCGCCTCAATGCCCTACTTGTTACAGTCGAATGCATGAGGAGTGGGGTTCGCGGTTTGCTGGCTTTGGGATTGGTGTCGGCGTCGCTCGGCGGAGCCTTGCCCGCTCCCTTCGACGTATCGCGCGCAGCCCCGATCGCGAGCCTCGAGCATGGCGATCCGCGCCAGAACTTGCCGGCAGCGAAGTCTCCGGATGATCCCCGCGCGCTGTATCAGGCGCTCAACGAACTGCGGCCCGACGGCGAGCATGTATTCGCGGTCCGCGATCTCGCCCTGCGCCGAAGTGCGCTCGATATCACGCTGATCGAGGGCAAGCTTGCATTTCTCACCCCGCTCAACGGCAAGGTGACCGGCGCAGTTTTTACAGGGCGCGCGCACATCATCGCCACGCCGCGAGACGCGGCCGAGAGGCGCTCGCTCGTCAATTTCGTAGGTGTGCCGCTGCTCGATCAGGCATTCTCGCGCGCCTATTTCCGTTTCACCGACGACACGGCCGCCGAACTTCTCCGCCGCTTCGAATCTGCCGGCGTGAAACCCGCGCCCGATAGCGATTTCGCGGAGGAATGGATCAATACAGTCGGCAATCTGAATTCCTCCCACTCGTTGCGAATTATGATGGATTTTCTCTCAAGCGATCCGCAGCCCTATTTCTCTGCGGCGCTTGCGGGTGCTCAAGCCGGCCCATTCGATGTGCTGGTGGATCGCCGGCGCGATGAGCCCGTGCTGATCGGCGCGGTACGCAACGCGCCTGGCGGCCCGAAATATGAAGTGTGGGCGTCGTTTGCCGCGCCCGACGCTCCGCCGGCGGGAGAGAACATGCTGCCCGTGGATTATCGCCTCGATACCTCGATCGGGGATGATCTCGCGCTTGCGGGCGACGCTCACTTGCACTTGAAGGCCGCGCACGACGGCGACCGGGTGTTCGGCGTCGAGCTTTCGCGATTGCTGAACGTCGAGAGCGTCACGCTCGAAGGCGGCGCGCCGCTGGTTTACTTCCATAACGAAGACTTGAGCCGCGAAGAACTCGAACTGCGCGGAAACGACCTCGTCTATATCGTCCTCTCGCAGCCCATGAAGCTCGGTGAGGAATTGCGGCTGGAAATCCGCTATCACGGTAGCGTGATCGGTGACTCTGGGAATGGAGTTTATTTCGTCGGCGACCGCGGAAGCTGGTATCCCCATGTTCTGGGCTTGGGGCATTTCACGGCGTTCGACATGACCTTTCACTGGCCGCGACGCCTGACACTGGTCGCTACGGGCACGCCGAGTGATCTGCGAGACGATGCTGGCCGCCGCAGCGGACATTGGATGAGTTCGTCGCCGATCGCCATTGCCGGATTCAATCTCGGTGAGTACGAGAAACAAGTGGCGGGAACGGGAAACGCAACTGTCGAGGTTTATGCCAATCGCCAGATTGAAGACGCCATTCTCTCGCGGCTTCGGGAACGCTCGCCCAACTTCGTTCCAAACCTTCACCAGCCAGACTCCGGACTCCCGGAACCGCCGCCGATGGCCTCTTTCTCCGAGGGCGCTGCCCCTCCCAATCCGGCGGGCGTTTTGAAGCAGCTCGGCGGGAGGATTCTCGATTCCATCCATTTCTTCGAAGGCATCAACGGGCCGTTTCCCTTCGATCATCTGGCTGTATCTCCGATTCCGGGAAGCTTCGGGCAGGGCTGGCCCGGATTGATTTATTTATCGACGCTCGCGTATCTGCCGCGCGAAACGCAGGAAGAAGCCGGACTGAAGAAGGGCGAACGCGATGAACTAGCGCAGCTTCTGCCCTTTCACGAGATCGCGCATCAATGGTGGGGAAATGTGGTGGGCACGGCGGGCTATCGCGATACTTGGATCCAGGAGGCGATGGCGAATTATCTCTCGCTGATGTACGCGGACAGCCGCAAGCCAGCGGCGCATGTGCTGACCACTTGGCTGGGGCGCTACCGGGCGCAGCTAATCGAAGCCGTGCCGAACTCCGGCGAAATCGTGGATGATGCCGGGCCATTGACGTTGGGCTACCGCCTGCGTGCCGCGAAAGCGCCGGAGGCGTACGAGCGAATCATCTACGGCAAGGGAACTTGGGTGATTCACATGCTGCGGGAAATGCTGCGCGACCCGGCGGCGAAAGCTCCGGACGCGCGATTTGAGGCCATGCTGCGATCCGTTCTCACCGAGCATCGCTTTCATGCCGTTGACGCAGCAGATTTGCAGCGCGCCGCCGAAAAGCAAATGACGCCGGGAATGGACGTCGAAGGAAACAAGAAGCTCGATTGGTTTTTTGATGAATGGGTTCGCCAGACCGGAATACCCCGCTACAGCGTGGAGTTCCAGGCGCGCGCGCGAGGGCAGGAATTCGCGGTGAGTGGCAAGCTGAAGCAGGACAATGTGCCGGATTATTTCATAGCATCCGTGCCGGTATATGGCGTAGCGCCGGGCGGCAAGCCCGTGCTGATCGGAACGGTCGTGGCGACGGGTCCGCAGACTTCATTCCGTCTTACGAGCCACTTCCGGCCGTCGAAGCTGGTTATCGATCCGCAGGGCACCATTCTCTGCAAGACCAATTAGCGATTTCCGTGGGTAGCGCCGGCGTCCCCGCCGGCATCCGACGACGACCAACCGACCATGGGCGACGCACACGCGCGGACAACCCAGGCCGATCCATCTCACGTCAAGCGCCGTGGTTAATCACTCGTCCCGCCGACTGTGTTGCTCGTAAGATGCCGGCGGGGACGCC
>Ga0310039_10000524_pt1 | contig 31896 bp, 23 predicted proteins | sample Sb_taG_4_FD_200460 | JGI IMG/M metagenome (GOLD analysis project Ga0310039, IMG submission 200460) | Peat soil microbial communities from Weissenstadt, Germany - Sb_50d_6_BS metaG (v2) (version 2) | ecosystem: Environmental > Terrestrial > Soil > Wetlands > Peat | place: Germany: Weissenstadt...
GGCGGCCAGACGGTATTGAATCTGGCGGTGGAATTGGCTGAGGCTGGGATTCTCGAGAAGTATGGCGTGAGGTTGATTGGGGCTTCTTTGCAGGCGATCAAGATTGCTGAGGACCGGCTGTTGTTTAAGGATGTTTGCCGGAAGATTGGGTTGGAGGTGCCGAATTCGGCGGTGGTGAATGACGGCGAAGAGGCGATACGGCTGGCCGATGAGATGGGATATCCGGTGGTGATCCGGCCATCGTTCACTTTGGGCGGGACAGGCGGATCGATTGCGTACAACCATGAGGAGTTTATCGAGGCGATTGCGCGGGCCTTGGATGCGAGTCCGGTACACGAAGCGCTGGTTGAGGAGTCGGTGCTCGGATGGAAGGAGTTCGAGCTTGAGGTGATGCGGGATTGCCGCGACAATTTTGTGGTGATTTGCTCGATTGAAAATTTTGATCCGATGGGCGTGCATACGGGGGATTCGATTACCGTGGCGCCGTCGCAGACTTTGACGGACAAGGAATACCAGCGGATGCGGGATGCGGCGGCGGCGATTATTCGCGAAGTGGGAGTGGAGACGGGCGGATCGAATATTCAGTTTGCGATTGAGCCGGCGACCGGGCGGATGACGGTGATTGAAATGAATCCGCGGGTGTCGCGGAGTTCGGCGCTGGCTTCGAAAGCTACTGGATTTCCGATTGCGAAGATTGCGGCGAAATTGGCTTTGGGGATGACGCTGGATGAGATTCCGAACGATATTACGCGGAAGACGCCTTGCTCGTTTGAGCCGACGATTGATTACGTGGTGGTGAAGATTCCGAAGTGGCAGTTTGAGAAATTTCCGGGATCGGACTCGACGCTTACTACGCAAATGAAATCGGTCGGCGAAGTGATGGCGATTGGGCGGACGTTTGCGGAGGCTTTGAGCAAGGGGATTCGCTCGCTTGAGCCGCATACGCCGTGGCGGGCGCCGGCGGAAGTTTCCGTGGCGCTGCTGCGCGAGCAATTGGCGGTGCCGCGGCCGGAGCGGTTGCATTGGTTGTTCGAGGCGTTCGAGCGCGGAATGGCGGTGGAGGAAATTCATTCGCTGACGAAGATCGACCCGTGGTTCTTGCGGCATTTGGAAGATATGGCGAAGCTGGATGGACGGCTGGCGGCGACGAGATTTGACGCGGTGACACCGGAATTGATGCTCGAAGCGAAGCGATCTGGGGCGAGCGACGATATGCTGGCGCAGCTGTGGAAGACTTCGGTGGAGACGGTGTGCGAGACGCGCGGACGGATGGGTGTGCGGCCGATTTTTAAGCGCGTGGATACTTGTGCGGCGGAGTTTGAATCGTTCACGCCGTATCTTTACTCGACTTATGAGGAAGAGGATGAGGCGGACGCGGTGGACCGGCCGAAAGTGGTGATTCTGGGGAGCGGGCCGAACCGGATTGGGCAGGGGATTGAGTTTGATTATTGCTGTTGCCACGCATCGTTTGCTTTGAAGGAAGACGGTTACGAAACGGTGATGATCAATTGCAATCCGGAGACGGTTTCGACGGATTACGACACTTCGGACCGGCTGTATTTTGAGCCATTGACGCTGGAGGATGTGCTGGCGGTAATTGAGAGGGAAAAGCCGACGGGGGTGATCGTGCAGTTTGGCGGACAGACGCCTTTGAATCTGGCCTTGGATCTGAAGCGGAATGGGGCGCCGATTATTGGGACCGCGCCGGAATCGATTGATTTGGCGGAGGACCGGCGGCGATTTGGAAAGCTGCTCGAGGAGTTGAGGATTCCGCAGCCGCGGGCTGGGACGGCGTTGGCACCGGCAGAGGCGCGGCGCGTGGCGGAAGAAATTGGATTGCCGGTGCTGGTGCGGCCCAGTTACGTGCTGGGCGGGCGCGCGATGGTGATTGCTTATGATTTGAAGACTGTTGAGGAATACGTGGCGCAGGCGGCTTTGCTGGCTAGCGGCGGAACGCTGCGGCCGATTTTGATTGATCAATTTCTTGAGGACGCGATTGAAGTGGATGTGGATGCTTTGGCGGATGGGACGGACGTGGTGATCGCGGGAATCATGGAGCACATCGAGGAGGCCGGGATTCATTCCGGGGATTCTTCGTGCGTGATGCCGGCGGTGTCGCTGTCGGATTCGGTGAAGAACCGGATACGGGATTATACGGCGCGATTGGCGCGGGCTTTGAACGTGGTGGGCGTGATGAATGTGCAGTATGCGATTCAACGCGATGTGGTTTACGTGCTGGAGGTGAATCCGCGGGCTTCGCGGACGATTCCTTATGTGAGCAAGGCTACTGGAGTGCCGTTGGCGAAAGTGGCGGCGCGCTTGATGATGGGGCGGAAATTGCGGGAGATGAAATTGCCGGTTTCGCATTCGAACGGCGTGGATGAACTGAGCGTGCGAGGATTTTATGCGGTGAAGTCGCCGGTGTTTCCGTTCAACAAGTTTCGCGGAGTGGATACGATTTTGGGGCCGGAGATGAGGTCGACCGGCGAGGTGATGGGGATTTCGACCAGCTACGGAGTGGCGTTTGCGAAGGCGCAGCTTGCGGCTGGGCAGCGATTGCCGCGAGAGGGAGTGGTGTTTATCAGCGTGAATGACCGGGATAAGCGGCAGGTGGCATCGCTGGCGCAGGATTTGGCGCGGGCTGGTTTGAAGATTATCGCTACGCGGGGGACGGCGGCGGCTTTGACGGCGGCGGGGATTGCGGTGGAGACGGTTTATAAGGTGAATGAGGGGCGGCCGAACATTGTGGATTTGGTGAAGACTGGGAAGGTGGATTTGGTGATCAATACGCCTTTGGGTAGGGAATCGTTTTACGACGAGAAATCGATTCGGCGGGCGGCGATTCGGTATAACGTGCCTTGTATAACTACGCTATCGGCTGCCGTGGCTGCGGCGCGGGGGATTTTGGCGGTGGCGCAGCAGAAGATTGAGGTGGCTTCTTTGCAGGAATTGCATCTGGAGGGGCGGCAGGCGGAGAGGAAGATTGCTAGTTCGCCTGCTGGGGCGGATTAGATTGGGCGTCGAAGACGGGGGATTACCGCAGAGACGCTGAGGGCGCTGAGGACAGAGGACAGCGGCGAAGAGGGCCGAACTGCGGGAGGGCTAAAGACCCTCCCCTACAAAAGCTATGAACCTTTCTGGAATATTTCCGCCGGTTACTACGCCGTTTGATGCTTCGGGGGGCGTCGATTTCGCGCGGCTTCGCGAGAATTTGGTGCGCTATGGGGCTACCCGCTTGGCTGGGTTTGTGATGAATGGTTCGACTGGCGAGTCGGTGCTTCTGCGTTGGCCTGAAATTTACAGGATTTGGGAAGTTGCTAGAGAGAGTGCTGCGGCTGGGAAGATTATGATTGCCGGGACAGGTGCGGAGTCTACTCCGGAGACGATTGAGCATACGAATCGGGCGGCGGGGCTCGGGTATGACTTTGCGCTGGTGCGGACGCCGAGTTATTACCGTCCGGCGATGTCGGTTGAGGCTGAGGCGAAGCATTTCTTGCGCGTGGCGGATGCAGCAAAGATTCCGGTGATGCTGTACTCGGTGCCGATTTTCACCGGGTACACGATTGAGGCGCCGCTGGTGGCGCGAGTGGCGCATCACGGAAATATTGTAGGGATGAAGGATAGTTCGGGGAGCGTCGAGCGCGTGGCGGAGATTGTGGCTGTGGCGCCGAAGAGGTTTCGATTGTTGGTGGGATCGTCTTCGACACTTGAGCCTTCGCTGGCTAAGGGAGCTTGCGGGGCGATTTTGGCCTTGGCTTGTGCGTTTCCGGAATTGTGTTGCGAGATTTACGATGCGGCGCAGGCGGGCGATAGCGCGCGGGCGCCCGAGCTGCAGAAATTGTTGCTTGCGCCATCAGCTTTGCTGGGTCCGAAGTATGGAATTGCGGGATTGAAATATGCGCTCGACCGGCTTGGGTATTTTGGCGGGCCGGTGCGGGGGCCGTTGCTGCCTGTTGACGAAGCTGGAAAGCGCGAGATTGATGCGATGCTTGCGGCGATGACGGCTGCGGCGCGCGCGTCTTGATTGCTGCGTCCTTTCTTGGCGTGTATCATCCATTCCTTCATGGAGTCTCACTGTCTGCGGCTCGCCTCGCTGCCTCATACCACTAAATTATTTGCTGCTTATCTGGAAGATTTCTCGCGCGTGAAGAAGTTCTTTGCGCATACGCCGGATGAAGCAGGCGTGGCGGAGGCGGCGCGTGGGATCGACTTGCCTGCGAGCGCGCGGCGGGCTGTGGTGGAGGTTTTGCGCGAGCAGAATCGGGGATTTGGAGCTGACGCGGCTACGGAGCGGAGTCTCGAGCGTTTGGCTAAAGGAGCTGTGGCGATTGTCACCGGGCAGCAGGTGGGATTGTTCAGTGGGCCGGCTTATAGCTTCTATAAGGCGCTGACGGCGATTCGTTGGGCGGAGAAATTGACGGGGCTGGGGATTGATGCTGTGCCGGTGTTTTGGCTTGCTACTGAGGATCATGATTTGGCGGAAGTGAATCAGTGCTTGTGGTTGACGAAGAACGGGACGGAAAGATTTTCTGTTGCCGCAGCGGAACAGTTTGCCGGGCGGCAGGTTGGTGAAATTAAATTCGGAAGCGAAATTTCGGGAGTCGTGGATACGGCGGCGCGAGGGCTGGTGGGGCCGTATGCGGCGGAGGTCGAGCGGGCGCTGCGGGAATCGTATGCGGTTGGCGAATCGTTTGGATCGGCGTTTGGGAAATTGTTCGCCAGGTTGCTTGCCGGGCGCGGGATGATTTTGCTCGACCCGTTGGACCGCAGCTTGCATCGGATTGCTGCGCCGATTTTCCGCCGGGCGATTGAAGATGCGGTGCCGCTGCGCGACGAATTGCTGGCGCGGAAGAAGGAGCTCGATAAGTCGGGATTTCACGCGCAGGTGAAGATGACGACGGAGACTACGCTGCTATTCATGAATATCGAGGGGCGCCGTGAGCCTGTGAGGATGCGCGGAGGGAAGTTTATTGCTGGCGGAAAATCGTTTTCTGCCGATGAAGTTCTTGGGGTCATCGAGAAGACGCCGGAAGTGTTTTCGCCGAATGTGCTGTTGAGAGCGATCGTGCAGGATACGTTGGTGCCGACGGCGGCTTATGTGGGCGGGCCGGCGGAAGTGGCTTATATGGCGCAGGTGGAAGTGGTCTACCGGCGGCTCGGGACGCGGATGCCGGCTATTTTGCCGCGGGCGGGATTTACTTTGATTGAATCGCACGTGGCGCGCTTGATGAAGAAATATGGATTGAGCTTGGCGGATGTTTTTGAGGGACGGCAGCGGGTGCGTGCGGGATTGGCGGCGGGGTCTTTGCCGAAGGGTTTGGCTGGGCGATTTGACGGGGATGAAAAGGTGTTACGGCGGCTTTTGAGGAAGTATGAGAAACCCTTGGGGCGATTGGATAAGACTTTGGGCGGGGCTTTGGCGACGACTGAACGGAAGATTCTGTATCAATTTTTGAAATTGCGGCGGAAGGCGGGAACGGCGGAAGGATTTCGGTCGGGAGTTCTCGAGAAGCATGAGCGGATTTTGTTGGATGCTCTGTATCCGTTGCGCGCGCCGCAGGAACGGGCGTTGTGCTTTTTGCCGTGTTTGGCTTCGGGCGGGCCGGGCTTGCTGGATGAGCTTGCGAAAGTGGCGGATGGGTCGCCGCCGCAGCATTGCGTGGTTGACCTGTGAGTGAGGCTTCGGAATACAGACGGGGATTACCGCAGAGACGCGGAGGGCGCAGAGAGACGCGGAGAGGGCTTGCTGCCTTGGCGGCATGGTAAAATTACTCGGAGTTGATGGAGAAGCGCGATTAGGGGGATTTGATGAAAGTTACGGCGGGAAAACAGAAGGGGATGCAGGCTGTGGCGAATCAGCGCGGAGTGATTGCTGCGGCGGCTATGGATCAGCGCGGGTCTTTGAAGAGCGCGATTGCTAAGGATAAAGGGATCGAGAAGAGCGCGGTTACGCCGGAGATGATGGCGGAGTTCAAAGAGGCGGTGACTCGGATTCTTACGCCTCATGCCAGTGCGATTTTGCTCGATCCGGAGTATGGATTGAAGGCGGCGAAGGCGCGGGCGAAGACGGCCGGGTTGCTGCTGGCTTACGAGAATAGCGGGTACGACAATACGCAGCCGGGGAGGTTGCCCGATTTGCTGGATCATTGGTCGGTGCGGCGCTTGGTGGCAGTGGGGGCGGATTGCATCAAGATTTTGCTTTATTACACGCCATTTGATTCTGCGCAGATCAATGAGACGAAACATGCTTGGGTGGAGAGGATTGGGGCAGAATGTACGGCGGCGGATGTGCCGTTCTTCCTGGAGTTCGTTGGATACGAAGAGGGCGGCGACGAGAAGGGGATAGCGTTTGCGAAGAAGAAGCCGGAAATCGTGGCGAAGAGCATGGAGGAATTTTCGAAGCCGCAATATGGCGTGGACGTGCTGAAGGTTGAAGTGCCGGTGAATATGGCGTTTGTGGCCGGGACGCGGGCTTGCAAGGGGGAATCGGCTTACACGCGGGATCAGGCTAAGGAATATTTCCGGAAGGCTGCGGCGGTGTCGAAGAAGCCATTCATTTATTTGTCGGCCGGAGTGAGCAATGACGTTTTTTCCGAGACGCTGGAACTTGCGGCTGAGTCGGGGACCAATTTTTCGGGCGTGCTTTGCGGTCGGGCTACCTGGAAAGACGGGATGCCGATTTACGCGAAGCAGGGATTGAAGGCGCTGGAGGATTGGCTGGCTAGCGAGGGCGTGAAGAATATTAAGAATGTGAATGATCGGTTGGCGGCGGCGAAGCCGTGGTTTAGCTTCTACGGGGCGACATCGGTTTCGGCTTTGGCGGATTGAGCGTTGTGAGGACAAGATCGAAGATAACGAGGACGATGGATCGATCGGACGGATCATCAGATTAGTCGCGCGGAGACGAATGGCAGCGTTTTCGCCGGGATTACACGGGCGGGCGCAGCAAGCAGCGCCCCTACGACCGAAAGACCTCAGCGGCTGAAGCCGATCTCTGACTAGGCGAATCCGCTCTCTACTCATCGATGGCTACACCTGGGACCAATCCGCGGCGGGAACCGCATGGGGCCTGGACTTTGGCGGTGCGATCGTCGCGGCGGACTGAATTGATCAACATTACTGCGGAGATTCAGGAGCTTGTTACGGAGTCGGGATGTAGCTCGGGCGTTTGCCACATCTACGTGCCGCACACTACTGCTGGCGTGATTATCAACGAGGGATATGATCCTGACGTGGCGCGGGATATGGAAGTTACGCTGGACCGGATGATCCCGCGGAAGGGGGATTACCGGCATGCGGAGGGGAATTCGGATTCGCATATCAAGACGGCGCTGGTAGGAACTTCGCAGTCGGTGTTTATCGAGCACGGGCGGCTTGCTCTTGGGCGGTGGCAGGTGATTTTTTTCTGTGAATTTGATGGGCCGCGGCATCGGGATGTGCGGGTGAAGATTGTTGCGGATTAGCGCGATTGTCCGCTCACGAGTGCGGTGATAACCTCTTCAGCGATGACGAGCGGGCTTTATATTCAGGTTCCTTTCTGCCAGACGAAGTGCACCTACTGTAATTTCCATTCTGGGGTATTTTCCTCGCAGCTTTATGAGCCTTATGCGCGGGCGGTTTGCCGCGAGATTGAGATGCGGGGGCGCGAGCCGTGGGGCGTGTTCGACACCGTCTATTTTGGCGGTGGGACGCCCAGTCTGCTGGCGCCTGAGAATCTTGCGCGGATTTTTTCTGCGCTGAAGGCGAATTTCCAGTGCGGCATTGATGAGGCTACGCTGGAGGCTGATCCCGAGACGATTACGCGGGAAAAGGCTGAGGCTTGGCTTGCGGAGGGTTTCACGCGCGTGAGCTTGGGGGCACAGTCGTTTAGCGATGCGGAGCTGAAGGCTGCGGGGAGGATGCACCGGCGGGCGGATATTTCTTCGGCGGTCGAGACTTTGCGGGCTGCGGGATTTCGTAATCTGACGCTGGATCTGATTGCGGGGCTGCCGCTTCAGACTAAACAATCCTGGCGCGATTCCGTTGAGAGCCTTTTGCAGCTCGAGCCGGAGCATATTTCGATTTATATGATGGAGATTGATGAGGGCAGCCGGCTGGGGCGCGAAGTGATTTCGGGCGGGGCGCGGTATAGCGCTGGGGACTTGCCTAGCGATGATGCCATGGCGGATTTTTATCAGAGCGCTTGCGCGTGGTTGGCGGATGCGGGATTTGAGCATTATGAGATTTCGAATTGGGCGCGGATGGGATCTCGGTCGCGGCACAATTTGAAATATTGGCGGCGAGAGCCTTATCTGGGATTGGGGGCTGGGGCGCATTCGTTTGATGGGCGGCGGCGTTGGGCGAATGCCCATGAGCCTGCGAGGTACGTTGCGGCGATCGAGCGTGGGGAGTTGCCAACCGAACAAGAGGTGACGGTTAGTGAGCGGGAGGCTTTGGAGGAGACAATTTTTCTTGGGTTGCGGCAATTGGCGGGGATTGATTTGGGCCAGTTGTCGAGCGCACCGGATGCGGGGTTGCTGGCGCGGATTGAGGAGATGCGGGTGGATGGATTGGTGATTGTTGAGGGTGGGCGATTGCGATTGGCGCCTGAGAGATTGGCTGTTTCAAATGAGGTGTTTGTGGGTTTGATGGAGGCCGTGGGGGCGTGAAGAAGAAAAAGGGCCGAACTGCGGGAGGGTCTTCCGCCAAAGTTCTGGCGGACGGGGAAGAGCTTGCCCTACTGGAGCGCGTCGACCTGCGCTCCGATACTGTCACTAAGCCTACGGCTGCTATGCGGCGCGCTATGGCTGAGGCTGAAGTCGGGGATGACGTTTATGGCGAAGATCCTACTGTCAACCGGTTGCAGGAATGCGCGGCGGAGATCTTCGGGCGCGAGGCGGCGCTTTTCGTGCCAAGCGGTTCGATGGGGAATTTGATTGCGATTAAGACTTGGGCGCGGCCGGGGACGGAGATCATTTGCGAGCAGCGGGCGCATACGAATCAGTATGAATTGGCTTCGATGTCGGCGGTGGCGGGGTGCTTTCCGCGGACTACTTTTGCGCCGGATGGGATTCTCAGCTGGGAATTGATTGAGCCTTTGATCCGGCCGAAGACTTATTTGTTTTCGCAGACGGGGCTGGTGTGGCTCGAGAATACGCACAACATGGCTGGGGGATCGGTGCACCCACTCGCGAGCGCAGAGGAAATCTGCGATCGGGTGCATGCGCGTGGGTTGCCGATTCATCTGGACGGGGCGCGCATTTTCAATGCTGCCGTGGCTACCGGGAAGAGTGTTGCGGAGCTTTCGCGGAAGTTCGATTCGGTGATGTTTTGTTTGTCGAAGGGGCTGGGAGCGCCGGTCGGGTCGATGGTGCTTGGCTCGCGGGAATTTATTGAGAAGGCGCATGTGACGCGGAAATTGTTAGGCGGGGCGATGCGGCAGGCTGGGGTTTTAGCGGCGGCTGGATTGATTGCGCTGGAGGAGTCGCCAAAGATTTTGCGGCGGGATCATGAGAATGCGCGGTTTTTGGCTGAGGGGCTTGCGAAAATCAAGGGTATTTCGGTTGATCCTAAGAAGGTCGTTACGAATATCGTGATTTTTGATGTGCGCGGGACTGGAAAGACCGCGGCGGAGATTTCTGGGGCGTTGGCGAAGCGGAAGATTTTGGCTAATCCAACCGAGAAATTTGCGATTCGGATGGTGACGCATTACGACGTGGACCGGGGGGCTTGCGAGAGGGCTTTGAATATCGTGGGCGAGGTGGTTTAGGGGCTTACGAAAGGCGCACCGCAGAGACGCTGACGGCGCAGAGGTCGGAGAAACCTTACGATGATTTCAGGATTGTTTCGGGGACGTGCGTCGTTCTGGGCATTTTCGGGGGCTTGCATTTTGGGAGTCTTCTTGATGGGACTTATCGGTACCGAACCAGCGGCCGGGACTGCTGCGAACACACCGGCGACGGTCGAGGAGGCGCGGGCGTTTACGGACTCAGCGGAGAAGAAGCTGCTGGATTTGTGGATCAAATCGTCGCGGGCTTCCTGGGTGCAGCAAACATTTATCACTGACGACACGCAGCGGATAGCTGCTGATGCCGATCTCGCTGTGAAATCGGCCACTGCGGAATTGGCGGCGGAGGCGCGGCGATTTGATGGATTGAAGCTGCCGGATGATGTCGCGCGGAAACTGAGACTGTTGCGGCTTTCGGTGGACATTCCTGCGCCGCGCGATGCGGCTGAGGCGGCGGAACTGGCGCGGATCAACGCTTCGTTGCAGGCGGATTACGGAAAAGGGAAGTGGTGTCCCGACGCCGATGCGTCGAAATGCCTGAATATGGACCAACTCGAAAAAGTCATGGCCTCTAGCCGCGATCCAGAAGAATTGAAGCGGGCGTGGATCGGATGGCATGCGATTGCGCCGCCGATGCGTGAGCGCTACGAGCGAATGGTGGTGCTGGGGAATAAGGGCGCGCGGGAGCTTGGATTTGGGGACATGGGGGCGCAGTGGCGCTCGAATTACGATATGCCGCCGGAGAAATTTGCGGCTGAAATCGATAGATTGTGGGAGCAGGTGCGGCCTCTGTACGTTTCGCTGCACACTTACGTGAGAACGAAGCTGCGCGAGAAGTATGGCGCCGGGGCTGTTCCGGCGAACGGACCGATTCCCGCGCATCTTCTGGGAAATTTGTGGGCGCAGGGATGGACGAATATTTATCCGTTGGTTGCGCCTCCGAAGGCTGATCCCGGGTACGACCTGACCGAGATTTTGAAGTCTCGGAATCTCGCCGCGACAGATATGGTGAAGTTTGGCGAGCGGTTTTTTGTATCGCTGGGGTTCGATCCGCTGCCGGAGACATTTTGGAAGCGGTCGATGTTTACGCGGCCACGGGATCGCGACGTAGTGTGCCATGCGAGCGCGTGGAGCCTCGATTTTCGTGATGATCTGCGCGTGAAAATGTGCATCCAAATCAACGACGAGGATTTCACGACCGTTCATCACGAGTTGGGACACAATTTTTACCAGCGGGCTTACAACCAGTTGCCGCCGCTTTTTCAGAGTGGGGCGAATGATGGTTTCCACGAGGCGGTGGGGGACACGATCGCGCTTTCGATTACGCCGGATTACTTGCACCAGATCGGATTGCTGAGTGCGGCGCCATCGGATTCCGGGGATCTGGCATTTTTGATGAAACATGCGCTGGATAAGGTCGCGTTTTTGCCGTTCGGGCTTTTGATCGATCAGTGGCGCTGGAAGGTGTTTGACGGCGAGATCAAGGCGGCGGACTACGACAAAGCTTGGTGGGAGCTAAAGAAAAAGTATCAGGGAGTGGCACCGCCGGTGGAACGGAACGAAGCGGATTTCGATCCGGGAGCGAAGTATCACGTGGCGGCGAACGTGCCGTACACGAGATATTTTCTGGCGGCGGTTTATCAGTATCAATTTCATCGCGCGCTGTGTAAGGCGGCGGGATTTACGGGGCCGCTGCATCGCTGTTCGATTTACGGCAACAAGGCAGCGGGGGCGCGGTTGAAGAAGATGCTGGAGATGGGGCAGAGCAAGCCCTGGCCGGATGCGTTGGAAGCGATTAGCGGGGAGCGGGATTTGGATGCTTCGGCGATTCTGGAATATTACGCGCCGCTCAAGAAGTGGCTTGATGAGCAGAATGCGGGACATCCGAGCGGCTGGTGATTGCCGAGGCGTGTGCTATAAATGACAGAGTGAAATCGCGTGCGGGCTTCGCTGAATTTGCGGCGGCGATCGGCTCGATGAGGCAAACGTGGATTTTTCGCTTACAGAAGAACAGCGTCAGCTTCGGCGGAGCGTTCGGGAATTTGCGGAGGGCGAAATTGCGCCGCATGTGATGGAGTGGGACGAGGTGTCTCACTTTCCGTCTGAGATCATGCCCAAGCTGGCGGAGATGGGCTTGCTGGGCGTGATTTTTCCTGAGAAGTATGGCGGGGCGGGGCTGGGTTATGTCGAATACGCGATTGTGATTGAGGAATTGTCACGGGTGGATGGTTCAGTCGGTATCACCGTGGCGGCGCACAATTCGCTTTGCTCGAATCACATTTACAAATTTGGATCCGAGGCGCAGAGGAAGAAGTATCTGCCGGATTTGACTCAGGGGAAGAAACTCGGGTGCTGGTCGCTGACGGAGCCGGAGGCCGGCTCGGACGCCGGTGGGACGCGCACGATGGCGGTGAGGAAAGACGGCGGGTGGGTAATCAACGGCTCGAAAACTTTCACGACCAATGGGCATTACGCGGACGTTTGCGTGGGAATGGCGGTTACCGACAAATCGAAGAAGAGCCACGGGATTTCGGCGTTCATCGTCGAGAAGGGGACGAAGGGATTCAAGCCGGGAAAGAAAGAGAATAAGCTCGGTTTGCGGGCCAGCGATACTTCGGAAGTGATCTTCAGCGATTGCTTTGTGCCCGGCGAGAATCTTCTCGGCAAAGAGGGCGAAGGATTCGTCAACAGTTTGCAGATTCTGGATGGCGGACGAATTTCGATTGCGTCGCTGGGGTTGGGGATGGCGCAGGGGGCTTATGAGGCGTCGCTGAAGTATGCGAAGCAGCGGAAGCAATTTGGGAAGACCATCAGCGAATTTCAGGCGATACAGTTCAAGTTGGCGGATATGGCGACGGAAATTGAGGCGGCGAGATTGATGACGTATCACGCGGCCTGGCTGGCGGATCGCGCGATTGCCGCGGGCGATGACGGCGGCGGACGATTTACGCGCGAATCGAGCATGGCGAAGCTTTTTGCGGGGGAAGTTGCGGTGCGCGTGGCGAACGAGGCGGTTCAGATTTTTGGCGGATATGGATTCGTGAAAGATTATCCTGCGGAGAAGTATTACCGCGACGTGAAACTCTGCACGATCGGCGAGGGGACGAGCGAGATCCAGCGGCTCGTCATCGCCCGGCAGCTTCTGGGGAAATCCTGAAGTACATGAATTGCGCCTGATGCCTATCACGACTGAAAGCTGGGCGGAGCAGGTGCGCGCGGGCGAGGTGCGCGCAATTTCGCGGGCGGTGACGGCAATCGAGAATCGCGAGCCTGAGGGGGAGAAACTTCTGCGCGAGCTTTTCCCGCATACCGGGAAGGCGTACCGCATCGGAGTAACCGGCGCGCCAGGCACCGGAAAAAGCACATTGGTGGATAAGCTGGCGGCGCATTATCGCGGCCAGAAGAAGACGGTGGGTATTATCGCGGTTGATCCATCGAGCCCGTTCACGGGCGGCGCGATATTGGGCGATCGCGTGCGCATGCAAGGGCACGCGACCGACGCGGGAATTTTCATTCGATCGATGGCTACGCGCGGATCGCTGGGCGGGCTGGCGCAGGCGACGAGCGATACGGCGCTACTCCTTGACGCGGCGGGGAAGGAATTCGTTCTCGTCGAGACGGTAGGGGTCGGGCAGGGCGAGATTGAAATTGTGCGGTTGGCGGATTGCACGCTGGTCGTGCTGGTGCCCGGCATGGGCGATGATGTGCAGAATTTGAAAGCTGGATTGATGGAGATCGCCGACATTTTCGTATTGAACAAGTGCGACCGCGAAGGGGCGGATCGATTCGAGGAACAATTGCGGGCGATTCTGGCAATTGCGCCGGAACGTGGCGGCTGGCATCCGCCTGTGGTGCGGACGATCGCTACCGAAAATAAGGGCATATCGGAATTGGCTCGGGAAATTGAGCGCTTCCGACAGCACACGTCGGGCCCGGAGAATCGCCGCGCTAGAGAGATTGAGCTGTGGAAGCAGCGCTTGGTTGATTTGTTGGAGCAGCGTTTGATCGAGCGCGTGACGCGGGCGGGGATTGACGAGGCGGCGCTGGCGTCGTTGGCGGAGAAGATTGCGAATCGCGAGACTGATCCCTATTCCGCGGTGAATGAAATTCTTGCCAAAGCTGGAATCGGAGAGTCGACGTGAGGCTGGGCGATCTGGAATTCACGATCGTGAGCGATGGAGGATTTCGCCTTGATGGCGGCGCGATGTTTGGAGTTGTGCCGAAGCCGCTCTGGGAAAAGCGCATCGCGCCGGACGAGAGGAACCGGATCCAACTTTGCATGAACTGCGTGCTGGTTCGAACTGGCGGGATCACGATACTCGTCGAGACCGGCGCCGGAGATAAGCTGGATGCGAAGCGGCGGGATATCTACGCGATTGGGGAAGGCCCACGGCTTCTCGATCGGCTCGCGGCGCACGGAGTAAAACCCGACCACGTCGATATCGTGATTAACACGCACCTGCATTTCGATCATTGTGGCTGGAACACGCGAATGGTGGATGGGCGTGGGATTCCCACGTTTCCCAATGCGCGCTACGTTGTGCAGCTCGGCGAATTGGAGCATGCCAAGCGGCCCAATGAACGCGACCAGGCGAGTTACATGTCCGACAATTTTTTGCCGATCGAGGCGGCTGGGCAGTGGATGCTGCTCGAAGGGGATCGTGAGATAGTGCCGGGCGTCGAGGTGATTCGCGTGCCGGGGCACAATGCGGATATGCAATGCGTGCGGCTATCGGGCGGCGGGAAGTCGGCGTTTTGTTTCGTGGACCTGGTGCCGACTACGGCACATGTTCCGTTCCCGTGGATCATGGGGTACGACCTGTATCCGATGCAGACGCTGGAGAATAAGAAGCGCTGGATTCCCGAGATTGCGCGGACTGAAGCGCTGGCGATATTCACGCATGATGCGAATGTCCCGTCGGCTTACTTGAGGCAACGCGGCGATCAATTTGAAGTTGAGCCGGCGCGGGTGGATTGACATGGCGATGACGGCGCGGCAGAAATCGGCGAAGCATCGCGATTCGGTGCGCATCGGGATTATCGGCGGCAGCGGATTGTATTCGATGGAGGGTCTGGCGGATACGCGGGAAGTACACGTGAAGACGCCGTTTGGCGAGCCATCGGATGCGTTCGTGATCGGGCGTCTCGAAGGGCATCGCGTCGCGTTTCTGGCGCGGCATGGACGCGGGCATCTACTATCGCCGAGCGAGATCAATTACCGCGCGAATATCTGCGCGATGAAGATGCTTGGCATTGAGAGGATAATTTCAGTCAGCGCCGTGGGTTCGCTACGCGAGGAATATGCGCCGCTGGATTTTCTGATTCCGGATCAATTTTTTGACCGGACGCGCGGCCGGGCATCAACTTTTTTCGGCGGAGGAGTGGTGGCGCACGTGGGATTTGACCGGCCGACTTGCGCGCAGCTCTCGGGCGCACTCGGAGATGCATGCCAGCGCGCGGGCGTGACCGCGCATCGCGGTGGAACGTACGTGTGCATGGAAGGGCCGCAATTTTCTACGCTGGCCGAATCGCATACCTACCGGCAGCTTCGCTTCGATGTGATCGGGATGACGAATTTGACCGAGGCGAAGCTCGCGCGCGAGGCGGAGCTTTGCTACGCGACGGTGGCGATGATCACCGATTACGATTGCTGGCATCCGGCGCACGCATCGGTGACGGTGAGCGAGATCATCGCGAACCTGACGCGGAACGCGGCGAACGCGCAGAATGTGATTCGTGAAACGGTAAAGCACATGGCTGCGCGGGAATGCAAGTGCGGCGCGGCGCTGGCTCATGCGATTCTCACGGACCGCAAATTGATTCCCGCGGCGGCGAAGAAGCGGCTTGCGCCGATTGCAGGAAAATATTTGTGATGAATTTGGGAGTGTAGATGTCTCTACTCGTGGTGGGGTCGGTCGCGTATGACGCGATCGAGACGCCTTTCGGCAAAGTGGAGCGGACGCTGGGCGGTGCGGCGAGCTATTTCGCGCTGGCGGCTAGCCGGTTTACGCCGGTGCGGCTCGTTGGCGTGGTGGGAGACGATTTCGAGAAGCGAGATGAAGCCGTGCTGCGCGGCCATCGCATTGATGTGACGGGCCTCGAGCGCGCGCCGGGTAAAACTTTCTTCTGGGCGGGGCGCTACAGTCAGAACATGAACGAGAGAACGACCCTAGCGACGGAATTGAACGTGTTCGCTGCGTTCAATCCAAAATTGCCGGCGGCGTACTGCGATTCGCCTTACGTGTTTCTGGCGAACATTGATCCGACGTTGCAACACTCGGTGCTGAAGCAGATTCGCGGCAAGCCAAAGCTGGTGGCGCTCGATACGATGAATTACTGGATAGAGCGAACGCCGGCGGAGCTTCGCGAGACTTTACGGCACACGCACGTATTGATGATCAACGACGACGAAACACGGCAACTCAGCGGTGAACACAACCTGCTGCGCGCCGCGAAGCGCATATTTGCGATGGGGCCGAAGACACTGGTGATCAAGCGCGGGGAGCACGGGGCCCTGATGGTGCACAATCGTTTCCTGTTTTCTGTTCCGGGGTTTCCTCTCGAGGAAGTGCACGATCCGACTGGCGCAGGGGACAGCTTTGCGGGCGGATTCATGGGCTATCTGGCTAGCGTGGGACGCGTGACGGACGAGGCGCTGAGGCGTGCTATGGTGTATGGCTCGGTGCTGGGGAGCTTCGCGGTGGAGAAATTCGGAGTGGAGCGGTTGACGAAGCTCACGCTGAGGGAGATTCACGCGCGCGCGAAGCGATTTCATCGCCTCACAGAGTTTGAGCTGTAACTGAGGGTGCGGCACGGCTGCCCAGCGATGCAAGCCAACCTGAAGCGGCGAAGCTGAATCCGATTGGTCTAGTGAGATTTACGGTTGCCCGGGAGTCGTGTTAAATCTGGGAAGCACAACGGGGGATGGTCTTGAGTCGATTCGGCGGTTGGCTGGCGTTGGGTGCTGTCGTTTTCTGCGGTTTGTCTGGCTGCGGCGGGAGCAGCTCTCCGACGATCAACCCGACTCCGATTATTAGCTCGATGTCTCCCGAGCATACGACCGCTGGAGGCGGCGCGTTTCAGCTGAACGTGGTGGCGCTCAACATCGAGAAGAGCTCGGTGGTGAATTGGAACGGAAGCCCTCGAACTACCACGCCGGATCCCAATACCGGCCAACTCGTGGCACAAATCCTCGCCACTGACATCGCCGCTCCCGGATCCGCGGAGATCACCGTGTTTACGCCGACGCCTGGTGGAGGGACGTCGAACAGCCTGACATTTTTCATTGATGCACCGGACAATCCTGTGCCCGCGATTTCGGGTTTGAATCCGTCCTCGGGAGCCGCGGGAGGAATGGCGTTTTCGCTGATGGTCACGGGCACCAATTTTGTGAGTAATTCGAGCGTAAATTGGAACGGTAGCCCGCGGACTACGACATTCGGCAGCGCGACGCAATTGACGGCGTCGATTTTGGCCACTGACATCGCGACGGCAGGTTCGGCGAATGTGACGGTTTCAACTCCGGCTCCTGGCGGCGGGACGTCGGCGCCGGTCGCGTTCAGTATCACGGGCGGTGCATCGGTGCCGGCGGGATCGAGGTTAGGCGCATTCACGCTTGTGTCGGTGAGTGCATTTGGCGATGCGTCGAATGGGCCCAGCGGTGCGCCGCGGATGGATGAGACGGGGCGGTTTGTTGCATTCGAGTCGGCGGCGACTAACCTGTTGGCGAGCGGAACGAAAGCGGGAGTCTTCGTTCGGGATACTTGCCGGGGAGCGGCGCATTGCATGCCGGAGACGGTGGCGGTAGATGTCGCGCGGGGCGGAGACGGGCCGAATGGCGGACTGGGCCGCGGATTGGCGATGAGCGCAGATGGGAGATACGTTGCGTTTTCTTCGCGAGCTACGAATCTCGTTTCCGGCTCATTCCATGCTGGGCCGCAGATCTTTTTGCGCGATACGTGTCTCGGCGGGGCTTCCGCGTCGAATTGCACTCCATCCACGACGTTGATTTCGGTGGGGTTGAATGGAATACCGGGAGATGCCGCCAGCGAGTTCCCCTCGGTGAGCGCCGGCGGACGTTTTGTGACGTTTGCCTCGGCGGCATCGAATCTTGTTGCTGGAGCGAGCGCTAGTGCGGCGCAGATTTATTTGCGCGATACATGTCTCGGGTCCCCGTCGGCTGATTGTGTTCCACGAACGATCTTGATTTCACAAGATGCGGCGGGCGGCGCGGGCAAGGGCGCTAGTTTGCAGGCGTCAATCTCGCGGGATGGCCGGTATGTGGCGTTTGATTCAGTGGCGCCAAATCTTGTGGCCGGGTCATTTTCGGGGTCGTCGAATGTGTTTTTGCGCGACACGTGCCTGGGGCAGACTGCGCCCGCGGGATGTGCGCCATCCACGGCGTTGGTATCGGTGAGTTTGGATGGCTTGGCCGCGGACGGGGCGAGCTTTACACCTGCCATCAGCGATTACGGGCGCTATGTGGCGTTTGTCACTCGTGCGGGGAATATCGCGGAGGGCGACGCGAGCCATGCGCAAAAGATTGTGGTGCGCGACACCTGCTTGAACGTTTCTCAAGCGGAATCCTGCGCGCCAAAGTCGTCGTTGATTTCAACGCCGAGTTCCGGGAATGCGCACATGCCTTTCATCAGCGGTGACGGAAGATTTGTGAGTTATGTTGCCGACGACGGGAACGCGCCGGGCGGAGCGATTCGCGTTTTCCTCGGCGACACCTGTATCGGTGCCAGCGCGTCGTCTGCGTGCGCCCCGCGGAACAGCTTGATTGCTACGTCAGGACCGGGAAAGGCAAGCGAGTTGACCGGCGGATTGTCTGGTTTTGGTGCGCCCGTAAGTCTCGACGGCGAGGCGATCGCGCTTTTTTCCACCGGGCCTGTTCCCGGTCTGAAGGGAATCCTCAACGGTATGGGAGACGTATTAATTGGTGTGGTGTCCACGGCCCCGTAGGATCCGGCAGTTCTTGAACTAGTCTGCCAACAATCTGCGTTGTGGCACGTCGAAATACTGAGGAGTGTGCCCGGAGGTGAGACAGATGAAGCGATTTCGGATCCAGCGCCGGAGTGTACTTCTGGGAACCAGCTTGGTGCTGGCCGCTCTCTTGGGCGGGAGTTTCTTCGTGCGTAGGTCTCGCGCGGGTGATGGTCCTCCGCTCGCGGGCGGGGAATTGACCGTTCCGCCGGTAAAGATAATCGACACCAAGCTTTCGAATGGCCTCCGAGTGCTGCTCATTGTGGATCACTCCGCTCCGGTGTATGCGATCGATGTCTGCTACAACGTCGGCAGCCGTAATGAACGGCCTGGACGCACGGGATTCGCGCACCTCTTCGAGCACATGATGTTCGAAGGTTCGGAGAATGTCGGCAAGGGCGAGCACTTCATTTTGATTTTCAACAACGGCGGCGAGATGAACGGAACGACCAATGAGGATCGGACGACTTACTTCGAGGAATTGCCGACGAACCAGCTCGATCTGGGGCTGTTCTTGGAATCCGACCGCATGAAATCATTGACGATCACGAAGGACAAGCTGGATAACCAGCGGAACGCGGTGCAGGAAGAGCGGCGGCTGGGCGTGGATAACGAGCCCTATGGCAAAGCGGAGCTTGATCTCGACAACCTCTCGTACGACAACTTTGCGTATAAGCACTCGACCATCGGCTCGATGGCGGATCTCGACGCGGCGAGCGTGGACGATGTGAGCGACTTCTTTCGGATCTATTACGCCCCGAACAACGCAGTGCTGACGCTGGTTGGGGATCTCGATCCCGACGCGACTCTTGAGAAGGTGAAGAAATATTTTGGATCGATCGCCTCGCAGACAATCCCTCCGGGGCCTGACTTGAACGAGGATGCACATTTTGGGGAGCGGCGCGAAACGGTTTACGATCAGCTCGCGCGGCTGCCGCAGGTGTTCATGGCGTATCACATTCCACGCGGAAATACTCCGGAGAGCCGTGCGTCGAGTGCGCTTTCGCTGATCCTCGGACAAGGCCGCAGTTCGCGTTTCTACCAGCATCTTGTGAAGGATAAGCAGCTCGCGATTCAGGTCGCAGCGTATTCGGATTCGCGCATCGGTCCAAGCTTGTTCTATATCAATGCGACGCCCCGGCCCGGAGTCAAGGTCGAGGATCTCGAGAAAGGGATTGATGAAGAAATTGCTGCGGTGGCGAAAGATGGCGTCACTCCTGCGGAACTGATGAAGGCGAAGGCTATCCTGCGGCGGCGATGGATCCAAATACGGTCTTCGGATTTGTATATGGCGGTTACGTTGGGGGACTTCGCGGTGAAATTCAACGATCCAAATCTGCTGAACACCATGGGCGCGAATTACGATGCCTTAACGGTTGATGAGGTGAATTCCGTGGCGAAGAAGTACTTCGAACGCGATCAGCGGTCTGTGGTGATCACGCTTCCGGGGAAAACGGAAGCGGGCGCGGCAAACGGAGGTGCACAGTGAAGGCCATCACGTGGATCGTTGGCGGTGCGTTGGTCGCGTGCGGATTGGCCCTAGTTGTTGCGGCTCCGGCGTTTGCGCAGGCTGGAGGAGGCCAGGACAAATCTGTGCCGCTATCCAAGGTGGAGCGGTTGAATCGAGCGCCGGTCAGTAAAGAAATTCTCAAGGTCAAGCTGCCGCAGGCCTCCACGCACAAACTGGCCAATGGCATGACGGTTCTGATTCTCGAGCGCCATCGGCTTCCGACGATTGCGTTGGAACTCGAGATGGAGCCCGGAGCGATTGCCGACCCTTCGCCGGGACTGGCGAAATTCACGGCGGAAATGCTGCGCGAGGGCACCGCAAAGCGGAATAGCGCGGCGATCGCGGGAGCGACAGATGAGATCGGCGCGCAACTGAATAGCGCGGCCGAATTCGGAGGAAGTGAGTCGTCGATTTACATCGCCGGGCTTACAGACTCGACTGAGACGATGTTTGACCTGCTGAGCGACATCGTCATGCACCCGTCGTTTCCGGCAGAGGAGCTCGAGAAATATAAGAAGCGGCAACTCGGGGATCTCGAGGATGAGATGTCGCGGCCCTATTTCCTGGCGGACAAGGAGTTTCACAAGGCGCTCTATGGCGACACGAATTATGCAGTGACGGCGCCGACGCCCGAGCAGGTCAACGCCGTGTCACCGGAAATGCTTGCGGAGTATCACCACAAATATTACGTGCCGGGAAATGCGGTGCTGGGAATTGTGGGCGACGTGAATACTGAAGACGTGATGAAGCTGGTCGAGAAATATTTCGGCGCGTGGCCGAAGACGGCTCCGCCGGAAGTCACGCTGGCCGCAGTTCCACCGCCTCAGGCAAAGAAAGTCGTGCTCGTGGATCGGCCGGGATCGGTGCAGACGAATATTGTTGCCGGAAATCTCGCCATCAAGCGGAACGATCCGGATTACTTTGCGTTGACGGTGATGGATCGTATCGTGGGTGGCGGACCGAGCGCGCGGCTGTTCCTGAACCTGCGCGAGGTTCATGGCTATACGTACGGCGCGTATAGTAGTGCGAATTCCGATGTGTATCGCGGCTCTTGGGCGGCGAACACCGAGGTGCGGACGGCGGTGACTGATGGCTCGTTGCACGAGCTGTTCAATGAGTTCAACCGCATCCGTACGGAGCCCGTTCCGGCAGCAGAGCTGGATGAGGCCAAGCGAGCGCTGGTAGCGAGCTTTGCTCTTTCGCTGGAAGATCAACTCCAACTTCTAGGCGACGCGCTCGATGTTCATCACTTCGGACTGCCTGAGGATTATTGGGACAAGTACCCTGAGCACATTGCGGCCATTGATGCTGCCGCAGTCGAGGCGGTTGGGAAGAAGTACGTGGATGTCGATCACATGCAGATCATCTGCGTCGGCGATGGAAAGGAAATCAAGGACGTGCTGGGGAAGTACGGCCCGGTGGAAGTGGCGGCCAGCCCAGCGCCGGAGCAGAAATAATCGCGGGCTCGTGCAAATAATTGGCATCGAGCATGACGCCCGACGGCCGCGCGCGCTCGCGGCACGCCGCGCTCGATTTGCGATTCAGGAATTCGGCGCGCCGCCTCTCTGGACTCCCTTCGCGGAATTCCTTATTCTCGATTTCTTCGATGCCTCAGCCCCTGAAACCTCGCGCACTTCGTCCGGGGGACGCGATTCGGGTGATCGCGCCTGCAAGCCCGGTGGAAGTGGAGCGATTGCGGAAGGGAATCGCGGAGATTGAGCGGCTTGGGTTTGTCGTGCGCCACGATTCGCGGCTTTTGGAGCGCGATGGTTTTTTTGCCGGCAGCGCGGAGGAGCGGCGCCGTGAATTGCTCGCGGCGTTGCGCGAGCCGGATACGCGGGCCATTTTTTGTGCTCGCGGGGGATATGGATCGAGTTATCTGCTCGACGGCGCTGCAGAGTGGGATTCGTTTAAAGGCGCGACGCCGAAGCTTTTCATCGGGTATAGCGACGTCACATCGCTGCAGGTTTTCTTCTGGCAGAAATTCGGGTGGGTTAGTCTGTATGGACCGATGGTCGCGGCAGGATTGGATCATGGCGCAGGTGCGCCGCACGGCTACGATGCCGCTTCGCTCTCGCGTGCGGTCTCGGAGACTCAGCGCAGCTGGGCGATCGAATTGCACGGGGAGACGCTGAGTGGTGGGCAAGCTGAAGGAGTTCTGCTCGGAGGATGTTTAACGCTTGTCGAGACGACTCTGGGCACGCCGTGGGAATTGGATACGCGAGGAGCGATTCTGCTGCTGGAAGACCGTGGGATGAAGCCGTGGCAGGTGGACCGGGGGCTGACGCATCTTCGCCAGGCGGGCAAACTGAAAGAAATTCGAGGCCTCGTGTTCGGGGATTTTCCGGATTGCGAGCCGCCTGCGGGCACCGCGAGCGTTCGCGACGTGGTGGCGCGAGTGTGCGCGCCGCTCGGCGTTCCGATCGTGTGGGGCGCGCCGATCGGTCATACGCAATCGCCCATGTTAACGATTCCTCTTGAAGTGCGTGCGCGGCTCGTTGCTGAGGCTTCGGGCCGGCTCGAAATTCTCGAGGCGGCATGCCGCGAATGAGCAGGGAAGGCCATTGATGATTGGAAATCACATCGCGAGCCGTTCCGGGCACATCCATTTGCTGGGGATCGGCGGAGCGGCGATGGCGCCCGTTGCCGGAATGCTGAAGGAACGCGGCTATCACGTCACGGGTTCGGATACGAATGTCTATCCGCCGGCCTCGACGCTGCTGGCGTCGCTGGGGATTCCGTGGAATGAGGGATTCAGCGCTGAGAATTTGAAGCCCGCGCCGGATCTGGCGGTTGTCGGCAACGTCATCGCGCGCGGGAATGCGGAACTCGAGCACATTCTCGACGAGAAGATTTCCTACTGCTCGATGGCGGAAGTGCTTGAGGAATTTTTCATTCCGAAGCACACATCGATCGTCGTCGCCGGAACGCACGGCAAGACGACTACGACGGCGATGCTGGCTTGGATTTTTCAAGTGGCCGGAAGGCGGCCTGATTTTCTTGTCGGAGGAGTGGCGCCGAACTTCGGCGATCGCAGCTATGGGTTGGGCGGAGGTGAGGAATTCATTATTGAGGGCGATGAGTACGAGACCGCCTTTTTCGATCGCGGGCCTAAATTCCTGCACTACCATCCCGACGAATTGATTCTCACTTCCTTGGAATACGACCACGCGGATATTTATCCCGACCTGGCTTCGATTGCGAAGCAATTTCGGTTGCTGGTGAATCTCGTGCCGCGTCGCGGAAGGATTTTGGTTTGGGGCGAGAGCGAGGAAGTGCGGCGCTGCACGGAGAAGGCGTTTTGTAAGGTTGAGACTTATGGCCTATCGGGCGAGTGCGATTGGTCGGCCGGTGACATGATTTGGGAAGACAACGCGACGGTGTTCCGCGTGGCTTACCACGGGAAAGAAGTGACGCGGATTCGCACGCCGGTTGCCGGGCGGCACATGATACTTGATGCGCTCGCGGCGATCGGATTGGCGTACGGGCGCGGAGTGGATTGCGAGGCGATCGAGCAGGCGCTTGCGACGTTTCAAAATGTGCGCAAGCGCATGGAATTGAAAGGCGACGCTGGCGGCGTAACCGTCGTCGAAGATTTTGCGCATCACCCGACGGCCATACGCTTGACGCTCGAGGCGGCGCGAATGCGTTGGCCCGGGCGGCGCATCTGGGCGGCCGTCGAACCGCGGTCGAATACCATGCGTCGCAAAGTGTTCGAGAAGGTGCTGCCAGAGGCACTAGCGCTGGCCGATGCGGCATTGATTGGCCCGGTCAGCCGAGCGCAATTGCTGAAGGACGAAGATCGCTTCTCTCCCGAGAAGGTGGCGGAAGATGTTCGCGCGCACGGGCGTCCGGCGCGGGCGTTTGACTCGGCGGAAGAAATCGCCGAATATCTCGCGGCGGAATCGCGGCCGGGGGATGTGGTGCTGATCATGTCGAACGGCAGCTTCGATGGATTGAGCGCCAAGTTGCTGGAGAAATTGGCTGCGCAAACGGGAGCGCGCGTGTGATCGGATTCGCGCGGCGACTTGTTTTTCTTGTGCTTCTTCTAGCGCCGGTCGCGGGCCGTCCTTCCTGGGCAACGATCCGGTATAAAGTCTCCTTCGAACACCCTGAAAAGCATTTATTCACAGTCGAAATTCAAGTTCCGCCGGTCCCGCTCGGGACGAAGGTGGCCCTGCCGGCGTGGAACGCGCTTTACCAGGTGCGGGATTTTGCGTATCGCGTCCGCGACTTACGTCTCGCGGTAATCGATAGTCCGGACAACAGTGGCGGCGCAGTCCGGCTGATTTCGGTGGACAAGCAGACGTGGACTATTGGGCGCAGCGATGGCGGGGCTGCCGGCGGTGTTAAAGCCGCGTACGCTATTCACTACGAAATCGAGTGGAACGATCCTGGGCCGTTCAATTCACAATTGAACAGCGAACATGCGTTTGTGAACCTTGCCGAGATCCTTATGTACTTGCCCGAGCGTCGCAATGAAGACACGCAAGTAACGTTTGAGCACGTTCCCGCCGGATGGCACCTCGCTGCTGAACTGCAAGAGGGCAAAGCCGAGAACACATTTAGTGCCGAGAGCTACGACAAACTCGTGGACGCTCCGGTGGAGGCAGGAACGTTTTCAAATTTTGGCTTCGACGAGGCCGGGGCTCATTTCCGCGTGGTGATCGACGCAAAGGAGTGGGAAAAGCCGCAGTTCGAGAGCGATCTGCATCGCATCGTGAAATATGAACTCAGCATGATGGGCGGAGCGCCGTTCCATCAGTACACGTTCTTTTTCCATCTGGGACCTTTTATGGAAGTCGGCGGCGGGGGAATGGAACATTCGAATTGTACGGCGATCGCTGCGAGCTCCGAGCCCGGGGCGATGGGCATTGCAGCGCATGAATTTTTCCATGTGTGGAACGTCAAACGCATTCGGCCGCAGGCTCTCGAGCCGGTGGACTATACGAAGGAGCAGTACACGCGAGCGCTGTGGTTCGCCGAAGGAGTGACCAGCACGTACGGGTCATTCGCGCTGGTGCGGTCAGGCGTGTGGAATACGCGGCAACTCTACGGAGACCTCGGGGAGCAGATTCAGCGCCTCGATTCTAGCCCAGCGCGGTTGTGGCAGAGCGTGGAGGAGTCGAGTCTTGACGCTTGGCTGGAGAAGTACGATTCCTATTATTCGCCCGAGCGCAGCATCTCGTATTACAACAAAGGGCAGATTCTGGGCGTGTTGCTCGATATCAAGATTCGCGACGACACGGACAATAAGAAGTCGCTCGATGACGTGATGCGCGCGATGAATGAGGAATTTGCAAAGCGCGGGCGCTTCTACAACGAGAGCGGCGACGTCCGCGCGACGATAGAAGAAGTTGCCGGGAAGCCATTCGAAGATTTTTTTCGCCGCTACGTTGGAGGCGTGGACGCACTGCCCTACGACGACTTTCTTGCGCGGGCGGGGCTGCGGTTGAATCGAGGGAGCAAGACCAGCGCCGATTTGGGGTTTAGCATGACACGCGGCCCCGGCTCGAGCTTGCTCGTCTCCGAAGTCACGCCGGGAAGCAACGCCGAGGCTGCCGGTCTGCGCCAGGGAGACATGATCGTCCAGGTCAACGGAGAAAACACCTCGCAGGCACAGTACCGCTGGATGCGCAGCCGCGCCCCGGGCGACACTTTACCGCTGCGCATCCGGCGCGACTCGCAGGAGCAGGACGTGTCTGTGAAACTTGGCTCGCGGGAAGAAAGCCAATTTTCGATCGAAGAAATCGCGAATCCCACGGAAAAGCAGCGGCGCATTCGCGAAGGCATGCTGCGCGGCTCGACGAACTGAACGGGAATGATCCGCACGATCATCGCCGTCGCGTACTTCACCCTCGCGGTATATCTGGTCCTGCCTTTCTATATTCTCTACACGGCCATCAGCGGGAAGCCCGATCCGATGTACCAGATGGCGATGAAGGCTGTGCGGCTCGGCCTGCGGTTGGCCGGGATTCGAGTGCACGTCGAAGGAGCGGAGAATATTCCGGCGCGCACGTGCATTTTCGCGTCGAATCACGTGAGCAATGTGGACCCGCCGGCGCTGGTGCCTTACATTCCGCGGCGCGTGGCGATTCTGGCGAAGAAAGAAGTGTATCGGATTCCGGTGCTGGCGACAGCGCTGCACCAGGTGCGCATCTTGCCCGTGGATCGCGGCAACAAAGATGAATCGTCTGCCGCGGTGGACAAGGCGATCGAGTATCTACGGGACGGCACTTCGTTCCTCGTGTTTGCCGAGGGGACTCGCAGCCGCGATGGGCACTTGAAACCATTCAAGAATGGGACTTTTGTGATGGCCATCGAGTCGGGGGCAATGGTCGTGCCTGTGTCGCTCGTGGGATCGCAGAAGTTGATGCGGAAGGGCGAGTGGTTTGTCCGACCGGGTGACATGACGGTGCGATTTGGGCCGGCCGTTGACGCGTCGGAATACAAATTCGAGCAGAGAGATGCGCTGCGGAAACGCGTTTTTGCGCTTGTAGCCGCGGGATTGCCGGAAGAGCAGAGACCGCTCGAGGATTAGCGGGTCTCGCGCCGGTGCGGAAGCGATTGCATTGGCAGCATCGTGATCATGGGTCGAAAACCTGGGTGCATTCCGCCGAGGCGGACGCCCCTTCGACTGGCCGAACCACACCCTTGAGTGCTAGGCCTCAGGTCCGCGAGCGCAGGCGCGCAACTTCGGCGGTCAATTCCCGCACTTGCTTTTGCAGTTCCGGTAGGCGGCTGAAGACTGCGATAGATTTCAGCCAATTCTTGTGTTCGATCACCGGCGAGCCTGAATAGAGAGCTCCTGCGGGCACGTCATTCGGTACGCCGCTTTGCGGGGTGATTACCGCGCCGTCTCCGATGGTGAGATGTCCTACGACGCCGACCTGGCCGGTCAGTACGCAATTATTCCCCACTTTAGCCGAGCCTGCGATTCCTACTTGCGCGCAGAGTAGCGTGTTCTCGCCTACTTTTACGGCGTGGGCTATGTGGACCAGGTTGTCGATCTTGGCGCCGTTGCCGATGTGAGTTTCGCCCATCGTGGCGCGGTCTAACGTGCTGTTGGCCTGGATTTCTACGTCGTCGCCGATTACGGCGATACCAGTCTGGGGAATCTTGTACCAAGTGCCATCGGCTTGCTTGGCGAAGCCGAAACCGTCCGAGCCGACGACGGCGCCGTTCTGCAGCGTCACGCGATGGCCGATGCGGACTCGTTCGCGCACGACGGTGTGCGAATGTGCCATGAAATCGTCTCCAATTTGAGCGCCGCGATAGATGGTGACGAAGCTGTGGAGGACGGCGTTGTCGCCGACGGCGACGTTTTCGCTGATTACGCAGTATGGGCCGATGTGGGCGTTGGCGCCGATGCGCGCTGACGCCGAGATGCTTGCCGTGGGATGAACTCCTGGCGCGTATTTCGGAGGTTGATGAAAGATGCTGAGGGCGCGGGCGAAGTCTAAGTATGGATTCTTCGAGCGCAGCACTGCTACCGGCATGGGGCCGTCGTCCGGCGCGGCCAGAATCGCCGATGCTTTCGTGCTTGCGGCCGCCGATCGATAGCGCCGATTGCTTAGAAAGGTCAGGTGACCTTTCCCGGCTTCTTCGATGCCGGCGACGTCCGTGATTTCGATCGTCGCGTCTCCTTCGAGCGTACAGCCCAGCCGTTCGGCGAGTTCGCCGAGTTTCATGGTGGTTCTCCTCTACGTCTGGCGATCAATTTACATCAGTTTGGATTGGTTGCGGGCGTTTCGAGGAACGATTCCCGATTCTGATGAGACATACGGAAGGCGGCAGGCGTGATGGCAAAAGGCTGGGCCGAACAGCGGGCGGGGCTGAAAGACACAGACCCGCCCCTACAAATGCGACGGCAACCGCAAAATTATTCTTCGAAAAGCTTGGGTTGCGCGGGTACAGCGACGGCTGCGGTTCGGGGGATTCGTTTTGCTGCGCCCACTACGCCTAGCACCTTTACCTCGGTTAGGGCGGAACGCGGGACGTAGACGCGCGAGCAGTTCCCGTGAAGGTCGGGCGGGATGAATTGGATGCCGCGATCGAGAATTTCCAGAATTTCGTTTACCACGATGCCTTCGAGCGTGTCGCGATCCCGAAACGTAAGCTTCAACCAGAGGCCTTCTAGCTTCGGGCGGCTGAGAAACGATTTGCGCTCGGGCTCGTAGGGCAGGTTTAGATCATCGACGAAATAGATGGCCTTGATTTCGCTGGCCGGGACTGCCTGGTGCTCGCCGTCCGGGGTCAGGAGGTCAATGCTATCGGTCCCGGGCAGACTCGCCGGGTTGAGGTAGCCTTTGAGGGGAGTCAGGTCGAGTAAGAGGACGACGACTTTCTTTCGCGTCGGTGTGCTGGAGCGGACTTTCACTTCAGGCCCACTTTAGCAGGAGAGTTGCGAAAATCACGAGGTTATGTTATCTTTGCCGCCAATCATTGTCAAGTTGTTGGCGATAAAAGGGTTAGCAACGGAGAACTGGGCGATTGACCGAACACCGGCAGGTCCTCCAATCCGCCTCTTCCATCACCCTCGCCACGATTATCAGCCGTATTTTAGGGTACTTACGGGACCAGAGAATCACCCTGCTGCTGGGTACTTCGGTGGCTGCGGATTGCTTCATTCTGGCGTTCCGGATTCCCAATTTGTTGCGCCGGCTCGTGGGGGAGGGGGCGCTGTCCGCGTCGTTTATTCCAGTATTCACCGGCTACGTAGCTCGAAAGTCGACGCGGGAGACCTGGGAATTCGCGGAGCGAGCATTCTGGACTCTGACTCTAGTTCTGGCGCCCATCGCCGTGCTTGGGGTCGTCTTCTCGAGGCAGGTGATCTATCTCTTTACGCTCTTTGGCTCGAACCGGCTCGACTGGGGGCTTGCCGTCTATTTGAATCGGATCATTTTTCCTTACGTGCTTTTTGTTGGGCTTGCCGCTTTGGCCATGGCGATTCTGAACAGTTTCCGGGTATTCGGATTACCGGCATCGACGCCGATCGTTTTCAATTTGACGCTGATTCTGTTTTCGACGGCGGTGGTTTACAAGCCGATCATGAATTGGGCGCCGGAGCCGTATCGAAGCCCGGCGGTGGCGCTGGCTGCGGGGGTGCTCGTAGGGGGCGCGCTGCAGTTTTTCATGCAAGTGCCGGCGCTGGTTCGGCGCGGCATGAGGTTCCGGTTTCGTCCATCTTTGACTGATCCGGGAGTGCGCACTGTGGGGCGGCTGATGTTGCCGGCATTTCTAGGTGCGGGGCTTTATCAAATTAATTTTTTCGTGAACACGATTTTCGCGATGTCGCCGAAGATGCCGGCGGGGAGTATTACCTCGCTCTATGTGGCGGACCGCGTGGTCGAGTTGGTGCTTGGCAGCTTCGCGATTGCGATTTCCACGGCGCTGCTGCCGACGCTTTCGGAGCAAGCGCAACAGGAACGATTCGGCGATATGACGACGACGTTCGGATTTGCGCTGCGCGTAGTTTCGTTCGTTACGTTTCCTGCGGCCGTTGGGCTGATCCTGCTCCGCGAGCCGATCGTGCGCGTGCTGTTTCAGCACGGGCGATTTGAAGCCAGCTCGACGGCGCTCACTTTGCGGCCGCTGCTGTTCTATTCGCTGGGATTGCCGGCCTTCGCAGCGGTGAAGCTGCTGGTGCCGGTGTTTTACTCGCTGCAGGATACGGTAACGCCGGTGCGCGTCGCAGCGATTGCGCTGGCGGTGAATATTGCGGGGAATGCGATATTTCTGCATTGGCTGTGGAGATCGCTTGCCAACGGAGGTCCGGCGCTGGCGACCTCGCTTGCGGCGTACATAAATATCGGCGCGTTGTTTGTGATTTTCCGGCGACGATTCGGGCGCGTGGGCGGCTGGATTCTGCTTGGTTCATTCGCGAAGACCTCTGCATGCGTCTTAGCCATGGCGATCGCATGCGTCGCCATGCTGCGTTGGGTACATTTTGATTCGCTGCAGCGCTACTTGGTTCAGGCAGGAACTTTGGCGGGGATGATTATCGTAGCGGTGGGAGTCTATCTTACAGCCGCGCGCGTGCTGCGCTGCGACGAGGTGGATGAAGTCATTGCGTACGCGAGGAGTGCCGTTGGCGTTCGTGGTGCGGCGTGATCGCGTAGCTCCGACCGTCGGGTGCATTCAGTACTTGAAGGGAGAATAGTTGGAAGGCGTGATTCATGCGTTTCTGAGCTATCTGCGCGTCGAGAAAGGCGTCTCGATGAACACGCATGACGCGTATCGCCGCGACGTGGAGAAGTTTCAGGAATTTACGGCCAAGAGGCGGCTGAGGCTCGAGGGTGCGACGCGCGACACCATCGTCGATTTTTTGCGTTCGCTCTACGACCGCAAACTGGACAGCCGTTCGGTCGCCCGCCATCTGGTTACGCTGCGGCAGTTCTTCCGCTTCGCGTTGATTGAAGGATTCGTGGCAGAGGACCCCACCGAAACGGTTGAATCGCCGCGCTTCCGGATGGGGCTGCCGATGTTTTTGAGCGTTGAGGAAGTAGATCGGCTGCTTGCCGCGCCGGATGCCGGGACGATCATCGGTCTGCGCGATAAAGCGATGATTGAAGTGATGTACTCCGCCGGCTTGCGCGTCTCCGAATTGTGCGGGCTTCGCCTAAGCGACATTCATTTCGATTCGGGCTACGTTCGCTGCCTGGGGAAGGGAAACAAGGAACGCCTCGTTCCCATTGGCCGCCAGGCGCTGGAGATCGTGCAGCGTTACCTGCGAGACTCGCGGCCGAAGCTTGCGCGCGAGGATTCTCCTGAGCTGCTCTTTCTGAACAGGCACGGTGGTGCGTGTTCCCGGCATAGTTTCTGGAAGACGGTGTCGGACTGCGGAAAGAAAGCGGGATTGCGGAAGAAGTTGAAGCCGCACATGCTGCGCCATAGCTTTGCAACTCATCTCTTGGATCGCGGCGCGGACCTGCGCGCGGTGCAGATGATGCTCGGTCACACGGATATTGCTACGACACAGATTTACACGCACGTCGTCGAAGAACGTCTCAAGCAGGTTTACCGCGCGCACCATCCGCGAGCTTGAGTCACTGGAATCGAAACGCATAGCATTTCGAAATGGGGACCCCGTAAGGAAGTTCGGCGCCCTCAGGGCGCTTCAAAGCCAAACGATACATTGGCTGATCGGTGGAGGCCGAAGCTCTCATGCCTGATTACATGTTTTTGTTGGAAAGCCGGCTCTCGCCCGAGCAAAGGGCCGCGCTCGTGCGCGTACAGGAATTGGCGCGCGCGCAGGATTCGAACGTGTACCTCACGGGAGGCGCGGTTCGCGATCTGATATCGGGAATGCCAATTCGCGATCTCGATTTCACGATCGAGGGAAATCCGCAGCGGATGGTGCGCGAATTGGAAAAAGGCGGCGCGCGAATCATCTCCGAGGATGAGCGGCTGCGGCATTACGAGGTAGTGTTCGCCGGAGATGCGGACGGCTCAATCTCCGCCGCGCGCGACGAAGTGTACGAGCGGCCGGGCGCCAAGCCGGAAATCCGCTGGTCCACGGTGATGGAAGATTTGCGCCGCCGCGACTTTTCCTTGAATGCCGTGGCGATCTCGCTGAATCCCGCATCGCGCGGTTTGCTGCTCGATCCGACGAACGGCCTGGCCGATCTCGAGA